>Ga0193753_10001311_pt1 | contig 21542 bp, 16 predicted proteins | sample H1c2metaG_FD_144925 | JGI IMG/M metagenome (GOLD analysis project Ga0193753, IMG submission 144925) | Soil microbial communities from a riparian zone of the East river system, Colorado, United States - H1c2 | ecosystem: Environmental > Terrestrial > Soil > Riparian zone | place: USA: East...
AAGTGGATCTCCGGTCAAACCACCGCCGCCGGCCAGCCCGCCCGTATCTTCTACTACCAGTTCTTCGACGCCGATCATAACGTCTTCGCCAATCTCACCGTCTTCGAGTTCGAGCCCAATACCTTTATCCTCAAGCGCCGCATCTTCGCCGCTACCGCTCGTTGGAACTCCAACGACAACACCTGGATCTTTGAAAACGGCTGGCAGCGAACCTTCAGCGGCGAAACCATCGCCTCTTACCAGCCCTTCACCACCGCCACCTTCCCCGAGATCCACGAGCAGCCCGGCTACTTCAAGAAGGAAGACCGACCCTCGCAGGAGATGAGCTACAACGAGCTCTCCCGCTACATCTCCGACCTCAAGCAATCCGGCTTCGATACCAAGCGCCTCAGCGTCCAACTCAACCGCAAGCTCGCCTACCCGCTCATCACGCTGGTCATGGCCATCCTCGCAATTCCATTTGCCTTGTCCATGGGCAAACGAGGCTCTTTGGCCGGCATCGCCACCGCAATCGGTCTCGCCATCGCCTACTGGGTAGTCGATGGCATCTTCCAGTCCATGGGCAACGTGAACACTCTGCCCGCCGTCCTCGCCGCCTGGACCCCCGACCTTCTCTTCGGAATCGCCGGCACCTATCTCCTCCTCCGGACCCCCACCTAATCTGGACGAGAAGTCTCGTTCTCCCGTAACGCTCGCTCTTCGCAGAGTTTTCGCCCTGCCATCCTGCTATTCCATGCAAAAATCATTCAAAACGTCCTAAACTGAGACAACGATGACCTTCAAGCTTCCTTCACTCACCCTCCTGGCTACCCTCACCGCCGTCGCAACAGCTCAAACCTCAACTGCTCCAAAGAAGCCTGTAACTCATCGCGCCACAACTTCTGCAACAGCAGCCAAACCCGCAGTCCCCGCCGCAAATCCCGCCGACAACCCACCCGGCGTCCCCAAGGTCGAAGGCACCCCCAAGCCTCTCTACGCCCTTCGTTACGTCGATACCGTCATCGGCACCGGTCCGCTCGCCGAATCACGTAAGTTCTACACCGTTCACTACACCGGCTGGCTCACCGACGGCACCAAATTCGACTCCTCCGTCGACCGCGGCACGCCCATTACCTTCCCCTATGGCGCACATCAAGTCATCCCCGGCTGGGACACTGGCTTTCAGGGCATGCACGTCGGCGGCAAACGTCGCCTCTTCATTCCGTACCAGCTAGCCTACGGCGAAGCCGGTCGTCCTCCCGTCATCCCTGCCAAAGCCGACCTCATCTTCGACATCGAACTCGTCGACCAGACCGACACTCCGCCCCAGCCCAAGCCTGCTCCAGCAGCGCCGTCGGATCCCACCAAGCCAGCCACCGATCCCACCAAACCAGTTGACCCGACAAAACCCGTGACCGACCCAACCAAGCCCACAACCGAGCCTCCGCCCGCCGAAACCGCCGCACCCAAAACTCCTCCGCATCCTGAGGGTCTCTAAGCACGTCTAATCTCGGAGCGCACAGTAAATCAATATGTTTGAAAGACTTAAACCGCTAAACCCCTACCTCAGGCGATATTGGAAATCTCTCGCCTGGGGTGGGGTTTCGACCATTCTTTACAACGTCATCAAAGTCCTCCTCCCCGCCGTCATCGGTCACGCCGTCGACGACATGCAGCACGGCATCACCCAGCAGAAAATCCTCTACCACGGCCTCCGCATCCTGCTCATCGCCGCCCTCTCCGCCGTCTTCCTCTACATCACCCGCCAGGTCATCATCGGTGCCTCCCGCGAGATCGAATTCGATCTCCGCAACGACCTCTTCAGCAACCTCGAGCGCCAGGCGCCCATCTTCTTTCACACCCACCGCACCGGCGACATCATGGCCCGCACCACCAACGACCTCAACGCCGTCCGCCAGCTCCTCGGCCCCGCCATCATGTACAGCGCCAACACCATCGTCTTCATGGCCGCCGCGCTGCCCTTCATGTACCGCATCAGCCCCAAGCTCACCTTCTTCGCCTTCATTCCCATGCCTGCCGCCTCGGTCCTCGTCCAGTACTTCGGCAATCGCATCCACCGCCGCTTCGAGCGCATCCAGGCCATGTTCTCCGACATCTCCGCCAAGGCACAGGAGAACTTCTCCGGCGCCCGCCTCATCCGCGCCTTCGCCCAGGAAGAAGCCGAGATCGCCTCCTTCGAAACCGCAAACATCGAGTACATCAAGCGCAGCCTTCACCTCGTCCGTCTCATGGCCATGCTCTGGCCCACTCTCGAGTTCGTCCTCGGCCTCTCCCTGATGATCACGCTCCTCGTTGGCGGCCACGAAGTCGTCTCTCATCGCATCAGCGTCGGCCAATTCACCGCCTTCAATGTCTACATGGTGCAACTCACCTGGCCCCTCATCGCCGTCGGCTGGGTCATTAACCTCTTCCAGCGCGGCACCGCCTCCATCGTCCGCATCGACGAACTCCTCAAACAACAACCCGCCATCGCCGACGACCCCGCACTCATCCAGTCGCCAAGCATCATCTCGACAGAAGCACCCCCAACCCACGTCATCTCGACCGGAGCGCAGCGAAGTGGAGAGATCCCTGTATTTCCACTCTCCACACCGGCATCCCCCCTCACCGGCGAAATCGAATTCCGCAACCTCACCTTCGCCTACCCCAACGGCCCCATCATCCTGCGCGACATCAACCTCCGTATCCCCGCAGGCTCTTCACTGGCCATCGTTGGCCCCACCGGCTCCGGCAAATCCACCCTTGTAAACCTCATTCCCCGCCTGCAAGACGCCGCCCCCGGCTCCGTCCTCATCGATGACCGTCCCATCCGCTCTTTTCCCCTCACCGACCTTCGCCAGAACATCGGCTTCGTCCCCCAGGAGACCTTCCTCTTCTCCGACACCATCCGCCACAACATCTCCTTCGGCACGCCCGACGCCACCTCCGACCAGATCGAACAAGCCGCCTCCATCGCCCACATCGCCACCGAGATCCTCGAATTTCCCCGCGGCTTCGACACCATGGTCGGCGAGCGCGGCGTCACCCTCTCCGGCGGCCAGAAGCAGCGTACCTCCATCGCCCGCGCCGTCATCCGCAACCCCCGCATCCTCATCCTCGACGACGCCCTTGCCAGCGTCGACACCTACACCGAAGAGCGCATCCTCTCTGGCCTCCGCCACGTCATGGAAGGCCGCACGACCATCTTTATTTCCCACCGTATCTCAACAGCCCGCAACGCCGATCAGATAGCCGTCCTTGTATCCGGTCGCATCGCCGAGCTGGGAACCCACGACGAACTCATATCCCGCAACGGCTACTACACCAGCCTCTTCGAAAAACAGCGCCTCGAAGAAGAGCTATCCGTAGCCACCTAACCGGCTCTTCACAACCTAAGCTCGCGTCGCCATCTGAACCGGTGTAGCCGTTCTTCTTGTTCGAAACCCTTCTTCATATTCGTTGCTATTCTTCATGTTCGTCCCTGTTCTTCATGTTCGTCCCCTATTTCTTCTTGTTTGTCGTTGTCCTTTTGTTTGTCATCCCGTAGGGATCTGCTTTTGCAATTGCCTTTGCAGTCGCTTTGCGGCTGCACCTGCCATCCTCGTTCCTATCGCTGTCCTCACGTTTGTCGTCATTCGGAGCGAAGCGAAGAATCCCTGTATTTGTTGTTGCCGTTGCATTTGTTTTCGCTCTATCCCCAGTCCAACGAAGCATCATCCATTTCAACCACTTACAAAATTTATTCCCAAAATTCCCAGTAAAATCGCATGTCAAGCACCAAAACCCAATAACCCCATACACACCAATAACATAACCATTGCGCGGGAGTTACCCTCAATCCTCTACAATTGAACTAGTACTAAAAAGTCCCAGCAAAAAAACTGGGACTTTTCACCATTAAACCCATAAACCTTTTAGAAAGACGAATTTAGCCGCAACCCCTTTACAATGACGATTTTACACGCGATAGATTTGCTAACCTACTGATTGCAAATAACTTACACACCATACCCCCGGGGGGGGGGTGGTCCCCAAAAGAATGGTCTATCCGCAGGGTAACGATGCCTTTGCTTTGAATAGATACCCTCTGGAAAAGGGAGTCAGTATCCTGTTGACAGAGGCATTCACGATCTATAGGGTTAGCCCGACGTTACCGCTTACTAAGTGAAGGTTTTAGCCATGGAAATCGAAAGATGAGCTTCGCGCGTGGGGTCAGGGCGGTCGTCACGGATAGTCATTTCTGGGTGCCGTTTCTGGTGCTTTTAGCTGGAATTGCACTACTTGTGGTGTTGCACTAAGCAGCCAAGCGCTGGAGAGATGGATGGCAAGTGTGGTAGCGAAGGTGGAAAAAACTGGCTTGTCGCTGCACGGTCTGGGCGTCATCTGCGGATTGACAGCAGGAGTCTGGCTCGGCGCGGCTGAAGCTCCAACGAAACTGGTGAATGCAGGATTCTCCCCGTTCGCCATCTCGCTCTGCATGGTCGCCGGTGTGTTCACAGCCCGCTGGACCTTTCCCACGCTGCTGAAAGGTACCGGTTATGTCTTCGCAGATCTGGCAGAGAAGAAGCACCTCATCGTCTGGGCTCTTCTGGCAGGAGCGTTGTGGGCAGTAGCCAACACGCTGACCGTCTTTGCGATTCGGGATGTTGGCCTCGCAGTGGCCTTCCCCATGTGGAATGCGAACTCGCTCATCGGTCTGTTCTGGGGGCGAGTACTCTTTCGCGAGCTGGAAGGCGCGAGCGGCAGAAACATCGCCAAGGTCGTAGTAGGCGCGGTTGTGATTGTGATTGCAGCGGTAATGTTGGGATTCAGCACAATCCACGGCAGCGGAATGGGGAACCATGCAGTTCGCGGAATCGCCGCTGCCCTCGGCGCGAGCCTCATGTGGGGAACGATGTATGTGCCGTATCGCAAGGCGTACCTCAGCGGGATGAATCCGCTCTCGTTCGTCACAGCCTTTACCGTGGGTGAGCTCGGAACCGTGCTGGCTTTGACCCTCGCATTGGACGGTGGCCTGCACTCTTCAGCGTTCCAGCTACTCCACATGCCCGGAATGCTGTTCTGGTTGTTCCTGGGTGGGTTCGTCTGGGTCATCGGCGACCTGTTTCAGCAGTTTGCAGCGAAGTACCTTGGAATCGGACGCGGAATTCCGCTCTCGAATACGAACCAGCTTTGGGGGCTGGCCTGGGGCGCACTGGTCTTCGGTGAACTCGCTAATGCCGACCGCCAACATATGCTTCTGGTGATCGGCGGATCGGTCATGATGATCCTCGGTGCCTTGGCGATCAGCACCGCAGTGGCCACAGCGAAAGAACACAGCTCGACCAATGAAGCCATATCGCGGGAATGCCTCCGATACGGTCTGGACTATCACCGAACGATCATGGCTCAGGCCGGAGATGAATTCAGTGGCAGAGACGAGCGGAGGCGCTGGTGGGACTATCTGATTGTCCTCGTGGCAACCGGCGTATTCGTTACCCTCGGCGTTCGAGCGGTCGTGCCTCCGCTGACGATGAACTTTACGTGGATTGGGGTTCTGGGGGCAGTACTTTTTATAAGTCTGATTGTCGGTAGCTGGAGTCTTTGGCGGCGAACGCGATTCAGCTAAGTATTGGCAGTCAAGTCTTAAGATTGTGTGCGATTTTTAACAAACCTGTGGCATCATCCGTCAGGAGCACTATGGCTGTCAGGTTGAAAGATATTGCACGTGACCTTGGGGTCTCCGTCGTCACCGTATCGAAGGTGTTGCGGGGAAATGCCGATATCGGCGAAGCTACGCGTCGGCGTGTGCTGAAGCGGATGAAGGAGCTGAACTACCAGCCCAATATGATGGCTCGCGGGCTGGCGAGCGGACAGACTTACGCAGTCGGCCTCGTGGTGCCGGACCTTGTGCATCCGTTCTTCGCGGAGTTCGCAAAGTCGCTGAGCGGAGTGCTTCGGACGAATAGCCGAGCGCTGATTCTTGCTTCGTCGGAAGAAGATCCCGAGGTGGAGCGGCAGGAGATTCGCACATTGCTGAGCCGCGGTGTCGACGTTCTGCTGATCGCCTCATGCCAGGCGAATCTGCGGAACTTCTATGAGCTTGGAGACGTTCACACACCGTACCTTCTGTTCGATCGCAACTTCCCACACCTGGCTGCGCATTTTGTCGGATCGGACGATGTGCAGGTTGGAGAGATGGCAACCAAGCATCTCGTGGACATTGGCCGCAAGCGAATCGCACACATCGGCTCGAAGAACACGAGCCCGGCGTTTGACCGGCTGCGAGGTTATAAGAACGTGATGACGGAAGCCCGCCTGACCGTGCCGGAAAGCTACGTGGTGGTACGGGAACGAGTGGAAGAACTGGGCGATGCAGTCGGGTTTCAGGCCATGCAGGAACTTCTGAAGCTGAAGCCGAGGCCGGACGCAGTGTTCTGCTACAACGACCTGACCGCGCTTGGCGCGATTGAAGCAACACTCCAAGCGGGTCTGCGCGTTCCGGAAGATATCGCGTTTATAGGATGCGGAAATTTTCGATACGCAAATTACCTGCGTGTTCCGCTGAGCTCAATCGACCATGGGACGACTGAGCTGGGAAACATCGCAGGAAAATTTGCCCTGGAGCTTTCAACCAAGCCGGAGCAGGAGCCCAAAAGCATCTTCGTACCGTCAACACTTGTGGTACGCGAGTCTACTGTAAGAGCTTCGGGGAAGTAATTAACTTCGAACTGTCACAAAACACTCCCTTGTCCTGTCTATTGCAATGAGGAGTGAAGTGAATGGGGAAGAATGACGATATTGGTCGATCGCAGATGACTGATCCTGCTGCGGTTCCGATTCGACTCGCAACCTTCGATCAATATCGCAGTCTGCTCTTCTCGATTGCTTATCGCATGTTGGGGAGCGTGGCGGATGCCGAGGATATGCTGCAGGAGACATTTATCCGCTGGCAGCAAACCGCCGATGACACCATACGATCGCCTCGAGCATTTCTGGTCACGATTATTAGCCGGCTATGCATTAATCAATTGCAGTCCGCACGCGTAAAGCGCGAAGAGTACGTTGGACAGTGGCTTCCGGAACCGATCGTAACCGATCCAAATAGTGATCCGTTGCGAATCCTAAAAATAGACGAGTCGCTATCCATGGCGTTTCTGGTATTGCTTGAACGGCTAACGCCGATTGAGCGCGCAGTGTTTCTTCTACGAGAAGTTTTCGAGTACGAATATGCCGAAATTGCGGCTTTTCTAGATCAGAGTGAAACCAATTGTCGTCAGATTCTTCGGCGAGCTCGCCAACATGTCAGCGCAATGCGCCCACGATTCAAGACCTCGGAGAGGAAGAAGAAAGATCTGCTGGAGAGATTCCTCAAAGCTACCGCCAGCGGCGACATGGAAGGACTGGTTGCTTTGCTCTCAAGCGACGTCGTACTTCACTCCGATGGCGGCGGTAAAGCGGTTGCCGTGCCCAACGTCATCCATGGTGTCAACAATGTGGCCCGCGGAGCACTGGGCGGTCTACAAAAACTGGTACCGAAAAATCTCGTCAATCGATTGGCGCAGATCAACGGAGAACCCGGCATTGTCAGCTATCTCAACGGAAAGCCTTATTCCGTTGTGACTTTAGACACCAGTGAAGAAAAGATTCGCGCGATCTACGTTCTAACCAATCCTGAAAAACTCTCACACGTACCAGAGTTACCCGCTGATCAAAGTTGAGAATCTTGTCACAGATCTCCATCTCCGCTGGTCTTCTACAGCAGAAGTGGAGGAGACAATGAAGACGAAGAATACGGCCTATTGGATAACAACCATATGGGTTGTGTGCGTAATGGCAATTTCCGGCGCGCTTTCTGCAGCTCATGAGCCGCGCATGATGAAGTCGCTTGCACATCTGGGCTATCCTGCATACTTTGCAAATTTGCTTGGTATCGCAAAGTTATTGGGGATCTGTGTCCTTCTGATGCCGGGTTGTATCAGATTGAAAGAATGGGCCTACGCGGGATTTGGGATTACTATTCTCAGCGCCTCTTACTCTCACTTATCAGCAATGGATGGCGGTGGCGCAGCGCTGGAGCCATTGATCACCTTTGCTGCATTGGCGATCTCATACATAACGCGACCCGTTGATCGCAGATTGTTTCTATCCACAACAGAACGTATCTCTTGAGCTACATGGTGTCATAGGGGAGGACCGTAATGAAACTAGTTGTACTGGGTGCCACGGGAGGCACAGGATTCGAGATCGTTCGGCAGGCAACGGAGGCTGGCCACGAAGTGACGGCGTTTGTTCGCTCGGCGGAACGTCTCAAGCCATATCTTAATCGCATCAGCATCAAGCAAGGAGATCTGCTGAATAGTATCGAACTCGAAGACGCTATCAGAGGCCATGATGCGGTTCTATCGGCATTCGGCCCCCGTCTACCTATCTTGAAGGGAGACGCTGATCTCCTGCATCGATTTGCGGTTGCTCTTACCGGCGCAATGAATCGTACTCGGATAAGACGAGTCGTGGTTGAATCATCTGCCTTTCTGTTCAAAGACTCCTTAGTGCCGCCAACGTATCTACTGGGTCGTTTGTTCTTTCCGGGTGTGATCGTTGATTGCTCTGCGATGGAACGGGTCTTTCAAGAGAGCCAACTCGATTGGACCATTGTGCGGCCACCGAGACTTACAGACAAGCCGCATACAGGAAAATATCGTGTACGCGTGGGCCACCTGCCTCGTTTCGGATTCGCAATCTCGCGCGCTGCTGTGGCCGATTTTTTTATTAAGACGATGGGGGATCCTGCCACGATAAAAAAGGTCATGGGGGTAAGCAATTGACTCCTGCCGGCATGGGACTGCGGTAGAGGAGATATACCGGACTCGAAATTTCTAACAGCACAACGAAGAACCTGCCATTATGGTGTAGTTGTTTCGGGACAGGAGCGGGTGCTGTGAACGATCACATGTTCATTTTTCGCGACATCGCAATGGTTTTTGCGAGCGCCTTTGTCTTTGGCTTCCTGTTCTGGCGTCTACGACAGCCACTCATTCTCGGCTACGTCCTTGCTGGTCTCTTCCTCAGTCCGCTCACGCCCGGTCTTCGCGTCCATGATGTTCACACGTTCGAAATCATGGCCGAAGTTGGTGTCATTCTGCTGATGTTTTCTGTCGGCATCGAATTTTCCGTTCCAGAATTATTACGCGTAAAGTGGGTCGCGCTTGTTGGCGCGCCGATCGGCATTTTACTTTGCATTGGGCTGGGCGCCGGCGTGGGCATGCTTCTTCGGTGGCCGTTTGCACAAGGCGTCGCTGTCGGGTGCATCATCTCCGTCGCCAGCACAATGGTTTTAATGCGCTTACTCATGGACCGTGACGAAGTCGGTTCAGAAGCCGGTCGTGTCATGATCACCCTCACGCTCGTCGAAGATTTGGCCGTTGTTATTCTCACAGTTCTGCTTCCCGAATTCGGTTCTTCGAGCGCTGCGAACTATGCCCAGGTCCTCTGGAAGATCGGTAAAGCCCTTCTTTTGCTTATTCCTGTCGTCTACGCTGGTTGGAAGATTGTTCCACGACTGCTCACGCGAGTAGAGAAGACCGGCAACGACGAGATCTCTCTTCTTCTGGCGCTCACCATTTGCCTCGTCGTTGCTGCCATTACAGAGGCGATTGGTTTGTCGTTCGCGTTAGGCGCGTTTGTTGCTGGCTTACTTTTTGGCAGCTCAGACTATGCGCACAAACTCGCCGCGAAGACCCTTCCCATTCGAGATGCTTTCGTTGCACTCTTTTTCGTCACCATTGGCATGCTCATCGATCCGCGCACATGGCTCTCGAACTGGCGAATTCTCGCTGTGATGGTAGTGCTGATTCTGGTGGGAAAATTTACGATCTGGTTCGCAATCGTACGACTGTTCGGCTATCCCTCGGAGACCGCATTGCGTGTCGGTATCGGCCTCACGCAAATCGGCGAATTTTCCTTCATCCTTGCACAAGTTTCTCTATATTCGGGCTTGATCGGAAAAGATGTTTATAACGCCACTCTGGCAGCTTCGCTTGTCACCATTTTGATCAACGCTACGCTCTTCAAACTTATAAAGCCTTCTAGCACGGCTTTGGCACCGCAACAAATCAGCGTGTGACATTTGCAGATGCAAAATACTCGGTGTGATATCGAGAGCCCGTCGCCATTAGTTTTTCAATTGCCTCAACCGGCTCAATGCCACCCCGGGCTCCGACTGCCATGCAATTCAATGCAGCGGCAGCGCAGGCAAAATCGAGTTGCCGTTCAAGCGGCCAGCCTTGGAGCAATCCGTAGATGAACCCCGCGTGGAATATATCTCCAGCTCCAGTTGTATCCACCACTGGGACACAATATGCCGAGACGTGCTGGAACTGACTGCCATTCCAGGCAATCACACCGTCCTGACCCAGCGTCGCGGCTGTGAGAAGACATCCATAGCGTCGCTGCATTTGTTGCAACGCCGTTTCGAGATCAGCCTCAGCCATGAGACGGCACGGGAGGTCCCTGCTGACAATTAAGTAGTCAATATTCACAAGAAGTTCGTCGACCCCGGAATAAATCTCATCGAGATCAGCAATTACAGGTACGCCAGCAGCACGAGCCCAGCTAGCAGCCAGAGTAGCTGCAGCAGTGTCATGACCATCGACGTGAAGCGCTCGCGCGTTGATGATCCATTCGCGATTGAGATCACTGGGCTGAAGTACGAGCCTTTCATCTCGCCTGCAAAGCACCGTCCGTTCGCCCCCGCCGTCAACCAGAATTAGCGACTGCGGACTGGCGCCTCCTGAGACTGTGATTAATTGCGTCTCTACGCCTGCTCGGGCAAATACTTCGCGATGAAGCGTCGCGGCAGTGTCATCACCTAGTTTACCTACATAACGGGTGCGCATACCCCAGTGCTGGCAGGCGACTACAGTCGATGCGACCTGTCCTCCAGGCAACACGGTTGCGGTCGGGTATTCAACCTTGGAACCTCTTGCCGGGTATTTTGAGAGAGGAATAACGGTGTCAGTGGCATTCAGTCCGACGCCGACCAAGTCGACCTTCGACGATTTCGTCATATCGTTACTGTAAATGGAAGATTAAGCTCCGCGATACCAGGTATAAAACCAGCGAAAGATGAATTTACATCAATAATTTGCTTGCCATGCATTGGATATCACTCCTATAGTAGGCAATACGTTAGCGGTAACGCAACTTACCGACTCCAAACGGAGGAAAACCCTATGGCAACGAATGCTGTCTCGAATGTCGCGCCCTTGAAAGACATGGATGAGTGGGATGATTTTCTGACAGGACGCTACCAGGAAGGAAAGAGCGAGGAGGAGTTCCGCCAGTATGACGCCGAGGCGAACCCAGGCGTCGCGGAGTTCTATCGACTGAATCATCAGTTCCAGACGTTCGACTATGTAATGGCGAAGGAGAAGCTGTACTTCGGCCTAAACAAAGGCGAAAAGAGCATCTGGGAGGCAGCCGAGTTTCTGAACACACTTGTAGACGATAGCGATCCGGATACAGACCTGACTCAGATCGAACATTTGCTCCAGACTTCAGAGGCGATACGGAGGGACGGGCATCCGCGGTGGTTTGTGCTGACAGGATTTATTCACGACCTTGGCAAAGTACTATGCCTATGGGGCGAGCCTCAGTGGGGCGTTGTGGGGGACACCTTCCCGGTGGGTTGCGCCTATTCTAAAGACATTGTGTTTCCGGAGTATTTTGCGGTAAATCCGGATCTCAAAAATCCCCTCTATCAGACAAAATATGGCGTTTATGAGCCCAACTGCGGACTGAACAAGGTGCATATGTCGTTTGGACATGACGGCTACATTGGCGAGGTGATGAAGAATTACATGCCGAAAGAATCGCTGTATATGCTAAGGTATCACTCATTTTATTCAGCGCACCGGCACGGAGCTTACCGACACTTGATGAACCATCACGACATTGCGATGCTTGAGTGGGTCAACAAGTTCAATGTGTATGACCTTTACTCTAAAGGCCACACCAAGCCTAATCTGAAGGAGCTAAAGCCTTATTACGACGATCTCTTTGCTGAATTTTTTCCTCAAAAGATCGCCTGGTAGTACTGAAATCAACAGGTTGCAATAAGCCCTGAGCCGATGTTCGCTCGGGGCTTATTGTGCGCGTGTCCATTATGTGAATCACCATGATGGATAAGTTTTGAATCGACGGTTTCATCTTTACGTTACCGCTTATTCACCTTCATTTCATATACATTGACCAAAATCGGCTTCACATGCATATTTTTCGAATTAGAACGTGCCGGAAGATGTACGCATTGTAAATGGCGTAGTTTACGCTAATACCAGCAAACCACGCCTTATAACCTACTGATTGCCATGCACTTATAGATTTATATCTTTGCGTTTTACGTTAGCGGTTTCGTAAGAGATTTTGCTTGACAGTGATTCACGGCGTGAGTACCTTTCTCGCCATCCACAAAGCCATCAAGACAACGCGGCGCGGAACCTGAAGAAAATTCTGCGTTCGCCTACAGTTCGATAGGACAAGGACGGTCATAAATGCAGATCATAAGGGCAAGAAGATGCGCTATTCCGGGAAGGGCATGGAACAGGACAACGGGTTTGAGAATGAAGTCGGTCTGGCTTCAACTCGCAGTTGTATTGCTACTAATCTTTCCAGTGTTGAGCGCTTACGCTCAGTTTGAATCGGCCTCAGTTCTGGGATATGCGAGGGATACATCGGGCGCTGCAATTCCTGGCAGCATAGTTACACTCACGAATATTGCTACCGGCATCGCACAGACTGCAACCACGGACGCCGAGGGCCGGTATGAATTCCCGAGTGTGCTCATCGGGCAATATAAAGTGACGGCGGAGGCAGGGGGATTTCAGCGTTTCCAAACGGAAGCCTTCACAGTAACGACGAATGCGCGGCAACGTGTAGATCTGGCCATGAAGGCCGGTTCCGTTAACGAGACGGTTACAGTGACGGCCGCGGCAGCAGCGCTTGAAACTGAAACAAGCTCCCGTGGACAGGTAATTGGCAGTCGTGAAGTCGAAAATCTGCCCTTGAATGGACGCGCTTATGCAGACCTTGTCTTGCTTGCCCCTGGCGTGCGCAAGTCGACGCTGCAGAATCAGAGCGCATCGAGCCGCGAGGGATCGTTCAATGTCAACGGTCAGCGTTCTGCTTTCAATAATTTCCTCCTCGACGGTCTCGATAACAATAACTACGGCACGTCCAATCAGGGCTTCGCGAACCAGAACATTCCGCCATCGCCCGATGCAGTCAACGAGTTCAGAGTCGAGACAAACAATTATTCCGCTGAGTACGGCCGGGCATCTGGCGCAGTCATCAACGTGTCCACACGCCGGGGCTCGAATGATTTTCATGGCAGGGCATATGACTACCTTCGCAATACGAGCCTGAACGCGATTGGTCCCTTCCAACCTGCCGGCGGCGTGAAGCAGACTTTCATCCGCAATCAGTTCGGTGGCACCTTCGGCGGCCCCATCATCAAAAATCACACGTTTTTCTTTGCAGATTATGAAGGCCTGCGTCAAATATTCCGCAATCCTGTAACGACGGTTACGCTGCCTAACGCGGAACAGCGTCAGGGACATTTCCTATTTCATTATGCGGACTCCAGAACTCCGACCCCGATCACGCTGCGCAATCCGATCACAGGAAGTGTTTTCACCTCCGGGGATATATCAGCAGAAGCAACTCCGTTTGCCAAGGCTGTCATGGCCGCGTTGCCGGCCAACAACTCTACGTCCTCTACCGGCACTGGTCCCGGCTCCGTTGCATACGACACGATCTCCAATAATTACATCGCTTCGCCGCGCGGCACGATCCAGGACGACAAGGGCGATGTGCGGATAGACCACTCCTTTAATCAGAAGTGGAGCCTGTTTGGCCGCTACAGTGAACACCGCGGTACTATCTTCGATCCTCCCACTGTATTGGGTCGCGCAGGTGGAAATGGTAATGCAAACGTTCATCTGCTCAACCGACAGATCGCAGGCGGGGTTACATGGGTAATGTCAGCGAATAAATTGCTCGACATTCGTTTTGCTTATACGAAGAACGAGGGCGCAAAGACGCCATATGGTCAGGGAAATTCCTCTCTACTTAGCGAGAATGGAATCACGAATGGCGTTCCGACAGATCCGAGTATCGTGCGCGATCTGAATGCGCAAAGTGTATCTGGATTTACACAATTTGGCGCGCAACCATCGAGCCCGCAGTTCCAGAACCCAACGATCTACAACCCTAAAGGTAATTTCAACTGGGTGCATAGTAATCACTCGATGAAGTTTGGTTACGAGTATCAGGCCGTGAATACACAAGTGAACGATTTCAATCCGAGCTTTGGACAAGACAATTACGCAGCAGGGTATGCGGCCGTTCCAGTTTGCACGAAGCCACCTGCCGCGCCGATTACGCCTTGCGTTCCATCGAACCCTAACGACTCCGGACAGACGAGCAGCAGTGTAAGCAGCCAATTGACTCAAGCTGCGAACATGGCTGATTTCCTCTTTGGCAACCAGTCTTCATACTCGCTGACAAACTTCACCATCGTCAATCTGCGGCAGCGGTTCAACTTCATGTATTTTCAGGATGATTTCAAATTTTCACCAACGATTACACTCAATGCCGGCCTGAGATATGAGATCGTAACTCCGCAGTGGGAGCGCGACAATAAGCTCGCAAACTTCGATCCGACCTCGAATAAGCTGATTCAGGCTTCTAATGGGAGCATCTACAACCGCGCACTTGTACACGTCCCACTGAAGAACTTTGGACCGCGCTTCGGCTTCGCATGGAGTTCGACACCGAAGACCGTAGTGCGTGGCGGCTACGGAATCAGCTACACCCAATACAATCGCGCCGGTGGCGAGAATAACCTGACTTACAACGGGCCAAATGTTGTAAACGCCTCGATCAACAATCCAAATCCGACGACGATCAATCGTTGCATCAACGATACGCAGGACCAGACAGCATGCTTCCGTCAGATGCAGCAGGGTTATGCAGTCGGCCTTACAAGTTCTGCCAACTTCGATCCGAAGAAAGTAACCTCGCGTTACATCCCGAAAAACTTTTCAACCGGTTATGTACAGAGCTACCATATTGGTTTCCAGCAGCAGATTCCATGGGGTTTGGTGATGGATATCGCCTATGTGGGCAATGTCGGCACACACCTCCAGGTGCTTGCCGACTACAACCAGGCGAATCCCTGCTTGAACCCTGGAGGAGTTGGCTGTGCGACTTATCAATCCCGTCGCCCGGTGACGACGTTCGGCGATGTTGAAATCGCCTACGGCGGCAATTCGTCCAGCTACAACTCCTTGCAGGCGAAGCTGGAAAAGCGTGCCGGTGCGCTCTACCTGCTGAATTCCTTCACCTGGGGTCGCACCTTCGATCTTGCCTCCGGACATCTGGAGACCTCCAACAACGATAATTCACGCGTCAATTTCGCTAACCCGCGCAACGATTATGGCCCTTCCGGTTATGACCAACCGATCAATAACACCACATCGATCTTGTACGACCTGCCATACGGCCATGGCCGTAAGTTCGGCGCGCAGTCGAATGGCTTCGTCAATGCAGTCCTTGGAGGGTGGCAGGTCACCGTCATCAACACAATGACGAGCGGGTTGCCATTCAACTTTACTTACAACACGTCAGCCTCCAACCCTCTCTTTACAACAGACCTGGTGACGGTCCGGCCGCAGTTGACGTTGTCAACGGCAAACATCAAAAACCCAGCATCCAAGCGAGTCAAGACGGCTACCGCTCTAACCCGTTACCTGGATCCCACGTATCTGGCCGTTCCATCTGTCGCATTGGGCAACACGTCTCCTTATGGCAATGTCTCGCGCAACAAGCTACGTTCGTACGCTTACTTCAACACGGATCTTGGTCTACATAAGGCCTTCAACCTCTGGAGCGAAGCATCCAAGCTGGACTTCCGCGCTGAGGCCTTCAACGTGCTAAACCAAGTCAACTATCAGGCTCCTGACGGCAATATCTCCAACGGCAGCTTCGGATCCATCACCAGCGCCTATCCTGCGAGACAGCTACAGCTTGCAGCGAAGGTGATCTTCTAAAACAATAGGCAGTAAAAGGGAGATAGTCGTGAAGATGGATCGTCGTATGTTCGGGCAGTTAAGTGCTGGCACATTAGCTGCCTTGGCAACACAACAAGCGTGGGAAGGAGTGGCGCAGGCTGCCTCCTCCACGCTGTTTCACTTTGCCGTTGTCAGCGATACGCATATCATCGACGAGTTCTACCAAAAAGACACGGAAAACGGAATCGAAGACAACGAGAGTATTCTCCGCACCACCGAACGGCTTGTGGCCGCGCGCACTTTGATTAACTCGTTGCAGCCGAAGATTGAAAGAGTCTTCGTTCCGGGCGACTGCTTCCACAATTATCCTTCCGTTGACTACGAGTTCTACTTCAAGAATCGTACGCGCATTGATATTGCTAAAGAATTATTCGATGGCTTTGAGATGCCTGTGCATCTCGGCTTCGGTAACCACGACTACGATGTTCCTCACGTCTCGCGCGAGATGTCTCATAGGCTATTTGCAGAGAAACTGAAAACGAAGCCCTACTCTTCGATCGACTACAAAGGATTTCGTTTCGTACATTTGAATAATTTCATTGGTTCGACGTGGGATCAGAATTCCAGTGGCTTCAATAAAGGGATGGGCTCTTTAGGGGAAGAGCAATTGAACTGGTTCGAAGGATTGCTTAATGAGCGCAAGCCTACCGTGGTTTTCATCCACTACCCGTTATGGATTGTCGCACCAACTGAAATAAAGGACTACGGTATCCACCCGATCCTGTACAAGTATCGCGATACGATTCAACTTGTTATTGCGGGCCACTGGCACAAGTGGATCGACTTCGCCCATACTTACGGTCCACAACATTATATAACCGCAGCCACACGATACGACCCCAATGCATACATGCTATTTGAAGCGGACACTCAAAAACAGACCCTACGCTGGATGAATGAGGACCTGGTTCAATGGTCTACACATTACAGCAAACCGTACCCCGCAAGAAGCCGATAGCCTTCCTCCCTTGAGGATAAAGTGCGACCGAGATAAAAATGATTATTAAAGATGTTTTAGAAATTGTCGCTGGCGTAACCGTGCTTGCGATTGGCCACTTGGCAATGGCACAGCACACCACACAAGCGGCACAGGACGAGGTTGTACGCATGAACCAGCTCCAGGTGATCGGATCGCACAATAGCTATCATGCGGGCTTCGCACCTAGCGAGAGAAAGTATCTGGAGATGAAAAATCCAAAGGCACTGCGGGGCCTCGACTATTATCATGCTCCCCTTGCAGATCAGCTTTCGGGAGGTGTACGGCAGATTGAGATCGACGTCTTTGCCGATGCCAAGGGCGGCCGCTTTGCACATCCTGCGATTGTTCGTGGAGTGGCGGCGGCGGGACTGCCCGCAGATCCTGACTTTGACCCTCAGCATGAAATGGACAAGCCTGGCTTTAAAGTGATGCATGTTCAGGATCTTGATGAGCGCAGTACCTGCCACACCTTTGTCGCATGCCTCACTGCTGTGAGGATATGGTCGCAACAACATCATCAGCATGTTCCGATCTTCATTCTTGTGGAGACCAAGGAGGGCGGATTGCGAGACATGCCGGACGCGGTAAAGACTGAGCCTTTTACCCCTGCCGTTTTCGATGCTCTGGATGCAGAGATACGGTCGGTGTTCAAGCCCAGCGAGTTGATTACACCCGATGAGGTTCGAGGTGATGCATCGACGCTGGTTGAGGCGATCCATGCGGGCAGATGGCCGACGCTGGCAAAGGCTCGCGGGCGCATAATCTTCCTGATGGATCAGCAACATGCCGGACCTGTCTACGGTCAGGGACATCCTTCACTACGAGGACGCATTCTTTTTACGAATGCGATACCGGGCGCTCCAGACGCGGCCTTTGTTGAGCAAAACGATGGAACTCAAGAAGGGATCGACGCACTGGTAAAGCAAGGATACCTCGTACGGACACGCACAGACGAAGGCACCGAGCAGGCGCGCACGAATGACACAACGAGGCGTGACCTCGCGCTGACAAGCGGAGCGCAGATGATCAGCACCGACTATCCCTCATCGGAACCATCATCTTGGACGACGTTTTCGGTTGGGCTCCCCAATGGTCTTGTGGTTCGCTGTAATCCCGTCAATAAACCTATGGGTTGCGTTGATGAGCTTCTCGAGCCTGTGGGAGGATTGCGATAGGAAGTTGCCATGGAACGATCAACTTCACAACTTAAGGTGTCGGTGCGGTCTCTGACTGCGCTTCGGCAGGCTGAATGCGCTCGATCTTGAAACCCGTGAATCCCAAAAATAACGACACAATGGGAGCGGCGATGTTAAAGATCGCAAACGGCAAATACGCCATGGTGGTTACACCGAGCGCGGCGGCCATGTAGGCACCGCAGGAGTTCCAGGGCACCAGCGGAGACGTCACTGTTCCTGCATCCGCGCACGCTCGTGACAGGTTCTGCGCCTTGAGGCCGCGCTTCTCGAACTCGGTGCCATACAGGCGCAAGGGCAGCACCAGTGCGATGTATTGATCAGCTGCGACGATATTTAGCCCAAGCGCCGTCCCAACGACTGCTGCAATCAACCCTCCTGGGGTTTTTGCGCGTTCGAGAATCGGGTTGATGAGTTTGGAAAGCAGATTGAATTCTTCGAGCAATGTGCCAAAGGTCACCGCACCGATGATGATCCAAAGCGTCATCAACATGCTGCCCATACCGCCGCGTGAAAGGAGGCTGTCCACCTCTTTGATGCCCGTATTCACGTGATAGCCATTGGCCATCACCAGCCAGATGCCTTTGACGTATAAGAGCGGGGCCGAAAGCGTCGAATCGCTGACAACGCGTAAGACTGCTTGCGGTTGCAGAATCGCCGCCATAATGCCCCCCAGTAATGCCGAGCTACAGATGGCAAGTGAGGCCGGTACTTTGCGAAACGAGAGCACCAGCAAAAAAAGCAGCGGTATCAAGTTCCACGGCGTAATCCAAAAGATCTGGTTCAGCTTGTGTAGTTCGCTCCCAGTGTCGACATTATGGACGAGAGTGCCTTCCCGCAGGCTGAGAACCGTGAACACAATGGCAGCGATGAGGAAGGAGGGCACGGTGGTCCACAACATGGCGCGGATATGCGTGAAGACGTCGACCTTCGCTAGCTGAGCCGTCAGGACGGTTGTCTCAGAAAGAGGGGATATTTTGTCGCCTACGTAGGAGCCAGAAACGACGGCTCCGGCGGTGATAGCTGGCGAGACGCCGACCATCGTTGCGAGCCCGACCAGACCTACGCCGATGGTCCCGGCCGTCGTCCAGGAGCTCCCAATGCCGAGTGATACTGCGGTACAGATGACTAACGAAGCGACATAGAAATAAGCCGGGTGGAGCAAATGAATACCATAGTAGACCATGGTCGGGATTGTGCCTGACATGTTCCAAGTGCCAATCAATGCGCCTATGCCAAACAAAATGAAAAACGGGGTGGTGACGGACCCCATTGCGGTTTGCGCGGATTTAGAGATGTCCTCCCAAGGATGCCCATTCTTGAGAATGATTACCGCGACAACCATGTCGCAGAAGATCAATGCGACCTGCACCGGGCCGTCAAGAGCGTTCAGCCCGAACATAAAGACAGCTCCTGCAATCAGGACGATGAGGGTAACCGCCGGAATGATCGCATCTGCGTACGACGGTTCTTTGACGCTGCGTGCCATGATGGGTTGGTCAGCCATACGTTCTCTCCTTTTAGACAGCTCAGGCTAAAACACTTAGAGAACCGTTATCTCAGGACTGTCAAATAGATACCACGATTCATAACCACAGGAGAGTTGTTTAAGAGCGATACATTGACCAGAAGATTGTAATCCCATGCGCTCGTTGGCATGTTAATGCCACACTTTCAAATTTTTATCCAAGCTTGATTCAGAACGTTCAGATCTGTTTTGTGCAATTCAATGAATTTTTAATGAAATCGCTTCCCACTCAGATCACATCACAAACGCCTACCGAAACCAAATTTTGACCTTCTCATTGGCAGTCGTTTTTTTGAAGTTTTTCGTCGCCTCCAGGAATGTGATTAATTTTCCGATACAGTTTTTTAGAACTAAGGTCATTCGAGTGACGACGTCAGCGGTTCTCGAATGACAAGACGGATCTGATGAGCTTCACTACAGGCCATGAGGGATGACATTGGAAGGCGGGTAGAATTCCACTCCCTAACCTAACCGTAAGAATTCAATAAAGTCATTTGTTTCTTCATTACCATTCTGCTATGATCTGCAACCCAAGGCATCCGTTGGGAAAACGGTACTTTGAGCAGATGAAATTTGTGTCCCTTGGAGGAACACGTGTAACTCACAGGAGCAACTTGAATTTGACGGTAACGTCACGTTCAAGTTTCGCCGTTCGCATCTTATGCTCGAGCTCGGGACGAGATCTTTGGCTGGGCTGGCGCTAATCCAGCTCAGCGATGTACCCGGGCCTGCCCGATGGATCGAAAACCTTCCTCACAGGTTATGTAGCCGATGCAAACGTTCAAAAAACTCTTTTAGGAGGAACGGCATGGCTTCGTCTGACCAAAAGATGTCGCGGATGCAATTAACTGCGATGGTGGTGGGTGGGATGGTTGGAGCGGGCATCTTCTCACTCCCGCGCACCTTCGCAAATGCTACCGGCCCCTTGGGTGCTGTCATCGCGTGGCTTATCGCAGGTACTGGCATGTACATGCTGGCCCGCGTATTCCAATCGCTCGCAGAGCGAAAACCCGATCTGGATGCTGGCGTATTCGCGTATGCCAAGGCCGGTTTCGGCGACTACCCCGGCTTCCTCTCTGCCTTCGGTTACTGGATTGGCAGTTGCATCGGCAACGTTTCCTACTGGGTCCTGATCAAGGCAACTTTAGGAGCGTTCTTCCCGGTCTTCGGCGATGGCAATACCGTTGTCGCGATCATCGTCGCCTCGGTCGGGATATGGCTCTTTCATTTCATGATCTTGAAGGGCGTCCAGCAAGCAGCGTTCATCAATCAAGTTGTGACGATCGCGAAGGTCATCCCGATCCTCGTATTCATCGTGATCATGATCTTTGCATTCAAGATGGACATATTCCGCGGTAACTTTTATGGCGGCGACCTCACGGGAAACATGTTCCAACAGGTCAAAGCCACGATGCTGGTCACGGTGTTCGTCTTCATCGGGATTGAGGGCGCGAGCGTGTACTCGCGCTACGCGAAGAAGCGCGAGGATGTAGGTTTGGCCACCATCGCCGGCTTCATCGGTGTCACGTGCCTGATGGTACTTGTGACGTTAACCCCCTATGCCGTTCTACAGCGGGCTGATATCGCGGGCATGCGCCAGCCGTCGATGGCGGCCGTCCTGGAGGCCGTAGTCGGACACTGGGGCGCGATTTTTGTCAGCCTCGGACTCATCGTTTCGGTACTCGGAGCCTACCTTGCGTGGTCGCTGATCTGCGCCGAAGTGCTTTTCGCTGCGGCGAAAAATAAAGACA
>Ga0193753_10001312_pt1 | contig 21533 bp, 20 predicted proteins | sample H1c2metaG_FD_144925 | JGI IMG/M metagenome (GOLD analysis project Ga0193753, IMG submission 144925) | Soil microbial communities from a riparian zone of the East river system, Colorado, United States - H1c2 | ecosystem: Environmental > Terrestrial > Soil > Riparian zone | place: USA: East...
AATATTGTTGGCCAGACTTACCTGGACCTTTCTGTCCAGGTAAGTCTGGCCAACAATATTGCCCTTGAGGTTCCATCGTGGATGTCGGTTATCATGCTTAACCTGTTCATCCTTTCCCTGTTCTACTATTATAAACTCAAGATTGAGCGCGATGAAGTGCTCAATTTTGTCGATCTCTTGTGGAGGGTCTTTGCAACGGGTCTGATCGCCACGGTTACGTCGTTAACGCTCCGGTTGATCGAGTACTTATTGAATGACACGAAGCTCACCACCCACATCCTATTCAAGGATCTGATATACATGATCAACCTTGGATTGATGATCAGCTTCCTGACCATGGCATTCAGCGCGTGGAAGCGATTGATCCTTTATCAAAAGTCAAAATGGTTGCTCCGGCTCTGGGCATTGTTTGAGTTTGTGCTGCTCATCTCCCTTATCTATAACAGTTTCCGCATTCAGCAGGTTGAGTGGCTTTACGTTGCCTTCCTGGGTATCCTGGTGGTTGTTGCTCTCGTGCTCTCCGGCAACATGAAGTGGGTAGCCTTCCTGAACTTCCGTCAGAAGTGGACCAGTCTGCTGCTACTGCTGCTAACGATCTTTTACCTGCTCTACATGATCTACACCAACAGTTCGTTGGCGGAAAGCATCGACAGTGTCTCACCGTACTTTACAGACTATCGCAACCATGTTTTTGTGTTATCGCTGATCGTGTTCGTTACGATGTACAGCATTTTCTCATTCCTGGTGATCTTATTCAACTTGCCAACCACATCCGTTTTTGAGCAGAAGTTGGAAGAGGTTGTGAACTTTCAACGCATTAGTCAGTCCATCCAGACCGAACAAAGTGAAGAGAGCGTCTACAACATATTGCTTGAAACATCAGTGAGTTCTGTATTTGCCGATGCCGCGTGGCTGGAGATCCACGGCACCACGCTGCAGCAGCGACTCTTTACGTATAAGATCACCGACAAGGAATCGCACGATATCATCAATCACCTCACTGCCCACAACATCAAGGGTGTATTCGATCAAGGCAGTGAGAAAACAAGGAATCTGTCCAAGCACCTGGCCTCGCTGAAGGGATCCAGATTTCGTTCGATACTAGCTTTTCCAATCTATGTCAAGGGTGAGAATATTGGTACACTGGCATTGCTAAAGGAGTTACCCGACGGATTCAATAAGGAAATGACGAAGATCGTTTCCACGTTCTCTAATCAGGCGGGCATATCGATCGAGAACTTCAGGCTGATGGAAGAAGCGCTGCAAAATGAGCGCTACAAGGAGGAGTTGAAAATCGCGAAGATGGTGCAGAAGAGCCTTCTTCCTACTGTACTGGAGCAGGACGCAGATTTTGAAGTTGCTGCCTTCTCTGAATCAGCCGACGAAGTCGGCGGTGACTATTACGACACGTTGCGCATCAACGACCATCTAATTTCTATCATTATAGCCGATGTGTCAGGAAAGGGCACAACCGCTGCTTTCCACATGTCGCAGATGAAAGGGATATTTCATAGCCTTGCCCAACATGACATCGAGCCGGACGCCTTCATGAGACAAGCGAATCAGGCCCTGGTATATTGCTTGGAGCGCGGCTCGTTCATTTCAGCCACTTACTTCATGATCAATACACAAACAAAGAAGGTCCGCTATGCGCGTGCCGGCCATTGCCCTGTGTTGTATTACTGCTCCGAGAAAAAGAGTTTTGAATACTTCAAGGACAAGGGAGTCGCATTGGGTATGGTGCGAAACAGGAGCTACGCTAATTTCATTCAGGCCTATGAGTTCAATTACTGTCCGGGTGACCTGATGGTTTTGTATACCGATGGGATCACAGAGGCAAAGGACACCAAAGGCGAGGAATTCGGATACGACAGGTTGCTGTCAACCGTGACGGAAGTCTACGACCTCCCGGCAAAAGGGGTTCAGGATCACCTGATCAGCAAGCTCTATGAATTTTCCGGGACGGACAACATCAACGACGATTATACAACCATGATTGTAAGATTTAACTCGGTTAAAAACCCGTGAAACAGGCGTTTTCGGGCATATTGGAACGAACATAAATGTATAAATAACGTTAATAACCTATAACCTATGATCCACATCAAGAGATTGCAAGAAGATGGCGCGGATATACTCGCTCTCATCGGTGAAATCGACGCCAGCTCTTCCATTGAACTTGACCTGGCCATCGCCAAGAGTGTGGGAGAAGGATTTACGAAGATCCTGGTGGACTGCAGCGCGCTGGAATATATTTCATCGGCAGGCCTGGGCGTATTCATGTCCTACATAGAAGAATTCAAGGATCGCAACATAAAAATGGTTCTGTTCGGCATGAATGAGAAGGTCGCCAATACGTTTAGTATTCTGGGACTGAATGAACTGCTACAGATCGGTAAGGATAAAGTTCAAGCAAAGCACATTGTCAATGAACTATAAGTGTAAAGTTGGATGTAGCATCGAGAACCTGAAAGACATCAGGGATTTCATCAGGGCGTCCCTGAAGAATCATGGCATTTCTGATCTTGAGATCAGCGAGATAGTTCTTGCCCTGGATGAAATGTGCTCCAACCTGATGATCCATTCCCATCATTGCAATCCCGAAGATGGTTTTGAATTGAACATTCACGTAGAAAAAAATAATCCCCTTGTTTTTGAAATTATCGACGACGGAACGGTATTCGATATCAATCAGTTTGCCACGCCCGCACTGGACAGCATCGTTCATGAAAAAAGAAAAGGCGGTTTGGGAATACGGCTTGTTAAGTCAATCATGGACAAAATTGAGTACAAGAAATCCGGAGATAAGAATATCTGTCGCTTGTCCAAGAGCGTTAACTTTGATTAAATCTTGAATCTGATATGTTGAAAGGCCTCGCCGGGATCTTCCTGTGCTGTATCGTATTTCCGTTGTGCCATGCGCAGAACAACATAACCCAGAAAAAGAAAGGGGCAGCTATTGTATTTTCAGTCGCGAACAGCGCGGTGAGCAGCGACGAGTTCATGTACCTCTACCGGAAAAACCATCAGAACAAGGACGAGTATACAAATGCCAAGATTGACGAATACTTAAAACTCTTCATTGACTTCAAACTCAAAGTGGAGGAAGCGAAGCATCGCGGTATGGATACGACTACCGCATTCCTGAAAGAATACAATTCATATCGCGCAGAGTTGCGCAAGCCTTATTTACCCGACAACTCACTTATTGACAGTTTAGTATTATTGACTTACAATAGAATGAAGGAAGAGGTGAGGGCATCTCATATTCTCGTTGCGCTGAAGAAAGATCCAACCCCAACTGATACGCTCGCGGCGTATCGCCGTATTATGGTGATTCGCAGTCACGTTACAGGTGGCGCTGACTTCGCGGCTGAAGCAACGCAAAATTCTGAAGATCCATCGGCAAAAATCAATCATGGCGATCTTGGGTATTTCTCCGCGTTGCAGATGGTGTTTCCATTTGAGACAGCCGCGTATACTACAAGCGTTGGGACTGTTAGCCTTCCCGTTAGAACGCGGTTTGGGTATCACTTGCTGAAGGTCACCGACCGCCGGCCGGCGCGTGGCGAAGTGGAAGTATCTCATATTATGGTTCGCATACGTGATGATGGCGACCAGGAACGGGCCAAGAATCTGATCTTTACCATTGAAGACCAACTGCAGGCCGGCGTAAAATGGGAAGAGCTCTGCAAACAGTATTCCGAAGATCCGGCTACCAAAGACCAGGGCGGCAGACTTAGACCCTTCGGAACCGGCGGCATGCCTGGGGTACCGGAGTTCGAAATGACTGCGTTTGATCTCCAAAAACCCGGGGATATGTCAGACCCTTTCAAAACTCAGTACGGGTGGCATATCATCCGGATGGAGAAAAAAATACCGCTAGCCTCTTATGATGCAATGGCATCGACGTTAAAAGCTAAGGTTGCGCGGGACGAACGCACCGCCTTGTCAAAGCAACTGCTCCGGGAGAAACTGGAAAAAAGATATGCATACAACGAAAATGGCGTCGTTAAGACGCGCGTGATGGCTGATTCGAGTCTGCGGGCGGGAAAGCGGAAACTTCCAGCCACAATCAGTCCCAATGAGCTCTTGTTTAGCCTCGAACGGAGACATTTTACAGTTGGTGATTTCTTATCACACCTGAAGATGAACCCTCGCCAGCAAAGTGATTTGCCGGGCAAATATTTGGATACTCAATACAACAATTTTGTCGAGGCAAGCATCATGGAATCGGTGGAAAAGGGAATAATTGCCGAGAATCCGACCTACGCATACCTGCTGAAGGAATATTACGAGGGCATCCTGTTGTTTGAGATCATGGAGAAAGAGGTTTGGAATAGGGCTTCCAACGATTCAACGGGCCAGAGAAAGTTCTATGAAGCAAATTTGCCCCGCTATCAGGCGGGAGACCGATCGAAGGCTGTGATATACTCCTCCTCCGCCGGGAACGGAATGGAGGCGCTGGTAAACCTGGTCAAAGCCGGCGATGAAAGAAACATCCAGGAATACATCGTAGCCCACAAGATCAAAATGGAGGCTGGGTATTTCAAGCGTGGTGAGAAGGACGTTTTCACCAAGATACCTTGGTCGAAAGGGGTTTATTCCGCGGAAAACAAGGGAATGTATTACCTTGCATGGCTAAAAGATATACTGCCACCCGGTGCTATGTCGTTTGAGGAAGCAAGACCAGCCATAATTTCAGATTATCAGGCCCATGTGGAGAAAATCTGGCTGGATCAACTAAAAAAGAAGTACCCCGTAAAGGTTAATGGAAAAGGGAAGCAGCACGTTATCGACACTTTGCAAGCAAAATAGAGCTCTGCAAGCCATGAAAATGGGCTTTTTGGCGGCGTTGCTGGCATTGGTCTTCTCAAGCTGTGACCTGATCAAAATGAAAGTAAGCGGCGGTGACGGCGAAGCGGATCGGCAACCCGCCGCCAGGGCCAACGACTCGTATTTGTACAAGGATGAGCTTGTGGGCATCGTGGCTCCGGGCACCCCTCCGGAAGACAGTGCGAGACTGATCGAGGCATATATTAACAGTTGGGTCCGCAAGCAACTGCTGATCCAGGAGGCCTCCCGGAAGATGGACATCAATGAAACGCAGGTAGAGCGTAAGATCCTGGATTACCGGTACAGCATCATCGCCTACGAGTACCAGGCCTTCTATGTCAAGCAGCATCTTGATACGGCGGTGTCGGAATCTGAAGTGGCCGCCTATTACAAAGCGAACATTGACAATTTCGTCCTGAAGCAGAACATCGTTCAGGGTACGTTCGTCAAGGTCCCCAAGAATGCGCCAAGAACGGCGAAGATCAAGGAACTTATGTACTCCACACGCCAGAAGGACGAATACGAACTGAGGTCATATTGTTTAAGCTTCTCGGTGGCTTATCACATATCCGGCAACAATTGGGTGGTATTTGATGAGTTGGTCAAAAATTCACCGCTCGCGGAAATACCGAATAAAATACAGTTCCTCAAGTCAAATCCGTACTTCGAAACGTCGGATGATACGTATCTTTATTTCTTGAAGGTTGGGCAATACCGGATCTCCGACAACGTATCGCCCCTGGAATTTGTGAAGGATGACATCCGGAACATTATCCTGAACAAAAGAAAAGTAGAGCTGGCTAAAAAACTGGAAGACGAGGTCTATGATTACGCGGCCGATAAAAAGGAATTTGAAGTTTATAAATGATATGAAAAGTAAACGCTCGGTAAATTTTTTGTTGATGCTTGCGCTGACAGTTGTTTGCGCGGGCACTGCAGTGGGTCAGGATGCTGCACCGGCACCGGAAAATGACACTGGCTTTGTTGTTGATAAGATAATCGCAAAAGTCGATAACTATATCGTTATCCGTTCTGAGCTCGAGCGTGCCTATCAGGATTATTTAACCAATGGTGGATCGCCATCACAACAAGCCCGCTGTCAATATCTCGCCATGCTGGTGAGGAATAAGTTGATGCTCGCTAAAGCCGAGATCGACTCGGTGATGGTGCTCGATGGTGAAGTTGATCTCAACACGTCGAACCGGATGGACATGATCATGTCTCAATCGGGACGAACCGAAAATGAACTTGAAGCGCTCTATGGCAAAACCATGGAGCAAATACGCCTGGAACTGAGAGATCAGGTCCGTGAGCAGATGATCGTAAGCAAGATGGAAGAGGAGATGACCAAGAATGTTGCAGTCACACCCTCGGAAGTAAAACGCTTCTTCAGCAAGATACCCAAAGACAGTCTTCCTTATTTTTCCGCCTCTGTGGAGGTCGCCGAGATCGTGAGAATTGCCAAGGTGAGCGCCGAACAGGAAAATAAGACGAAGATGGAATTGCTCGATCTGCGCTCACGGGTATTGAAGGGCGAGGAATTTGCAACATTGGCAAAGAAATATTCAGACGATCCGAGTGTGGTGACCAATAATGGCGAAATGGGCTGGTCCGGTCGTGGTCGGATGGTGCCGGAATATGAGGCAATGGCGTTCAAGCTAAAACCCAATGAAATATCGCAGCCATTCAAATCACAATTTGGAATACACATCATGCAGCTGATCGAGCGGAGGGGAAATGAATACAACACCAGGCATATTCTAATTTCGCCGAAACCGTCCGAGTCCGATCTTCGTGACGCGACAAAGTACCTCGACAGCCTGCGCACGTTGATCGTTAATGACAGCGTTAAATTCCAGAATGCGGCCAAGCTCTATTCTGATGATGTAACGACGAAGGGCAACGGTGGTTTCTTCAGTGATCATGATGGAGGCACGAGACTGACTGTTGATGAACTGGATCCTATCATCTTTTTCAAACTTGATTCCATGAAAGTGGGAGAGATATCCAAACCTATTGCGTACCGGACCGATGACGGCAAGGATGCAGTGAGGATCCTGCTTTACAAGTCGAGGATAGCACCACACCAGGCATCGCTAGAGGAGGATTGGACAAAGATCCAGGCCGCTACACTCAACGAAAAAAAGGATAAGATCTTACAAAAGTGGTTTCAAAAAGTAAGGGCCGATGTTTTTATTAACATCGATCCAGTGTATGACGAGTGTAGATTATTAGACCAGTGACGATGACCAATTTTTCTTCCGATGTAGATGCAGCCAATGCTTTGGCTGGCGCTTATACAAAATTAAAGACCGAGATCTCCAAGATTGTCATTGGGCAAGAAGAAGTGGTGAGACAGGTGCTTACGGGATTGTTTTGTCAGGGACATTCGTTGCTCGTTGGCGTTCCCGGTCTGGCCAAGACGCTCCTCGTTCAGACTATTGCTACGGCCCTTGACCTTGAATTCAAACGCATACAGTTTACACCCGACCTGATGCCTTCCGACATCATTGGTGCGGAAACCATGGATAAGGAAAGAAATTTCAAATTCGTGAGAGGACCAGTATTCGGCAATATTCTGCTCGCAGATGAGATCAACAGAACTCCCCCAAAAACCCAGGCGGCATTGTTGGAATCCATGCAAGAGTATGCTGTCACCATCGCCGGTCAGCGCTACGAATTGCCACGACCATTCTTTGTGCTGGCTACACAGAATCCAATAGAACAGGAAGGTACCTATCCCTTGCCGGAAGCACAGCTGGATCGTTTTATGTTCAACATCAAACTTGACTATCCTGCTTTTCGCGACGAGATCGAAGTGGTAAGAAGCACCACATCAGACGAAGTTAAGCAGGTTAGCAAAGTGCTGACGGGCCAGGAGATCACCTACTATCAACATTTGGTCCGCCGTGTTCCGATAGCTGACAATGTTATTGAATATGCAGTGGGGCTGGCCAGCAAAACGCGACCTGGCTTTCAGGGCAGCTCAACGCTGGCAAATGATTATCTCGAATGGGGAGCCGGCCCTCGGGCATCGCAGTACCTGGTACTCGGCGCAAAATGCAACGCCCTCCTGAATGGCAAGTACTCTCCCGATATCGAAGACGTTCAGGCTATCGCAAAACCAGTATTAAGACATCGCATCGTCCGTAATTTCAAAGCTGAAGCCGACGGCATAGGCGTAGACGAGCTGATTGAGAAACTCATGAAATAAAGGCCGGAGAGTGAAAAGATCAGAAAAGCTCTTTCCAGGTTTGTGCAAATACAGTTTGGCGATCCGAATAGTTTTATTCAGTGCGCGAAAAGCGAAAGCCGGACAACTTTTCACATTTCACTATTCACTTTTCACTCTCGGTAATTTAGCGCCGGTTTCCTGTCCCCCAGCAACGCTTCATATTTAAAATCAGCGCCCCTTCGTAAACGGAGTTCTTTCCACGCTTCGGCGAGGACGGCCGGAGATTCGAACAGCTCCATGGTAGTTAAGGCCATTGTCTTGGCAGCCATGGTCATCCCTTTAAATCCGATGCTTGTACCGCCGGCGGCTACGGCCTGCCAGCTGTGGGCAGCGGTGCCGGGAACCCAGGTTGCAGTCGATAGCCCAACCGTTGGGACTACCCAGCTGACATCGCCAACGTCGGTCGAGGCTACGCCGTTCTTTATTTGAAATGGTTCGATCTCCATCGTACTCTCGAGCTTGGGTGGTTTTGTAAAGGTCTTTTGTATTTTTTGGGCAAACTCTTTCTCACTTTCAGTGTAGGCATAACCGCCGACGATATTGAGATTTTTATACATCACCTTCGCCAGCGCTTCATTGGGCAACATGTTGTAAACACCGCCGGTCAGTTCAATCTCAACCCGCGTCTCTGTCCCGAGCGCAGCGCCTTGCGCAGCCTTGACTACGCGTTCCCAAACGGCCTTGACTTCGTCGCGGTTGGGATGGCGCACGTAATAATATCCTTCGGCGAACGCTGGTACAACATTAGGCGCTTCGCCTCCTCGTGTGATCACATAATGGATCCGCGTTTCAGGTGTTACATGTTCGCGCATCATGTTTATCATCACATCCATCGCTTCTATGGCATCAAGGGATGATCTTCCGCGCTCGGGTGCGGCGGACGCGTGGGAAGCGACACCGTAAAATCTGATCTTGCCGTTTTTGTTGGCCAGCGTACCGCCCGTTTCAGCAGAGTTCTCCGCACCAGGATGCCAGTGCACTACGGCGTCAACATCATTGAATAGTCCGTCCCGTACCATATAGACCTTGCCTGATCCACCTTCTTCTGCTGGCGTTCCATAGAATCTGATCGTTCCGGTTTTCTTATTGGCTATCATCCAGTTTTTAACTTCGATGGCAGCAGCTGCCGACGCTGTTCCAAACAAATGATGACCACAGGCGTGTCCGGACGTTTTGCCTTCGATCTGTTTGAGTTCGGGAGTAGCATCTTGAGATATGCCTGGAAGCGCATCGTATTCACCAAGGATACCAATCACCGGCTTACCAGATCCGAACGTCGCAGTGAATGCCGTTGGAATCCCAGCTATACCACTTTCGATCTTAAAGCCCGCTTTCTCCAAGGTCTCCTTAAGCAAAGCTGAGCTTTTCGTTTCTTTATAGCCAACTTCGGCAAAGTCCCAGATCTGTTTGGCAATGGCTGAGTAGACCGGAGATTTTGCATCGATCGCATCGATAACTTCTTTTTTTGTTTTCTGCGCAACAGCAACATGCATCAGAAAGCAAAGCGATAGCAATAAGACTTGTTTCACGGCTTAGAATTTAGTGATTTAGCGACTTAGTGAATTAGTGATTGAAGGACCACAAAAGACCTTTGCGTTTACTTTGCGCCTTAGCGCCTTTCCTTGTCCGCCATAGCGTTTCACGAAGGAGGAGCGATGAAAAAACACCCGTGACGTCCCTACATACGTCACACAACTTCTTGTCCTTTTTCTTTCATCTTCCGGAATTCGCGCACCCGCCTTGTCATCGCTATGCCAAACCCGGACATTAACACCAGTGTGCCTATCCAGAGCACGTTGATGAACGGTTTTTCCAAAGCCTTGATGACCACGAAATCCTTTTGTCTGCTGCGGATGCCAATCGTGAAGTTATTGGTTTCCGGATGGATGTTCATTAGCACCAGGCGCAACCCCAAGTCCTTTATCTCATCAGGAATACGTCCGACCAGTTTGTTCTTGATCAAGAAGATCGGTTCGGCGAAATAATCTCTATGCTCTCCCTGTACCCGGATCCGCGCCTTGACTGCAACGTCTTCGCCTGAAAGTTCAACTCCTTCAACCGTCAGGACGCGTTCAACCGATTCGACAGTTGCAACATAATCATTGGCAAAGAACTCCTGGCCTTTGTTAACCTTGACCTCTTCCAGCTTGCTCCAGTCGTCCTCCGATGCGGGCTTCATCGCTGTCGACACGTGGGTGTACAAGTCGGCCGCAACCGTTCTGTAAATATCAGGGGAAGGAACCAGGCCGGCGCTGCCTCCCATCTCAAGATTTATCTGAGCGCGCGGATACAATGAATAACTTTGTTTACCCCGGCGCAGTTGGATCTCATAGTATGTATTCTCGCCCTTCACCTGAATGGTGTCATTTGGCGCGTATGATTTTCCGCCGGCAACAATATTGATCTTCGCTACAACTTTGTCGGGATCGCCAGTTTCGAAAACTTCGCTCTTTTTGACATAGCCGGAGTGTAATCTTGGTTCCAGTCGTTCTCCAAGGTATTCGATCTCATAGCCCCACATCTTTCGTGGTTCATTAATGAAGAGAAAAAGATTGTCACGGTTGAACTCTTCGCTTAGACCTTCCGATATGAGACGCCCTGTATTGTTCAACGAAACAACTTTTGAATAGCCAGAAGAGAACATGATACCGATAAGCATCATCCCAACGCCAATGTGCGCAACGGCGCCGCCCGAAAGTCCGGGACTTAACCTGATGAGTGATATCAGGATGAAAGCGTTGGCGACAACGGTGAAGATACCCGAAAGCGTTAAAACTATATACGATGGTGTATATATTTTGCCAAAAGTGATGACTACTGCGAATAGGATCAGGGCGACAAGCAACGGTGGGATAAGGTGCTGTTTGAGTTTTTGCTTGTCGGCCTTCTTCCACCAGAAGAATTGGCCTACGCCCGAAAGGGCACCCACAGCAACTGCAAACCACAGTTGAAATTTTGAATAAAATCCAACCTGGTCGGCAGGTGGCGCAAAGTTGCCGTTGAATCCAAGCATACTGATGATCTTATTCCATACGGGAATTGATGTTGGCATCAATACCTGAAAGCCCATCAGGCATAGCGTAATGGCCCCGATGAAGATCCAGAATTCGCGCGAATAGACTGACGCTTCTTTTTCAGTCGTCGGAATTTCTTTCCAGCGAACGATGGCCAGAATGGTGGCTGCGATGAGGAAAAATAACAGGTAGATCAACAGTTGTCCGGACAGTCCAAGATCTGTGAACGAATGGACGGATGCCGTTCCCAGTATTCCACTCCTGGTGAGGAAGGTTGAATACAGTATCAATACGAAAACAGAGATGACTAAAATAACGGACGCCTTTAACGCCGTCTCGCTGTTTTTGTATGTTATCATGGTATGAATAGCGGCGATGAGGATCAGCCACGGAACATAGACAGCATTTTCTACCGGATCCCAATTCCAATATCCTCCAAAGGTCAACGTTTCATAAGCCCAATATCCGCCCATGAGGATCCCAAGTCCGAGGATCGCTCCGCTAAACAACGCCCAGGGTAATGCGGGCCGAACCCAATCCCGATATTTCTTGAGCCATAGTCCTGCGATGCAAAATGAAAAGGGGACCAGTGTTGTAGCGAACCCCAGGAACAAAGTCGGAGGATGAATTACCATCCAATAGTTCTGCAGCAATGCATTTAGCCCATTGCCATCCTTGGGAACGAATTCGGGCTGTGCGCTAAAGATGGGCGCTTCTGGCATGGCATCACGCAGCAGGATAAATGGCGAACTTCCTATCCGGGAATGAAGGCCGGGAACGACGACACCAAGGATCATCGAAGCAAGGAATGCCTGAACTATGGCGAACACAGTCATGACGGGTGCCTCCCAGAACTTATTTGTTTGTATGAGGATGAGGCCAAGCAAAGCTTGCCAGAACATCCAAAGCATAAAGCTTCCTTCCTGGCCATTCCAGAAAGTGGATATCAAATAATAAGTCGGAAGCTTGAGATCAGAGTAGTTGTAAGCATAGTGGTATTCAAAGTAATGATTTCCTATGATCACAAAGAGGGTGACGCATATGCCGAGAACAGCAGTTGCATGCAGGTAAAAACCAGTTTTGCCATTTTGAAGCCACAACCGTTTCTTCTCCAGCGAGGTTGACGTGGTTGCCTTGTAGTACGCGAAGGCAGTGACCAGGGAAGTTATAAAGGATGTAATAACAAAAAGGTGACCCAGATCACCGACGAAATAATGCATTGCAGAAGATTTATAAATAAAACTACCGAGCCTCCTTTGAACGGCGCGGCGTGTGACAAAGTAACCTCATTATACGTTCAGCTTCTTTTCATCCTGATACTTTGACGGACACTTCAGAAGAATCTTACTTGCTTTAAAATTATCCTGGTCATAACTGCCGACGACCACCACTTTTTCAGACCGTGTAAAATCCGGGGGCATGGGTTGATTATAAAACACCTTTTGCTCTTTCCCCTTGTCGTCGATCATGATAAACGAAAATGAAACCCGGTCTGATCCTTCCTCAATTCCAATTATATTACCATGCGCGTCTTTCTTGAGCTCGCCGACCACGTGGATCTCCTTGGTGCTGCCAGACGTGGATAAGGCAAGCGCCTGTTCAAAATCAACATATGTGCTTGCGTCGCCAGCGGTAGAGACGATGATGGCGATGGCTGCTGCAATAACGACTAATACCAGAATATGCGACTTTTTCATAAACTCAGGGGTTCCAGTCAACCCGGCAAAATTAGATACAAAATGACTAGAAAATCAGGAATTTTAGATGAAATACGAAACCCCAACTATTTGGTTATCGGTTTTTTCCCGGAGAGCAAATTCTCCAGCTTTTTAACTTTTTTGTCAAGTAACAGCAGATAGGCGATAAGGCCACCAAGGACAACAAGGATGATAGCCACGACGACAAAGATTTTTCCGTTGGCTCTCATCTGGTCGGCCATTTGGACCTCCGATTGGGCTTGCACGGCCACCGCAACCAGCATCAGGGCTATCGTAAGTGCGATTTTATTATTTTTTTTCATGCTCAAGATCTATCAGTTTTTCTTCAATAGTCCTCAATCTTACCCTTAGCGATACGATCCAGTAGCCAATGAGAAACCATCCAACGATGGCTGGATAGAAGATTAACCTCATTCTACTATCCAGGTCATACATATTGAATCCCGGATTGCCACCGCTACCCGGGTGCATGGAGCTTGTCATTCGCGGGATGATAAATATCAATGGAATCATGGCAGCAAAGGCAAAAATGTTATAAACGGCGCTTAGACGAGCTTTCTGTTCCTGGTTTTCCACCGATCCACGAAGAACGAAGTAGGCGAGATAAACCAAAAGCGCTATAGCGGCTCCGTTCTGTTTGGGATCTCCATGCCATGGAGATCCCCACGCATAATTGGCCCAAATCATCCCCGTGAGCATACCCAGGATCCCAAATACGAGCCCCATATTCGCGAACTCCACCGACATGTGATCGTACCTCGTTGACGGCGTTCTTAAATAAAGTAGCGCGTATACAATTGACACCAGGAAGAGCAACACCATACCGAACCACATGGGTACGTGGAAATAAAGTGCTCTGATCGTTTCATTAAGGATATTGAGGCGCGGCACGTCTGCCAGCATTCCGGCGATGTGCACATAAAACAGTAGCAATATGGCCAGGATCTTAAGCCAATTCTTCATGATAACTATTGAGCTGGTGTTTTAAAGTAGTGGGCAATTCCTTAGCTGCGCCAAATATAAGGGAAGAGAATATATGCCAAAGCCCCAAGAATGCAATTTATTGCAAAGAGATTGAGCAGTTCATCCATGCTCGCTTCCCGGTCGATTCCGTCGAGCACGTTCTTCGTCACGCGGATGGCCATCAGCAATACTGCTATTATTATTGGAAAGCTCAGTACAGCCATGAGTATGCTGCTGTTACTGGCTTTTGATGCGATCGCTGAGATAAGCGTTAATGATGCCGAGAAGCCGCATGAGGTCAACAGTAACGTCAGCATGAACAATGGAAAGTCCTGTATGGGATTGTCAATGAATATAGAGAACAGCAGGTACCCCACAAAAGAAAGCAACAAACAGAGAATAGCGTTGTAGATTATTTTGGAAAGGATGATAGCTTGGGGACTAGCCACTGAATAATAGTAAATAGACAATCCCCTCCTTTCACCTATAAAGCTTTTCGCAACGCTGTTGATAACAGAAAAAAGTATGGCCAACCAGAACAAGGCGGACCAGGTCGATTGTGAGATGTTATTCCTTCCCAGACTGAACGTTAAATAACAAATGAAGATGAGGCTCAACAGGTACAGGCCGATCCCCGAAATAACTGCCTTTCTCCTTAGCTCAAGTGTAAACTCCTTTTGAATAAGCTTAAGCAGCATGGTATTTGTCTATTTGGCGCTATCGGCCAACCGAAGCAATTTGCTCATGATCTTAAAGAAAGCCAGTACGCCAACACCGAATAATCCAATCATTGCTCCCGAAAGCAGAGATTTAAGAAGTTTAGGTCTTGCTTGCATATCAAATTCATTAAATCCCTCTATCACAAATACACTGTTGCTAAACTGCAAACTATTCTCGTAAGTAAGTTTTTTTTCCGTGAGTTCGAGAATTTTTGAGTTAACGGAAGTCGGATCAAACATTACATTGCCTTTGACACTCTGGAAAAATTCTCCGCTTATTATGCGCAGCTTGAAGGCTTCGATATCAGCGATCTCTTTCGTCGCAACAGCGAGCATCTGACGTGCAGTTTTTCTATTTTGCTCTACACGCGATTTAACAAAATCATTGTTTTCAAGATAATACAGTATCGCCTTCTGTAGCTCCGGTAAAATACCTTGGTCGCTTACCTCTGCCGTTATAAAAAATCGGTCACGTTCGGCATTGTCGTTCACGGCGTCTTTTCTAAGGTTTTCGACGTTCAGTGAGACCAGCTTTCGAACAGTATTTTCTGACGTACCAAGCTGTTTTGAAACCAAGGCGTAATCACCATCGTCCATGTGCCTGGTAATATTTTCGAAGAGAATTTTGATATAGGACTCAGTAAGGATATTACTGTTGACGATCATCTTATTTTCAAAAACCTTTCTTGATGTCAGGTAGTGGAAAACTCCTAAGCCTAACCCTATTGAGAAGATAACAATGAATATCACAAGATTTGCCCGAAGAAATCTGAGCGCCTTGATCAACAACTCCAACAGATCTATTTCATCATTTTTTCTCTGGTCGACCATGGGGGGGTGAATATATGACGAAAAATAGAAAATATTATAAATTCCCCCTAATCTGTTAGTTTTGTGCCCTCACGGGTAAACGCTCCTATGCAGTCAAATCCTTCTGTTTTAATCACTGGTGCTGCCGGTTTTATTGGGTTTCATCTTAGCCGCAAGTTATGCGCGTTGGGGTATGAAGTTTCAGGGCTTGATAATATGAACACGTATTACGATGTGGGTCTGAAAAGAGATCGCCTCGCATTGCTGAAAACCAATGCAAACTTTACCTTCCACGAAGTTGACCTCACCGATCGCCAGCGGCTATATGGATTGTTTGAAACGTCTAAATTTCAATACGTCGTCAATCTGGCTGCACAGGCTGGAGTCCGCTATTCGTTGGTCAATCCACATGCCTACCTGGAAAGCAACCTGCACGGATTTCTCAATATTCTCGAAGCTTGCCGGCATAATCAGGTAAAGCACCTGGTGTATGCGTCCTCCAGTTCCGTGTACGGTGCAAATAAAAAGATACCCTTCTCCGTTCACGATAATGTGGACCACCCTATTTCGCTTTACGCAGCGTCAAAAAAGTCGAACGAATTAATGGCGCATACTTATTCTGCGTTATACAATTTACCGACGACGGGATTGCGCTTTTTTACAGTGTATGGTCCCTTTGGCCGACCGGATATGGCATTGTACATATTCACGAAGGCCATTCTCGAGGGGAGGGCAATCGATGTTTTCAATAACGGCTTAATGCAACGCGACTTTACCTATGTTGACGATATCGTGGAGAGTGTTGGTCGGTTGTTGAAGATTATTCCGGCACCAGATCAACAGTGGAACGCATTTAAGCCTGATCCCTCAATCAGCTTTGCGCCTTATAGGTTATTCAATATCGGAAACAACAAACCTGTAGCGCTGTTGAAATTCATTGAAGTGATTGAGGAAAAACTCGGAAGAAAAGCAATTAAGAATTTGTTGCCGATACAGGATGGTGACGTCGTTGAAACTTTTGCCGACGTTGACGACCTCATGCGCACAGTTGACTTCAAGCCTGCAACTCCGATTGAGGTTGGGATTGGCAAATTTGTAGATTGGTACCTTGATTATCATAAAGTAAAAGCCGTTAGGCCAAATGGATAAAATTGGAATTATAGGATTAGGATATGTGGGACTTCCGCTTGCGGTGGAGTTTGGGAAAATACTGCCGGTGATAGGATTCGATATTAATGCACAACGCATAAAAGAACTACGTGAAGGCCATGACCGAACCCACGAAGTTGATGCCGGTGAGCTGAACCTTGCGAATCAGTTAAGCTTTACCAGCGAACCCGACAAACTAAAAGAGGCTAATTACTATATCGTTACAGTCCCTACGCCCATCGACAAATTCAAGAACCCCGATCTGCGTCCTCTTGAGAGTGCAAGCCAAACTGTGGGAAAATTTTTGAAGAAAGGTGACATCGTAATCTATGAGTCTACAGTCTATCCAGGTTGCACGGAAGAAGTTTGTGTTCCAATTCTTGAGCAGGAAAGTAAACTGAGGTTTAACATCGATTTTTTTTGTGGATATTCTCCAGAACGAATAAATCCTGGTGACAAGCTTCACCGCGTCACTACTATTAAGAAAGTAACCAGCGGCAGCACGCCAGAAATCGCTGAAAAAGTTGATCAGCTGTACAAGAGAATTATTAAAGCGGGAACGCATAAGGCGTCATCCCTTAAAGTTGCTGAAGCTGCTAAGGTAATTGAAAACTCGCAACGCGACGTTAACATTGCCTTCGTCAACGAACTGGCACTGATCTTTGAAAGGATCGGAATAGACACGCATGAAGTGCTGGAGGCAGCTGGTACAAAATGGAACTTTTTACCCTTTAAACCCGGTCTGGTGGGCGGCCATTGCATAGGCGTAGATCCATATTATTTGACCCACAAGGCTGAGAGCCTGGGATATCATTCTGAAGTAATACTGTCGGGACGGAGGATTAATGACAATATGGGGATCCATATCGCCAACACTGTAATTAAACTGATGGCTCAAAATGATCTACCTATAAATAAGGCCAACGTGTTAGTGCTTGGCATCACGTTCAAAGAAAACTGCTCTGACATTCGCAATAGCAGAGTAGTCGATGTCATCAATGAACTACGAAGCTTTGGAACGGAAGTGGATGTTTATGATCCGTTGGCTGATGCCGCGGAGGTAAAGCATGAATATGGCCTTACGTTGATCAAAGAACCTAACCGTAAGTATCATGGTATCGTAATGGCTGTGGGTCACAAGGTCTTTGAACAACTGACATGGGAAACTATCTGCCAGGAAAAAACCGTTATCTATGACGTGAAGGGAATAATGGATCGAAAGAAGATAACGGCCCGTCTTTAAATGCTTTGAATTAAACGGAAATGACAGCCATAAAAAAAATCCTTGTTACAGGTGGAGCTGGTTATATCGGTGCACACACAGTGGTCGAATTGATCAATTCGGGTTACGAGACCGTCATTGTTGACAATCTGTCGCGAAGCGATAGAACATTGCTCGACGGCATCGGCAAAATAACCGGTAAAAAACTATCTTTTTTTGAAGGCGATTGTGCGGATAAGGAATTTCTGACGAGCGTCTTTAAAAAATCCGCAGGCATTTCCGCTGTCATGCATTTTGCTGCCTATAAATCTGTCTCGGAATCTGTTCAAGAACCACTTGACTATTACCGGAACAACCTTGGCTCGCTGGTAACGATGCTGGAAGTGATGAAGGAGTTTTCTGTTTCCGACATGATCTTTTCGTCATCATGTACAGTATACGGACAGCCAGATGTGATCCCGGTAAATGAAACCGCTCCCTTTAAAAGAGCAGAATCACCCTATGGGGCTACCAAGCAAATGTGCGAGCGCATTCTTGAGGATGCTTATACAACTGGCTTTAGAGTCATTTCACTGCGTTATTTTAATCCCATAGGCGCACATCCAAGCGCCTTGATGGGTGAACTGCCTGTTGGTACGCCAAATAATCTGGTTCCTTATATCACCCAGACGGCAGCAGGCATTCGGGAGAAACTGACGGTTTTCGGAAACGACTATGATACACCAGACGGTAGTTGCCTTCGCGATTTTATTCACGTTGTTGATCTCGCCCTGGCACACGTAAAGGCGATGGAGTTTTTGGCGTCGGGACCTGCCGGTAACCGTTACGATGCATTTAATCTTGGTTCGGGTATAGGTGTCTCTGTTTTACAATTGATCAAAAAATTCATAGCAGCAACAGGCGTGAACCTGCCATTTGTGATTGGCCCGCGACGGAGTGGAGATGTTGAAAAGATCTACGCCGACCCCGCAAAGGTAAATGCAACGCTTGGCTGGAAAACAACCTTTACCATTGAACAGTCACTGATGCATGCGTGGCAATGGGAGAAGAAGATTCGCAATTTGAAAATCTAACGACGGCAATATTTTCAGTGGGTATGGAGAAGATCCAAATGGTAGATCTGCATTCTCAATACATGAGGATCAAACCGGAAATCGACATGGCCATACAGCGCGTGTTGGATTCAACAGCATTCATCAACGGAAAGGAAGTCACTGAATTCTCGAAATCATTGGGGCAATATCTTAATGTCCAAAGCGTGGTCACATGTGCAAATGGAACGGATGCGCAGGTCGCAATGATGGCGCTGAACTTCAAACCCGGTGATGAGGTGATCCTGCCAGTTCATACCTATGTGGCCACCGCTGAGGTTGTGGCGCTTCTTGGACTGAAACCTGTTTTCGTGGACGTCGATGCGGACACATTTAATATTGATGTGACCCAGATCGAAAAATTAATAACGCCGCGCACTGTCGCCATCGTTCCCGTAGATCTCTACGGTCAGTGCGCAGACATGGAGTCTCTGAATGTGCTGGCGTCTGCGCATAACCTGCACGTTATTGAGGATGCTGCTCAGGCGCTGGGTGCGGAATACACGTTTTCAACGGGTAAGATCTGTATGGCGGGAACACTTGGTACGATCGGCACAACGTCCTTTTTTCCATCTAAGAATCTCGGATGTTTCGGAGATGGAGGTGCCATTTTCACACGCGATGAAGCATTGGGTGAAAAGATAAAAATGATCGCCAACCATGGGCAGAAGGTCAAGTATCATCATGACGTAGTGGGCGTTAATAGCAGACTCGACACCCTTCAGGCCGCGATACTCAACGTCAAGTTAAAGTACATCGAAGAATATACCGCCAAACGAAACGCTGTGGCTCACCATTACGATGCACAGCTGTCAAACGTGCAAGGCCTGCAAGTCCCCAAAAAGGCTGCTAACTCAACGCACGTATTTCACCAGTACACCTTACAAGTGATTGAAGGAGATCGTGACAAATTCAGGAGTTATTTGAACCAGCATGGAATTCCTTCTATGATCTATTATCCGGCGCCTTTGCATTTTCAAAAGGCCTACAGCGTGAAGGAATTGGGAGTTGGTTCATTTCCCGTGGCGGAAAGACTTTCAAAAACCGTAATTTCGCTTCCGATCCATACGGAGATGAGTCCAGTCCAAATGGAATTCATCACATCAACCATCAAATCATACTTCTAGGCATGGCAAATGATAGAGGATTCTTCGCTCATCCAACGGCCGTAATTGATGACGGAAGTGAGATCGGCAATGGAACAAAGATCTGGCATTTTTCACATGTCATGCCGGGCTGTAAGATTGGTGAGAATTGTAATATTGGCCAAAACGTCGTGATCTCGCCTGAAGTAGTGCTTGGAAATAATGTGAAGGTTCAGAACAATGTTTCCATCTATACAGGGGTGTATTGCGAGGACGACGTATTCCTGGGGCCATCCATGGTATTTACTAATGTTATCAATCCCCGCAGCGCTGTCAACAGGAAAGATCAGTATCTCAAGACCGTGGTGAGGAAGGGTGCGACGATAGGTGCAAATGCCACGGTGATATGTGGCCATGATATCGGCAGATTCGCGTTCATCGGTGCGGGCGCTGTTGTCACCACGCAGATCCCCGATTATGCATTGTTCGTCGGCAATCCGGCGCGTCATAAGGGGTGGATGAGCGAGTATGGACACAAACTTATTTTTGATGCGTCGGGAATGGCGCTCTGTCCGGAAAGCAAGGAAAAATACAAGCTGGATAAAGGGATAGTTTCCAAAGTGTGAATTGACACTCATTCGTGATGCGCATAATCAGTAACGATACATGAAAAAATTTGCATTGATTGGTGCCGCGGGATTTATCGCACCGCGCCATCTCAAGGCTATCAAGGATACAGGGTCATCGTTGGTCGCAGCATTGGATAAACATGACAATGTGGGCGTGCTGGATTCTTACTTTCCAAACGCTGACTTCTTTACAGAATTCGAACGTTTTGATCGGCATCTTGATAAGCTTAAAAGAAAAGGAGAGCCGGTGGATTACATATCGATCTGCTCTCCGAATTATTTGCACGATTCGCATATCCGGTTTGCACTGAGATCCGGCGCCAACGCGATATGCGAAAAGCCGCTTGTACTTAACCCGTGGAACATCGACGCACTGGCCGAGATTGAACGGGAGACAGGCAAGCGTGTTTTTACGATCCTGCAACTGAGGCTTCATCCATCGATCATAGCATTGCGCGAAAAAATCAGGAATGGTCCGGCGGACAAGATCTACGATATTAATTTGAGATACATCACATCGCGTGGCAACTGGTATCAGAGTAGTTGGAAGGGAGATAGCGCTAAAGCAGGAGGTATTGCTACGAACATTGGTATACATTTTTTTGACATGTTGTTGTGGATCTTTGGTGACCTTGAAAAAGTAGAAGTTAGTAAATTGAAGGACGACCATGCCGAGGGGATATTATATCTGCAGAGGGCAAAGGTCAAATGGTTTTTGAGCATAGACTTTGATCACCTTCCCGACGCAGTAAAAACCGCCGGAAAGAGGACGTATCGCACCCTTGCGATGGAAGGCAGCGAGATTGAATTCAGCGAAGGGTTCACAGACCTTCACACTAAAAGCTATGAGGAGATTCTAAAGGGTAACGGCTTTGGGATAGCCGAAGCGAAGCCTTCCATCGATCTTGTCTATGCGATCAGAAATTCACCCGTCAAAGCATGATGAAATTCTCAATTTGCAAAGGAATGCAATTTAGATTTTTGAAACAGGCTAAAGGCCTGTGCTTAACGCGCCGTGGCGGGACCAACAACTCATAACTCATAACCCATAACTCTTAATAA
>Ga0193753_10001313_pt1 | contig 21507 bp, 14 predicted proteins | sample H1c2metaG_FD_144925 | JGI IMG/M metagenome (GOLD analysis project Ga0193753, IMG submission 144925) | Soil microbial communities from a riparian zone of the East river system, Colorado, United States - H1c2 | ecosystem: Environmental > Terrestrial > Soil > Riparian zone | place: USA: East...
TGCATTCAAAATAGCCGGTGCGCTGGCTGATGAACAGGCATCACTGGATGAGGTAAAAAGAATTGCTGAAAAAACCTGTGCCAATGTAAGGACCATGGGTGTGGCGCTGACAGCCTGTATCGTACCTGAGGCCGGTAAGGCTTCTTTTACCATCGGTGATAATGAAATGGAAATCGGGATGGGTATTCACGGCGAACCAGGCATACGCAGAGGTACCCTGCAAAAAGCAGACGAAATCGTTCAACAGATGACAGATAAAATCCTTGCGGACTTCCCTTACGAAAAAGGGGACGAGGTCTCGGTGTTATTAAACGGACTCGGCGCAACTCCCAAAGAGGAACTCTATATCATGGCCAGGAAACTGCACGAGATATTGAAAGCAAAAGGCATTACTGTTTTCAATACTTATGTGGGAGAATTCGCCACCAGTATGGAAATGGCGGGCGCTTCCATCTCCCTGCTAAAACTGGATGGAGAATTAAAGAGACTTTTGTCCAAACCGGCCAATTCTCCCTTTTTTACACAGTTTCAACTTTAATATTTATCCGATGGAGACACTCAGGATAAAAGATATCCAATCGATCATCCTTCAGATTAAAAACGTCATAGATTCTAACCAGAATAAACTGATGGAACTGGACAGTGTAATGGGCGATGGCGATCTGGGTTTCACTATGACCAAAGCTTTCGCAGCCGCTTATGAAGAAGCAGACAAATCGGAAGAAAAGATTCCCGGAAAATTATTCACGCGTTTGGGAATGGTCATTGCCAAAACCTCACCATCAACAATGGGGACGCTTGTAGCAACAGGTTTCATGAAAGGTGGGAAATCCATTGACTCATTTGAAGAAATCGGTCCTTTAGAATTAGCCGTTTTTTTTGAGGCATTTGTCAGGTCGATCATGGAGAGAGGAAAATCCGTTCCGGGCAATAAAACCATTATAGATACTTTATTTCCGGCAGCCGAGGTCCTGCGTTTATCGGTAAACGAATCTTTGGCCGGGGCCATTTCTGTAGCCAGAGAGGCGTCTTTAAATGGTCTGGAGGCCTCAACGAAAATGAAAGCGCAACATGGGCGGGCCGCTTATTACCAGGACGATTCCATCGGCAAACAGGATGGCGGAGCAACCGTCGGAACCTATCTTATTGAAGGATTTTACAGGCATATTGTTCAAGCATAAAGCGCAAAGCGTAAGGCGTAACGCCCAATGCTTTTTGGTCAACTATTAAATGTCAATATCATATTAATAAGTCAGAGATTTCAGGTAAGTAATACTCTGCGGAACCTGTTTGTTCACGTAATTGCTTTCGTCTTCAATAAAGAAATGTTTTATTCCGATCTTATTTGCTTCTTTCAGTATTGCGGGAATATCGATTTCACCAGTGCCGAGTGGCACGTCATTTTCTGGTCCCGTTAGTCCGGTGAGATCCTTTTTCGTGCCTTTTCTCATATCTTTTAAATGCATCAGCTTCCAGCGGTCACCATATTTTTTTAGCAATGCAACAGGGTCGCCTCCTCCAAACTGAATCCAGAAAATATCCATTTCAAAGGATACATATTCCGGGTTTGTATTCTTTATAATATAATCGAGTAAGGTTCCGTTTTCATAAGGCTGAAATTCATATCCGTGGGCATGATAACAAAATGTGATTCCATGCCCTTTCAGATATTCTCCGATCCTGTTAAAATCATTTACGGCCCTTACTGCATCCTCATAAGTTAGCACTCCATTTTTATGCGGTATCCATGCGCACATCACATAAGCAGATCCCAGCTGTCTGGCCATTAAAGCCAGCGAATCCGGATATTTATTCAGAAACTCATAACTAACACCCATCGAGGGTATACGAATGCCTCTTGCATCACATAATTTTTTGAATTCTTCCGGAGGCATCCGGCCACCTCCTCCTTCGATCTCAGTAAATCCCATCAATCGGATGGTATCCAACGTCGCAGCTACATCTACCGGAAAACTTTTCCGGAATGTATATGCCTGCACACCCAGGGGAGCGGTATATAATAACTTTTGAGCACAGATGAAGGAAGTTGTGCAAATCAGCCATGCAAAGCAGGCAGCTCGTTTCAGTATTGAATATTTTTTCACCATAACAATAAGTTACAATTAAATTCCTCCAGTTTTGATTTTCCGGCCGAATAATTATTATTCAAATGTATCTACGGGAGCATTTAGTAATTTCAGTTTTCAAAATCTAATCAATCCACATGAATGAATGGCACGACTTCTTCGTAGCTACCGCCGGTGCCTCGGCCGCATTGACCGGATTAATTTTTGTTGGTGTATCCATAAACCTGAGCAGGATATTATCTATACCTACTTTACCCGGCCGTGCATCCATCTCCATGATATTGCTTCTTACCATATTGATAGTAACCCTTTTGTTGCTTGTTCCTTATCCATCAACAAATGTTCCAGGAGCCGAAGTATTAATCATTGGAGCGATCGTATGGTTGCAGGTTCTGATTACGGATATCCGGATTCTGAGGAATAAGGAAAAACAATATCAACGGGCATATGCTTACAACCTGGTTCTGGATCAAATTGCAGTCCTGCCCTACCTGATCAGCGGCATCTCCTTAATGGGTGGCCATTTGAATGGCCTTTACTGGCTCCTGACAGCAATTGTTTTTTCTTTCATCAAAGCGTCGCTGGATGCCTGGGTATTGCTGATTGAAATTAATCGCTGACTGATTAATTCGGTCGCACGGTTACAACCACACGTTTGTACCGCGTTAACGGGGGTGAGCCTTTATCCGTGACTTTTAAAATAAAATGTATGGTGACTTCGTGATCAACAACAGGTGCGGTAACCGGCAAATCATACAAATTCCTGGCGTAAGGAGAGAAATTAATATATCCGTGATAGGTTCCCGCCTCAGGATATTGAAACCATAAATAACTCATGGAATCACCGTCGGGATCTGTTGTGCCATTTGCACTTAAATGAAACAATTCACCTGATTTTACGGTCATATGATCGCCATTGGCCAGCATAGGAACAGGAGGATGATTAGCCTGGTTGTATTCTTTTGTGGTCCACTCAATCCTTGCCGCAAAATCATTTTGATATTCCTCTCTCCATCGCCAGATCGTTGCCTGAATACTTTTGTACCCTTTTTTATCGACCGCAGATATTACAGAGTCTTCAGCGTTTGTCCACAGAGGCCTTGTTTCTGCTGCATCTGCCGGCCAGTTGGGTCTTTTCGGAAATATAGAAGCGGAGGTATCCAGGACCGGCAGATAAAACTCATATCTGCCTCCCCAGCCTCCGTAGTTCGGATGTTCCGGATCGTTGAGGCCGTTGGAGATCAAAGAAAGAAATGCAGGTGTGTCACCCTCCATCCCATAGGCAACATCCGGATAAGCTGCGCCCAATGGCCCATGACCCTGTTGGATATTTTTCGCGAGCCATTCATTACTTACAACCGACGTGTTTGATCCCGGAAATCCAAAAGACATACCCAGCCAGGTTGCCCTTCCATAAGAATAACCCGGACTGCATATGTAAAATATACCGGGAAATGTTTTGCGTATCCAGGGACCTGCGTCATCCTGGTCTGAAATCGTATAAATCCTGATTTTGCTATACAGCTTTTGAGCCTCCTGACTGCTTTTCGTATTCTTTATTTTCCAAATGGCCTGAGCCAGTGTATTGACTCCTCCCCAAACAGGTATCCAGACGGGACGCTGATCATCTTTCTCCAGGACTTTTATAATCCATTCAGATCCCTCTGAATCGTGCCCTTCTCCCACCGCCTGCATTCCATATTCCGGTAAGCCCTTTTTTACCTTGCCCAGTAAAAAATCATATTCCGGATATCCTTGCTCGTGTTTTAATAAATTAGGTTGTACCAGTTTGTATGCCTGCAATACCCTGACGATACTTTCAGGAGCCACTCTAGTTTTCTGATGTATAGAGGTCGTCGCAATCAATCCTTCCACATCCCATTGATCGCAATAAGTGAGGAAGCGGATCATTGATTCCGTATCATCCGGATCCGCTTCAATATCCGTGAGTATCAGGACGCGCAATTTGGGGATGGTCTGGGTAAATCCCGTTAACTGAGCAGATAATAAAACCAATACTAATTTTAAAACCCGCAGAATATTTGGTTTCATGAAAAATTATTGAAACTATGGATTTAAACCATTCATTTTTTTCTTTATGTTTTCAAAAGATTCCATAGGTCCCCTGGTAGAAAATAAATTCAGCACCCAAACGGGCAGTGAGCCACCGGGATTCATTTCCAATATGTAGTCAATGTGAACAGACTTATTTGCAATGGTAGTAATATTCCAGGTGCCCCTGGTCAGCGGGACCTGAACGAGGTCTTTGGGAACGGGTGCGTAATTGGGAATATTTACTGCTATCACCTGCATGGACCTTTCAGTCAAATTTTTCTTTAATTCAAAGTTTGCGTAAAAGAACCGGTTTGTGGCGGGCCATGGAACTTCTATCTCTGTATAATAAATAAATTTTCCGGGACCCAGGGTTTTAACCAGCGTTGAAATCTTTGTTGCGTAACTCCATTCCTTATACCTGCTCACATCCACCAGGATACCTTCCAGCTGATCTATATTCCCGGTAACATCGAGTTCAACCCGGATATCATCGAACGGCGAACCGGGCGAATGGCGGCTGCTTATCTTTATTCCATCCTTCACTTTCAGTGTGGCCCAGTCATTCTGTGCGAACAGGGGCAATTCGAAGACAAGCAGCAACGATATAGCAGGCAAACATTTTCTGATATTCATCTTTTATCGTTTCGTTCGCTGCCTGTTTCCTTCTTAAACAGGCTAAAAAGAATCGCTCCTATCACGGCGAAATAAATGGTACTGTTGACCGGTTTTGAACTGATCAGACAAGTGCCGCTGGAACAACCGATCAAACGATAATAAAGATAGCCAGCGAAAGCCCCGAGGACCGTCCCTGCCAAAATGATTTTATGATTGAATATCCACTTCCTCATAGAACAGTAAATTACTGATTTATTTTCCGGAAACGGCAGGTTTTGATCATTAACCAAATCAACTTACATTCATCCGCACCATCTCGTAACATTATTTTAAATTGTAAAAAATGATTTATGAAATACAAACTGGACAAACCCGTACATGCAGTTATAGGCACCGAAAAATATCAATGCAGCATAGAATGGCGAAATGGAAAATTCATCGCAGACGAACCTTTATCCAGTGGCGGGAAGGACCTCGGGCCGGACCCTTATACTTTATTATTGTCTTCTGTAGCCTCCTGTGTACTGGTCACTTTGCGAATGTATATTGATCGTAAAAGCTGGGACATATCTTCCATTACGGTTAACGTAAATATGTATCAGGAAATCGTAAATAATGTACCGACGACGGTCATTGACCGGGACCTCATATTGGATGAACATGTACCGGAAGAACAGAAAATAAAACTACAGGAGATAGCCGGTCACTGCCCGATTTCCAAAATTCTGGAAGCTGATATTAAAATAAGGACATTCATATTCAAAACGGGCGAAGCAAAGACCATTAAATACGGCAATGAAGAAATAACCGTTTTATGGAAGCCTGAATTCTGCCAGCATTCTGCCAGATGCTGGAAGCAACTGCCACAGGTTTTCAAGCCCACCGAAAAAAAATGGATTGATCCGAATGCAGCACCCGCAGAAAGAATCAGGGAGCAGATAGATCATTGTCCCTCCGGTGCTTTGGGATTTATGCGCAATACCCCAAATCAAAAATGATCATTGAGGGAATATCGTTTTCCAGTCATTCTTCATGCTGATCACATGCCATTTGTTTTGAGCGGCTGCTTTCAGGGATGCAGAGTCTTTTTCCTGGTAGTAATATTCCCTGGTTGAATCATCATGGTTTACAATCATCTGGAAACTTGGATAATGATTGCTCTGGCAGAATTTGCACATTTCAATGTCACCCCCTGAGCGTTCGTTGCCCATGGAAAATACAGGCCTCTGCCCGATATGTGATTGTATACCTACGGGTTTGCCTGCCTTATCACAGAGCAGGTCTAAAGCCGGCTGCCGTATAATCGTGCGGTTGCTGTCAACAAAAGCATATTTAAATGTAGTACCTACGACCTGGTTTTTTGGAACCCCATAAAAGGCATCCGAAATAGCACGAACGAATTCAATGGTACCCCCGGTTACGATATATGTCATGAAGCCATTTGCTCTCAGATAATTCAGCAATTCCAATTGTGGCTGGTAAACGATTTTTTGGATGGGCACGTTCCTGTCAGGATAAGTTGCCGTTGCAAAAAAATCTTTGGCATCTGCCTCGAATTGATCTTCTGTCATCCCGGTATGTGTCGCTGCGATCAATTGGATCAGTGCCTTTTCACCACCTTTTTCAAAATATGCCTTGTCTTTTGTTACTACTGCCATAAACGGCTGTTTTTTTGCCAAGGCAGGATTTGCTGTTACGATTTGTTTAACCCTGTAAAAAGCAAATAATTCCTGAACAAGCGGCATTTCGGCCCAAAGTGTACCATCATTATCGATGGTTGCAATCCGGTCTTTCAAAGGAATAAAATCCGGGCTCCCTTCTTTGGATACTTTAGTAACATACGCAATGATATCCCCTTTCAAAGGATCATTCCAGGATGGAAGCGGATCTTTGATAGCATTTGCAGAATCGGAGGCAGCAGTCGTTTTACCCGTGTCATCAGAAGCATGCGAACAGGATACTAAGAAAAAAGTGGCGGCGCAGATAATATATAAAAGTCTTTTCATATTATAATTTTTGGAAATGCCATTTAAAGATATCTCAATATCGCAGACAATATCAAATCCCGGCTTATTTAACTGTTTAATGGCTGATACCCGGGATCAATGTCAGCGCGAATTACCTGTCGTCTTTGATTCACATTTTTATAGTAATTTGTTTCTATGGAGAATATTGCGCTTATCATATTATTACTCTTTGGCGTTTCATTCCTTGGTGTGTTATCAAAACGCTTCAAATTTCCTTTTCCCATTGCCCTGGTACTTGCAGGACTGTTGATTAGTCTTGTTCCGGGTCTCCCCATTATTATTTTACAGCCCTATGTTGTTTTCATCATTTTTCTGCCACCCTTGTTATATGGTGCTGCCTGGAATATCAGCTGGCATGAATCTAAAACTTATTGGAGAGCCATTTCACTGGCTGCAGTGGGGCTGGTATTACTTACGACTACCATCGTTGCCATCGTGGCCCATTATATTATTCCGGATGTCAGCTGGCCGCTCTGCTTTTTAATTGGCGCCATCGTATCTCCATCTGACGCGGTAGCGGCGACGTCGGTAACCAGGGGCCTTGGACTGGATCCAAGGCTCATCACTATTTTAGAGGGAGAAAGCCTTGTAAACGACGCCAGCGGCCTGATCGCTTATAAGTATGCGTTGGCGGCTATTATGGCCGGTAATTTTATTTTCTGGCAGGCAGGTTTGAATTTCATCTGGGTGGTGATAGCAGGCGTTTCTATCGGTCTGATCATCGGATTTCTGATGTCTCTCGTACATAAAAATTTTATAAGCGAACCGGTTATTGAAGCGACTCTGACTTGTTTAACCCCTTTTGCATCATACCTGATCGCTGAATATTTCCATGTTTCCGGCGTACTCGCTGTTGTTACCACGGGACTCTATTTATCGTTTCGATCAAATGAAATATTTACGAATGAAAGCCGGATCACGGTCTATTCGGTGTGGCAAACAATCGTATTTATTTTAAACGGCCTGATTTTTATTCTGATTGGTTTGCAATTACGCAGTGTTATGGAAGGCATTAAAAATTATTCGGGTTCAGAGCTTGCCTGGTATGGCCTTGCTATTAGCGCTGTTGTTATTATTGTACGATTTATATGGGTTATTCCTTCAAGTCTGATCCCTGCGATGCAAAAAAGAATAAACAGGAAAAGGCATTTTAATCAACGTAATCTGGTATTATTTGCATGGTCGGGTATGCGTGGCGTGGTATCGCTGGCTGCAGCATTGTCCATTCCTTTGCTGATGCCCGATGGCACCGCTTTTCCCCATCGCAACCTGATTATCTATATAACGTTTTGTGTGATACTGACAACCCTGATATTATTGGGATTCTCACTTCCCTGGGTAATTAAAAAACTGAAAATCGAGCCTTATTCAATTGCCGCAGAAGAGTATGAGGTCAGGACAAAAGTAGTAAACAATACGATCCAGCATATAGAAGAGAATCTTTCACTGGTTAACGGGGAACTATTAAATAATATCAAGAGTAAATACGAAATAAAATATAACCGTTTGCAGAAAACAGATTTACCTGCCGATTATTTTGGCGGCGAAGCGCCGCCTAATGTCGCTAATATTTTTAATGAATATTCAAAATTGCAAATTGATCTGATTGGTGTGGAAAGAAAATCATTGGAACAACTTCACCGCTCCGGCGAAGCCAGCGAAGAAATAATCCGCAAAATTGAAAGGGAACTGGATCTTGAAGAAACGCGTCTTCAATTAGATATGTATGTACCCTGATTCAAGAATGTTTAACGGCTTTTATCCGGATTTCCGGTCGAAAGAAAATATTTCGGCTTCCTGATTCTTCTTACCCAGTATGTGATCTGTTATGATCTGTGCCGCAATCACGCTGAAAGTGATTCCATTTCCGCCAAACCCAAGAGCATAATAAGCATTGGGTGTTTCGGCAAATTCACCGATATACGGAAGTGAGTCTTTTGTTTTGCCGAATGTGCCGCTCCATGCGAATTCAGCCTTGAGTTTTTTTCCAGGGAAAAGCTTTTCAAAATCGGAACATAGCTGTGTAGCCTTTTTATCATAAAGTCCCCTGGAAGCCTTGTGGCTGAAGCGCACATCTCTGCCGCCCATGATTATTCGATTATCCTGTGTTAATCTCAAATAGAGATATGGATCATCCGTGTTCCAGATCATGATGCGGTCTCTCCATATAGCCTGTTTCTCCTGCTCGTTTTCCGATACGACGGCATAAGTACAGTACAGGTCAACGATATCTTTTGATATGAAATTTTTTATTTCAAATCCGCTGGCATTAATGACCTTTTCCGCAAATATCATAAACCCATCCACCGTTTTCAGCTCAACATTGTTTTCATTGTACCTGATATCTTGTATGCTTGTTCTGTCGTAAACCTGCAATCCCTTACCCAGACTATATTGCAGTAATGCATGCGTCAATGAATACGCATCAATCGTAGCTCCTTTTTCAGACAGGATGGCGTATTCAGCCGCCATTCCGTAATTTTCCTGTATCTCGTTTTTGTTTAAAAACGAGACATCAAATCCGGCTTGCCGACGGGCAGTCAATTCTTTTTCCATAAAAGAAAGCTGCGATTTATGCGAAGTAAAAAAAAGGCTTCTGCGCAAGTCGTACCCGTCAAATCCGATTCGGTCCATGATCCCTACCAGAATATCGATTGATTCTCCGCATAACTGGTAGGATCTGATCGCATTGACTTCCCCAACCTGTTTGATCAGCAAATGCAATGGCGTGTCCAATTCATATTGCAGGAGGGATGTACTCGCGGAAGTGCTGCCCTGGCCAATCGACCGTCCATCAACCAGCAAACAATCCACCCCGTTTTCAGTGAGGTAATATGCTGTGAGCGCACCCGATATTCCGCCACCCATTACGACAACGCGGGAACGAGCATTCTTCAATAGTTTGGGATATTCGAATGGAATACCATTCTTTATTAGCCAAAAAGGGTAACCGGCTGTAAGTTCCATGTCTACCCTGTTCTAATAATAATGCCATTCTTTAAGCATAAAGCTTAAAGCGTGAAGCGAAAGGCTTTCATTCTATTAAACGTTCATTTTGCATTTTTTATCTTTCAAACACTTCGAATGTGTAAATATATCTACAATGAAAACCCTCAATGCTTAAAAAGTGAAATCGTTATTTCCTCCCTTCAAAGGATAGTTTTTATTATTCCAAATTAAACGACCGGAAGTTTGGGCAGGTAACAAGATCTGAATTTTCCATTTGTCATTTTCAAATTGATAGCTCACAAATATTTTGCCCCTGGGATGGGGTATTTCACCACTGATATTTTTTATATGGCCCAGTCTGGGTTCAATTTTTACTGTCGCGAAACCCGGAGCTTCGCTGTCTATCCCCATCACCGTTCGGAAAAATTCAATATTCGGACTCGCGCCCCAGGCATGACAATCCGAGCGGGCGTTGTTAATATCTGATATTTCGGCCCATGTCGTCATACCCATATGAATGTTTTCCCGCCATTGATCAAGCCAATTCAAATAATCATTACCCAACCCTGCCTTTACGAGTGCCTGGTGTAAATAATATTTGAAATAAATCGAGGCTGGCGCCAGTGAAGTATCCGAGAGCATCCTCTTCCCAATGGCATTTGCCTCCGCGCCGTTAACGATACCTGTGAGAATCGCCAGTGTATTGGCATGTTGCGAGTAATAATCTTTTTCTGACCGGTCAGCAAAAAGGTTTCTGGCATTGTTCCAATATTTATCGCGGATAGTTTTTTTCAATTGATCCGCATATTGTTTATATAGAGAAACGTATGATGTTAAACCATATCTGGATTCCATATCAGCCGCCAATTGATAAGCCCAAAGTAATTGCAGGTCGAGCAATGCCGAATTGCCATCCAGTCCGGCAGGTCCTACACCGGAATGCCAACCCTTTTTCTCAACCCAATCCGTAAACATCCAGTATGGAACGCCCTTCAGAGAACCATCCCTCTGCTGATATTTTCTAAAATATTGCAATATTTGCCTTTCACCGGAAAGTTTAGCTTTTATAAAATTACTGTCCCTCCCGTACATCATATAATCGTGCAGCATTCCGATATACCAGAATGAAAAAGTAGGGATATACTGGGGAGTATAGGAAGGATGACGACTGAGGGTCACGCCTTCGGGCCTGCGCGATTCATCCATCTGATTCATGGCATTCCGGAGCAATCTTTCATCACCGCTATTATAAAGGGAAATCAAGGCCTGAATTCTGGCATCACCGATATATTGCAGTTGTTCGTAATAAGGACAATCCATATAGGTTTCCACTGCGCACAAGCGGGCGGTCCTCCAGCCAATTTCAAATATCTTGTTGATCTCAGGATCAGCTGTTGTCATCCTGGCATTTAGCTGAAAAGGGTAACCCGTAAATGTTCCAAATATATCCTCAACCGTTAACGGATCTGATTGTGTTGTAATCTTTATCTGCATGTATCGATAAGTCCTGAAAGTAAGCGGTGTAAAATCCTGGTTCCTGCTTCCATTGGAGACAATGCTGTCTTTTCTTCCGATAAATACTTTGCCTTCTGTTTCATTACGATTTCCCTTCGAAGGATATTTTATAAATAAAGCTTCTGCATAGGTCAGTGTAACAGACCCCTGTCTGCCACCGCTAAAAATAATTTCAGGATAGGCATTGGTTAAGAAACCCTGATCGAGGATGATGGTTGCCACAGTATGGGCAGGAATTTCAAATGCCGTTTTAACTGCCGGAAATTGAGCAGGTATTTGAACCGCCTCAGCTTTATCAACTTTTGAAAGCCGTTGAATTGTCATTTCCATTGGGGGAATAACAGAAGGAATCAGGAGCCATCCGCTGACAGTTCCATATCCACCGATGAGATCTTTGGGAATTCCAGGCATAATAACCTGTGCATTTTTCCAATGATCATCAGGGAAATCCGGTTCTTTCCAGTCTGCCAGGTATTTATTCATGTCCAGTTGTTCGCCTGGCCCTGCTACATAGTAAGTGGGCGTATTGAACCGGATGGGACGATAAGAAGTATCCCGAATGCACTTCCAGCTACTGTCTGTAATTATTTTTTTTTCGTTATGATCCGATCCCTGTAAAATAAACCCTGTTCGAAGTGATATTTGTCCTTCGGGTCTCCACTCTCCTTCATTCCAAACCTGCGCGGCAATAATATTTTTTCCGGCATGAAGAAATGGTGCAATATCGAGGGTAGTGAAATTCCAATGATCCAGATCACCCCTGGCTGGTCCCAGGGAAACCTGCTTTTCATTCACAAACAATTTATACCGGTTGTCAGCAGAAACATGGATCACAAAAGAATCCGGTTTAGTGTTCAGCTCAATCATTTTCCTGAATAAATAAACTCCATAGCCGGCAGGAGATTCATCAGGCACTGCTATCCAGGAAGCCTGCCATTGATTCACTAAAAGAGAGGGATCGATGGATTGCGCCAAACTTTTCCCGGCCATGAAAAGACCAGAAATTAAAAAGATCATCCCGGGAATTACATTCCTGTATGAGCCGATCAATAGTTTTATGAAACGAAGCATTCTTTAATTATTTGATTAAAAATAAATCAAATAACTTAATACACTCCGCCCGGTTTCCGGTTATTCAATGCTTTATTTGTAGAAAGAGGTAACGAGGCGGGTGGTTCTTCGAAAATAATATCTTCATTTAATGAATATATAAATGCCAGTAATTCATTTTTTTCACTTCTGGTCAAATGCAGGGAATCACCGGGCAATGTTTGATTATCTACGATTAGTTTCTTACCCTGACCTCCTCCAACATCGTAAAAGTCGATTACTTCCTCGAGCGACTTAAACACACCATTATGCATATACGGCTTTGTATACTCTGCATTTCGAATCGAGCCCGTACGAAAAGCATGGAGCGTTTCGGGGGCTTTATTGATCATATATCTGCCTTTGTCGGGGCTCAGGTCTCTGAAACTCGTGTCGGCAGGCGCTCCCAACACTTCAAATTCAGATCCTATATAGGGAGGTTTAACTCCGTTAAAATTGGGAACAAAATGACATGTGGCGCATTTAGCACGGCTCATAAATAAATTGAAGCCCCTTTTTGCCTCATCGGATACAAATCCTTTTTTATTCATAGCATTGTCAAATGGTGAATAAAACCGGCTATAACTTCCATCATAAAATGTAATGGCGGAAACAATGTGATTTAGTGTTATATCTTTTTCTTCCGGGGTAAGCTTAAGAAAAGATTTAAAAGCTTCTTTATATATCTTACAACTCAGCACTTTCTTTATCAATTCCTTTTCGTTGCTGTTCATCTCATTTGGGTTCGTAATCACATCCTTTCCCTGGGCCTGAAGGGAAATATGCTTTCCATCCAGCATCAGTAAATGATTGTATACTGAATTGATCAGTGTGGGTGTATTTCTCGGCAACCTTTGTTGTTTATCAAACTGAAATGCAGAACCGTTTGTTGTATCAGTAAAATACTCGGTAGGTTTATGACAGGAAGCGCAGCTGCGCATATTATTCCCTGATAGGATCGGATCGTAAAAAAGTAATTTGCCGATATACCTGATTTCACTAAGCGTTTTCTCGTCTTCTACCATGGAATAAAGTCCCTTGATGTTCTGAGATGCGTACAAAGATTTATCAAAAATGGATTGAATGTTGTTGTTCAGAGTATAATCATTATAATTGATCGACCTGGCGTTGTAATCATTGATGAGCTTCTGATTCATCGCAAACAGTGGATTTACATAATCACGTATAAAGTCGAAATGATTAAACTCACTAAAACCAGTTTCCTGCATTTTTACAAAGGATATGGTTTTTTCAAATTTTTCAAGATATTCACCGGTTAATGCCTGTTCAGGAAAACTTTGATTGTAACTGTTATATATTTCCTTTGTCCCCAGAAGCATGGATCGCAGTTCCGGGATGATATGATTTGTATCGGGGCATTCAAATCCGGTGGTATAAATGGCAGCCAGATTCAATAGGAACAATCTGTTTGCCAGAAAAAAATGACTGTAGGAATTCAACTGACTGGTTATTGAATCGGCTTCAAATGTATTGATTGCCTCATCACTTTTTTTTATCAGTTGAATCAGAGAGTCTTTTAACAGAGGCGTTTGATCCAACGACAATTCAGCCAATGACAAACCGGCTCCTTCTCTCCGATAGGGAGGTTCAAACTTCTCGAATACTTCATTCTCCCATTCTACCGGCAGAGGTCCATTTATTTTACGGTATGCATTTGGCTCAAAATAGCGCAACCAGAAATCGATATTTTTTAATTTTAACCTGGCAGCTTCAATCTGTTTGCGAAGAGATCTCACATTTTCTACAGAAGACAGGTCGGTGTGTAAAATGAAAGTCTCTAGAACGATCTGTTGTTGCCTGAACTCCAGCAGTGAACGGTTATAAAGATTATTATATGACTTATTCGTTTTTCTACCAAATGAAAGACAAAAAATTGTAAATATTGTAAAGAGAATGATGCAGAAGGCTTTCATTTTTCAGACGAATTAAGGTACTTCATTTCATGGGTACCTGCCATGAAGCGGATTGACAAAGATAAAAACTTCTTCCGGCACTTGTAAGCGGGGTATAAAAGGCTGTTATTTAACTGCTGTCCATTCAATTTATTGTTAATCAATGACTGCTTTCTGGTGGAATATTGTAATTATTGAAAGATTTAACTTATTTTGGAAGTCTGTCCGGCCCCTCATTCGTACAAAGCGTTTACTCCATCCCCTGGGATTTTAAGAGGAATGTCTGGCGCTAAAGAATTCCTGCTTACATCCGGCATACTGTCCCTTTTCCCGTAGTTGAAAAAATTGCCTTATGAACTTATCTGGTTGGACTGTGTTTTGATTATGAACAGTGCATGAAAAGACGAACTTTTATCTTTACAGGTGTTGCTATCGCTGCAGGGATTGGCCTCAGCGATCTCTTCTTACTGAGCAACCACTCCAGATGGAAAAAACAGCCCCTCCTTTACCCATTCATCCTGTCTAATATTCTGGATGAAGAATCTCTCCGGGTCATTGGTAATTCCTACAGAGTGAAAAGGCCTGATGAAAATTCCAAGGAAAAGCTATTGAATGCGATAACACGTGGAATGCCTATAATTCAAAACAAGACGAATGACAGGGCAAATCAGGCAATGGAAATCGAACAGCATGTCGAAATGGAATTTAAATCAGATAAACTGGTAGTTATAAAAGGCTGGGTAATATCTGAAACGGAAGCCCGTCAATGCGCGCTTTTATCTCTGTCATAAAAATGTACAAATAAAAAATGCATACCGATGCCAGAAATCTAGACAGCGGAACTATTATAACCGGTGATATATGCATTATAGGTGCTGGCGCGGCGGGCATTAGTATAGCATTGGAGTTCATGAATAGTAATTACCAGGTGGTTGTGCTGGAAGGCGGGGGATTTGAATATGACGACAGAATTCAGGAATTGTACAATGGGAAAACAACGGGACAGGCATATTATCCGATGAAATCATCCGAGTTGCATTATTTTGGAGGCACTACTGGTCACTGGGGAGGCATGTGTGCACTTTTCGATCCGATTGCATTTCAAAAAAGGAACTGGATTAACGATAGTGGCTGGCCAATTACACAGGAAACCCTGCTCCCCTATTATAAAAGAGCGGCTATCAACGTCGACATAGACAATCGTGATTTCGATCTGAAATATTGGCTGAAACAAGATCCGGGATTCGTTCCGCTGCCATTTGACGAAAAAGTTGTTTGGAGTAAGATCTGGAAATTCAGTAAACCTACCCGGTTTGGAACAAAATACCGGGACATGATTGTAAATGCAAAAAACATCCATCTGTATACCTATGCAAATGTGGTCGACATCACTGCCAATGAAAGTTTACACAAGATAAATACGGTAACTGTAAAGAATTATGCCGGCAAGACTTTTATGGCAACGGCCAGATTTTTTATTCTGGCATGTGCGGGTATACAAAATCCGCGAATATTATTGGCTGCAAATAAACAGGCGGCCAAGGGTCTTGGCAACGAAAATGATTTGGTAGGCAGGTTTTTCATGGAGAACGCCGAAATTAAATCGGCGGAACTTTGGCTGTATCAAAAGAGCGAGTTAAGCCTCTACATGAATGTTCAGCCACGGGTAAGGGCTGAGCTTGCCATTATGCCCGAAAAACAGGCCGAGTTTGAAATCTTGAACGGAATGGTGTCCTTTACACCGTTGGATTTCGCCAAACAAATGCCATCATATATTCAGCTATGGAACACGCCGGATCCCCGGGTCAATGAAGAGCAATCCCGAAAAGCGATGTATAAAACAGCAGGGAGCCTGATGCATCGTTTGGTTGAAAAATTTAAATCAGCTGAAAGCAAAAAAAAGCATCAGGCATTTCAAATGACCCTGCGCCTTGAGCAATCACCGAATCCACTGTCCCGGGTAACCCTGGGGGATCAGAAGGATGAATTGGGTGTTCCCCAGGCAAATTTAAATTGGGCATTTACATCTTTGGAAAAAAAAAGCATCAGAAAGATTTACGAAATAATTGGTCAGCAGGCGGGAGAGGCGGGTATTGGCAGGGTCAGACTGATGGAAGAATTGTGGGATCCAAATGATGAAACGCTACCTGTAACCACCAGTGGAGGCTGGCATCATATGGGAACCACGCGCATGAGTGACGATCCCAAAAAAGGGGTAGTTGATGCTAATTGTAAGGTTCACGGAATACAAAATTTATTTATAGCCGGATCATCCTGTTTCACGACAGGCTCTGCTGTTAATCCTACATACACGATCGTTGCGCTTTCCATCAGACTGGCAGACCGTATCAAAGATTTGCTGAGCTCTTCCAACAAAATCTGATTTCAAATTTCCACTACATCGTCTCATCCGTTAAAATAAAAATGACCCGGTTCGCGGGTCATTTTTATTTGTCCAAACACCTGTATGCTAATTTTTAATAAACTTGGTTACCATGGTTTTCTTATTACCAATTGAAATCTGCACTGTATACATACCTGAAGCAAGGGAGCTGATGTTTAACATCTTGAAGGCAACATCATCCGATTTTACTGTTTGTGTCACCAGCACCTGTCGTCCATTCATATCATACACCGTAATCTTCACAGTACCCGTTACCTGGCTTGTAATTTTCGCAGTGGTCACATCATGCGCAGGGTTGGGGTAAACAATAAATCTTTCAGATGATGATACATCATGCTGTGCTATACCCTGTTCAACCGTCAGACTCATGGTCGATGTTGATGTGATGCCGGTATTATCAGTAACCGTCAATTTAAACTCATATTCTCCTGCCTGTAAGTTGCTAAGATTAACGACTGAATTATTCATTGAAGAACTACTGGCTGTATTCGGCCCGCTGACTTGCTGCCAATGATATGATACGATCGTTCCATCAGGATCCGTTGATCCGGATGCATTGAGCGTATACGTATTGGTTGGCAGTTGAATCGTATCGCTGGATCCCGCATTAGCCACAGGAAGCAGATTTACTTTGGTCGCCGCAGGATTGACTGTTATGGTTATCTGGTCTGAATTTGTAGTTCCATTATTATCTGTAACCGTCAATTCAAATACATATTGTCCGACCATTAATTTGGAGACTGTTGCAGAACTGGTTTTGGCTGCAGCAATCGTAGATGCTGATGGACCGGAAACCTGTCTCCAGCTATATGCCGTGATGGTACCGTCGGGATCAAAAGAGCTACTACCATTCAACACTGCCGAGTTTACGGGAGCAGTTATTGTTTGATTATTACCGGCATTTGCTACCGGTGCCTGATTTACCTGTAATGGTTGCGGAAGAACGGTTACTGCTACCTGATCTTTCGCTATAGCTCCCTTATTATCTGTTACCGTGAGTTCGAAAATGTATCCACCCGCTTTTAGTCCGACAACAGATGGTGTTGCAGTATTTGAATTATTAATAGTTACCGATCCGGGCCCTGAAACGGTTGCCCAGCTGTATGTGGTGATTGTGCCATCCGGGTCATTTGAACTTGAACCATTCAATGTGACTGAATTCGCCGGCGCGGTTATTTGTTGATTCTGTCCGGCATCAGCTTTTGGCGGCTTGTTGGCTGCAGCTGTGACAATCACTTTTACACGACTGGTAGAACTGGCCCCACTGTTATCTGTTACTGTTAACTGGTACGTATAAGTACCGGCAACCAGACCATTCAGACTTAGTAAAACTGTATTACTGCCGGTTGAAACAGGCGTATTAGGACCCGTAATTCTTGTCCAGCTATAGGTGCTTATCGTTCCATCCGGGTCAAAGGATTTAGATCCATCCAGATTGATCGAATTAGTTGGCAGTGTGATGTTGACGCCTGCCCCTGCATTAGCCACCGGCGCCTTGTTGATTGCTGGTTGTACTGTAATTTGAATAGAATCTGTGCCAGTTGCCCCATTTTGATCTGTTACAGTTAATAAGAAGACATAATTACCTGCCAGCAGATTGTTTACCGTGTTCTGTGCTGAATTGGAAAGACTAACAGCTGAAGGTCCTGATTTTTCTGTCCAGGTATAACTTACAATACTACCCGAAGACGCGCTTGACCCGCTTCCGTTAATAGTGACCGAACTTACAGGAAGTGTGATGACCTGGTCGGCGCCTGCATTGGCAACAGGAGGTTGAATTCCGGAATTACTTACGGTGATTTTAACTCTCGATTTTGCTGTCGCGCCCATATTATCCGTCACAGTCAGTTCGTAGTTATACTGTCCGGCCACCAAATCATCAACAGTCACTACAGAAGTATTTCCGTTGGTAATAGTGGATGAACCAGGCCCTGAGATTTGTGCCCAGGAATAGGAAGAAATATTACCATCGGGATCAGCAGACAGACTGCCATCCAGGGTTGTGCTATTGGTCGGAAGCGTAATGGATTTGCTGGAACCCGCGTTTGCAACCGGAGATATATTCGCTGCCGGATTCACAGTCACAGAAATAACATCTGAACTTGTTGCCCCACTATTATCTGTCACTTTTAATGAAAAAACATACACTCCCTGAACCAATCCTGAAACATCAGTTGCTGAATTCGCCGGAGAAGTGATCGAAGACTGAGAAGGACCGGAAACCTGACTCCAATTATAAATTGAAATAGTTCCATCCGGATCTGAAGAAGAACCACCGTCTAAATTTGTTGTATTGATCGGCAATGTAATTGACATATCTGCGCCCGCGTTGGCGACGGGTGCTTCATTTACAGGTACAGTATTTACAATGATTTTTACAGTGTCCTGAGATATCGCACCCTGATTATCTGTTACTTTTAATTGGATCAGATATACACCGGCAGCCAGATTGTTTGCTGTTGTACTTGCAGATCCGCTGTTCCCCAAAGTAAACTGTGACGGGCCGCTCAATTTGGTCCATAAATATGTGGCGATGGATCCATCCGGGTCTGCGGAAGCAGTTCCATTCAGAGAAACTGAATTGACTGGTAAAGTGATATTGAAATCGGCGCCTGCTTTTGCAACCGGGGGTTTGTTAGCAGGTACTGCCGCATTAACAGTTACCTGAATATTATCAGCAGTTTTTGCTCCCTTATTATCTGTTACAGTCAAAGCAAAAATATACACTCCCTGTACCAATCCTGTAATATTTGTACTTGCTGCAGAAGGAGTCGACATGGTTCCGATCGCAGGGCCGGATAGTTTTGTCCAGGCATAAGATGCAATCGTTCCATCAGCGTCTGTGGCTGTTCCGGTTAATGAAACAGTAGAAGTTGGCAGCTGGACAGATTTATCAGTACCTGCATTTGCAACGGGAGGCAGGTTCGCCGGTGTCGTTGCAGCATTCACTGTTACCTGAACATTATCTGTTGCCTTTGTACCCTGGTTATCTGTTACTGTACATGTAAAAACATATACACCTTGTATCAAACCGGTAATATTTGTATTTGCTGTTGTTGGTGTAGCAATGGTTCCACCTGCAGGGCCGGATGATTTTGTCCAGGAATAAGAAGCAATCGTACCATCAGCGTCTGTTCCTGTTCCAGTCAAAGAAACAATAGATGTTGGCAACTGAATGGTTTGGTCCGCTCCTGCATTTGCAACAGGAGGTTGATTTGCCGGGGCAGTCGCAGCATTTACAGTTATCTGAATATTGTCTGAAGTCTTTGCTCCCTTGTCATCTGTTGTTGTCAATGTAAAAATATACACCCCCTGTGTCAGGCCCGTGATATTTGTATTTGCTGCGGCAGGAGTTGTTATCGTTCCTCCGGCAGGGCCAGATTGTTTTGTCCAGGCATAAGAAGCAATCGTTCCGTCAGTATCTGTTCCTGTTCCGGTTAAGGAAATAGTGGAAGTTGGCAACTGGATTGTCTGATCTGCGCCGGCATTTGCAACCGGAGGTTGATTTGCAGGTGCCGTGGCAGCGTTCACCGTTACCTGCACATTATCTGTTGCCGTCGCGCCCTGATTATCTGTTACGGTCAACGCAAAAACATAAACACCTTGTGCTAATCCTGTAATACTAGTACCGGCAGCCGCTGGCGTAGCCATGGTTCCAACTGCCGGGCCGGATACTTTTGTCCAGGCGTAAGAAGCAATTGAACCACCTGCATCTGTTCCGGTACCAGTCAGAGATACGGTGGATGTCGGTAGTGAAATCGTTTGATCTGAACCTGCATTTGCAGTGGGTGTTTGATTTCCGGTGCCGGTACCAACCGTAATATTATTTCTAAGTAAATAACTTCCATCAGAATTGACACCTGTGATACCAAGAGACAATGGTTTGCGGAATTTGACCGGATCTCTTATTATCAGATACATACTATATGTACCTTGCGGAACGCTTGAAGGAAGCGTAAAATTATCACTGATGGCCTTGGGTGTGCCGGATGGTAAAAATAATCTTGGATCAAATGAAGATGTTCCTGACCATACTACGGCATTCGACGAACTCCTGAGTTCAAATGTTACGTCCCAGTTCTTATAGTCCGGCGCTGCTCCGATATTCTGCCAGTTCAGAGAGAGATTAAATGTGTTTCCACCGGTCAGCGTTGTAGTCATACTGCCTCCCGTTAATATAATACGATATCCGGCCGCCTTGGAAGCAGCCCTGAAACTATTTTGTATTGTTGCATTTACGCCGCTATTGAAATTTCCATTACCAAAACTGGTGACACCGTATTTCGTCATTTGTGCCGCCAGTGAAGTGAAATTGCCTGCTGACCCACCATCCTGTGGTTCACCAACTATCGGCGCAAACTGGTAACGGTTCATTATTTCCGTCTTAAATGAAAGTCCATTAAAAACAGTCGGGTTCGCATCTGTCCATTGAGAAAGATAATTATCCGTCTGGCCCCAGGAATCCCGTCGCCATCCCAGTTTGCCGACTGAATTTGAAACAGTCAACGCATAATACCCTACGGCAGGAGGCACATTTGTATTACTGAGCTGACCACCGTCAACCGTTGCCATCATGTAAACGCATTGGAACTTATCAAATACATGAACATGATAAGAGATAATACTGTCACCGCTTGCGACAGTTAAATTTCCATTTGTAAAAACATTGTTTGTCCACTCTCCGAAATCACCGTAACCGCGTATATCGATCTGACCGATTACGTCCTGATAACGTACGCCGTTGTAGGATCCGGAAAGGATATGATTGTTGATAGCGATATTCAGGTTCTTTAAAGCTGTCAAATATGACGGGCTGTTATAGTTCGGGAACCACTCGCCACCGGAGGTAAAAT
>Ga0193753_10001314_pt1 | contig 21493 bp, 35 predicted proteins | sample H1c2metaG_FD_144925 | JGI IMG/M metagenome (GOLD analysis project Ga0193753, IMG submission 144925) | Soil microbial communities from a riparian zone of the East river system, Colorado, United States - H1c2 | ecosystem: Environmental > Terrestrial > Soil > Riparian zone | place: USA: East...
CATTCTGCGGATTTATCCCATGGCCTACCTATCGGGATAAATCCGCAGAATGCGAAAGATGGCACAAAGCTTATGAGGTAGAACGGGAGGCGCGTGTCACCTCAAACGCTCAGACCGTCGAGCTGCTCGAGCTTGCCAAGACCTCGCATAGCATTCTTGTCGCTTGGTTCGGTACCGTAGGAACTACGCGACAGTCAGGAGGAGCCGATGTTGTGGTTCCGACACCGAGATAGAATTGGCACTGATTCTCAGGAAGCTCTCCGAGATGCGGAGCAGAACCTAAAGATAGTGCAAGAACGTGGGCCGGAAGTAAGTCAGATCGCGGGTTCGTTAAAGAACATACGCGAACGAAACCACTTCAGGGAGGCTTTGCAAGAGATCATCACGGGTCACGGAGGAAATCTAAATGCCACACGACGTTGATACGCTAAGAGCGTGGATACATATTGTCCTCCTCATAGCGGCGGGGTGCACTACGTCTGTTCCATTCATCTATTCATTTTCACCCTGGTACAAGAGCAGTCTCGGCCGACTATTCATGCTGCAAGCTGTTTCTTTCGCAACAGCGATGGATCTCAGCGCCACATTCGCGTGGTGGACTCCGACCGATATTCTGATCCTGTTCTGGGTCGATGCTCTCGTACTTACAAGTGTTGCGTTCTCCACCGCTGCTCTGGCATATTTGATCTGGTGGTTGAACCACAATAAGCCGAAAGGAAAGCCTAAACATGCAGCTTCACAGTCGAGTTTATGACGTGCTCAAGAAGATCGCTCAGCTCTACCTACCAGCTGCGGGTGCGCTATATTTCGCTCTGGCTGGGATTTGGGGACTGCCGGCTTCTGAGCAGGTGACCGGATCTGTCGTGGCGCTTGACACCTTCTTGGGTGGCATTCTTAGCCTGAGTGCAGCGTCGTATAACAACAGCGATGCTAAGTACGACGGTTCAATGGTCGGGGCAGTGGCGCCTAGCGGAAAAACTACGTATACGCTAGTGCTGAACGATATCGAACCTGAGGATTTGGTGCAAAAGGATCAGGTCACTTTCAAGGTGGATAACTCGGCGGTTCCTCCGCCGGCTGCAGTAACTGCGTAATCTCCTGGGTCGCAAGTAAAACACACCCTATAACGAGACCCCTATAAAAGGAGAACGTATGTTCACCAAGACCCAGACCGAGCCGACCCAGCTTGTGTTGGCGATTGACGGTGTGTTGAACGAAATGGCCACGACCAGTAGTAGTTCCAAAGAGTATGCCGCGATGGCGGACCAGCTTGTCAAATTGATGAAACTCAAAGAGGATATTTCCTCCAAGAAGACCATCAGTTCTGACACCCTGGCCCTTATCGCCGGAAATCTTGCTGGAATCGTATTGATTTTGACCCACGAACACGCACACGTCATCACCAGCAAAGCACTCAGCTTCGTGATGAAACTCCGGTAACAACCAAACCTTAATAAGGCCTAAGACGTAGAAGGCGTGTGAGACTAACAATCTTGCACGTCTTCTATATTTGCCCAAAACACGGCCTATAAAAATTTGCCTTTCGCAAGGAAAACACACCCTATAATGAGACCCTAACGAAAGGACTGCCAATGTTTGGAAGACTTGCAATTGAATCTAGAGTTGTCAAGAAGTCTAAGGACGATACTCCCACCGTGGAAGTAACCCATCTCGACCCCGAGCAGATCGCACAGATCGCAAAGGAGTTCGTGACTTACGTTGCCGTAACCACTGTTGGAGTAGTCGCCACTACGACCATCTTGAAGACTGTTTGTAAGATTGCTGTTATCACAGCAAAAGCAAAAATCCGTTGAGTTTAAAGCCTGATCCCCACAAGGGATTTAGGTTTTCATTTTCGAAAAATACCCCGGGTGAGATTTTTGGTAGGAAGTCGCAGGAATTACAAGGCCTATAATGAGAAGATAAGTAAGACACGAAGGTGTAGAGACATATCTCTACCTGCTAGTTAGACATTTTAGATGGATGCTAACTCTAGGTCTTCTCTTTAAATTTTTCCTCGCAGAAATTACAAGGCCTATAATGAGACCCCCTATGAAAGGACCATCATGACCATGATCGAAGAGATCAACGCTATGAGTGACCAAGAAGTAGCCAAGCTCAACAAGAAGCTCGCCGTGAAGGTGCTGATGACTCGCGTCGTCGCCCCGATCGCCATTGCTGTTGTTGCGCACGTGGCTGTTTCCTTGATCGCTAACAAGCTTGATAAGAACCGCTCGGAAGCCTGATCCCCCAACAGAGATCTAAAAGCCTATAAACCCCACAAGGGTTTTAGGTTTACCTTTTGCCTCCCAGCAAGACAAGCAATGCCATATTCGTTCGCCGCGGATGGTGCGTCGTTTGGGTATGATGCAGTCTTGCTGGGTTAACAACTATCAGGTAAAGGAGCACAATGCCCAGAACCTGGAAGATCCGCATATTTAGGCTCATTGCGGTACATCGATCCTGGAAGCGTCAACAAGCAGTCGCAAGGAGGTTGAAAAAAGAAGACGATCGATATTTTGACGAATTTGTCGCCGAGAGTCGAGCCCGTCCCCGTCCATTAGAGTTCCGTCGAGAAAGGTGTGAATCATGCCCTGGTACCTCTCAGTGCCGTTGTATTTTGTTCTTGTGATTCTGTGCTTCGCCGGCGGATCCTGGTGGATTCTCTCCGGTCTGCGCGACCCAAAGGAAGAAGTGAAGAATGAATCTAGGAGTACTAGCACGCCAAGCGGAGAAGTTGATCGCCGACAATTCGCCAACGATTCTCACAGCTATCGGCGTGACTGGGTCGGTAACGGCAGCATATCTTACGGGGACCGCAACGTTCAAAGCCGCTGATCTGATCCGAGAGCACAACCACGAGCTCGATATTTCAGATCAGTGGATGGCTCCAAAAGAGAAGTTCCGACTGATCTGGAAGCTCTATATTCCAGCGGCCGGCACGCTCGTTCTTACAGGTGCAGCAATCATCTGTGCCAACCGTATTGGTGCTCGACGTGCGGCAGCTCTGGCAACGGCCTATACCTTCTCAGAGCGAGCGTTCGCTGAGTACAAGGACAAGGTCGTCGAGACGATCGGAGCCAACAAAGAGCAGAAAGTCCGGGACGAGATCGCCCAAGACCGAGTTACGGCCAATCCGCCTAGCTCGAGTCAGGTAGTTGTCGTTGCTGGTGATGTGCTTTGTCAGGAAGCTCTGACTGGGCGATATTTCATCAGTAGCATGGAGACCTTGAAGAAGGCTCAGAACGACACGAACTACCAGATAATGCGAGAGACTTATGCGGCCTTGAGTGACTTCTACTACCGCATCGGTCTTCCTCCCACGGCTCAGTCCGACAATATGGGCTGGAACTCGGACATGAAGTTGCTTGAGCTGAAGTTCTCGACGGCTATATCCGAGGATCAGCGTCCAGTACTTGTGTTCGACTTCGAGGTTGTTCCGATTCGGTACGACTTCCGCCAGAACTAGCTACATCCTGCACCACCCAACCCTATCGAAAGGTTATGCAATGAACGAGACGAAGGCCATCCAGGCCACTGAAACCGCTGTTTCTGAAATGCTCGAAGGCGTGTCGGAGCTCAACAAGGCCGGCCTGCTCAATCCGATTCTGATCGGCGGTACTGTCGCTGGCGTGGTTCTGACCCTGGGCACCATGTGGGTCGTCGGCAAGGTCAAGCAGCGTCGGTTCGTCAAGAAGCTCCAGGCTCAGGAGGCCGAAGAAGTCGCAGACGAGCTCGCTGCAAAACTCGTTTAGTTCTATCCCGTAAGTCCGGCGTCACAGTTATATCCACACCAAGACCGAAAGGCACAAACGTGCTTAAGAAGACCATTGCATACAAGGACCTCGACGGCGTCGATATTTCCGAGGATTTCTACTTCGGTCTGTCGAAGGCGGAACTCGCGAAGATCGAGCTGCAAGAGCAGGAGGGAATGAAGGCTAAGATCGATCGGATCATCGCCTCGAACAACAAGTTCGAGATCATCGAGATCTTCAGCTTCTTCCTGAACAAGAGCATCGGCCGTCGCTCCGAAGACAACAAGCGTTTCATGAAGTCCGAGGAGATCACGCAGGAGTTCCTGGAGACCGATGCCTATTCGGTGCTCTTCATGGAACTCATCACGGACGCCAAGGCCGGAGTCGAGTTCATCAAGGGCATCATGCCGACGGACCTGACCGAGATGCTCATGATGGCCGGACATCTCGATGATGCCGTCGAAGCTGGATCTGCACAGAAGGCTCTCGCCGACTACACCAACGACGAGCTCTTGAATATGTCTTCCGAGGCATTCCGGGAGCTCGTCGATCGGCATCGCAATGGCAAGTCGATTCCGCAGAAACTCCTGCTGTCCGGCTTCGCCCGTAACACCAAGTAATTCATATTCCGGTGGTATAAACCCAACCCGAAAGGAACTATCATGTCACGCAAGCGCTACACCTTTGGATCGGCCCTGTTCGACCTGGTCATGATCTTCCTGACGGGTGGACTCTGGATCCTCTGGATGCTCTGCCGCGGCGCCAACCGGCGCTAGTAGTGATGTAAGGGGAGTCAGCAAGGGTAGTGACTGTAGGGGTCTTTCCCTCTACCGGATGCTGACTTTAAACGACCGCCGATGATACCCCCCGTAAAGGAACAGGCGCCCTGATCATCGCAGAAATAACCTGGCCTATAATGAGACCCCTACCTAAGGAGAACCCCATGACCAAGACCGACATTGCCAAGAAGATTGCAAAGCCCGTCGTCGCCTGGAGCACTTCCTCAGTTATCGGCGCCATTGTCCGTAACAACACAAACCCCCAGTCCAAACTGCAAGAAGCAGAGGTCATGGTGGCAGCAGTTGTTATCGGATACATGGTCGCTGAAAAATCTGAAGAAACTGTTTGCCGGATGATCGACAGCGTTGTATCCCTCTGGAATGACAACTTCGCCAAGAAAGCCTAACCGTACAACTCTCAAAACTAAAACCCGAAACTTGGGCTTTTAGTTTTTCTTTTGGATTGAGGCATTGTGGATAACTTTCCCGACAACAGCCATCAGGCTAAGGCTCGGCCGACTGAGAAAGCTGAACAAGAGCCAAAGAAGATCGAACCGATCGTTACGGGCCAAGTGATTCGTCGAAAGCCGCCTTTGGGTAAGCGTTTTATGGCGACATTCTTCGGAGGCACTGCGAGATCCGCAGTTGCATCAGTGGCTACGGACGTTCTGTTGCCGGCATTCCGAGACACAGTCGCCGATGCGTTTAGTCAGGCCGTTGAACGAATGATTTACGGTGAGGCCCGCTCCTCCAGTCGTCGTACTGGTGCCCGGCCGTCCGGATCAAACGGCTACGTCAGCTACAACCGCTATGCGCCAACTTCGCCGACCCGACGTGAGGATCCTCGAGACCGCGATCGCAATCCCAGCCGACAGGCACGGGCTTCGCACAACTTCGATGAAATCATCCTGGCAACTCGCACAGAGGCTGAGGACGTTCTTAGTGGTCTGTTCGATATTCTGACTCGCTATGAGTCGACGTCGGTGGCAGATCTGTACTCGCTGGTCGGCATCTCAGCCGAGTTCACCGACAATGACTGGGGTTGGACCGATATTCGTGGTACTGGCATTGTCCGAGTTGGTAACGGATATCTGCTGGATCTGCCGCGGCCCGAATCTCTGAAGTAGCCATGAACTCGGCAGAGATGTTCCGAAACAAAATTAGAGCAGCATACGTATCTGAAGGATGGCAACGAAAAGTCGATGATATGTCTGACAATCAAGTAGTTGCCATCTATTTCAGGCTAAAAAGACAAGGAAGAGTCGTTTAATGAATCTCTCAAATATCAAGAATGCGGTGACATCAAACGCCGCTCGTCAACTGCTTCACGTAAGGTCGAATTCGCCCGCAATTCTGTTCGCCGTAGGTGTGGCCGGCGTGGTTGGAACTGTCGTCCTAGCCTGCAAGGCGACTCTCAAGGTCGAGGAACTGCTCGACGAACACCAGACCTTGCTGGAGATGACCAAGTCCGATCGGTTCGAGAAGGAATACACCGACGAAGACCGTAAGAAGGATCAGGTCCTGCTGCACCTCAAGACCGCCGGGAAGCTCGTCAAGCTCTATGCACCGGCTCTGATCGTTGGTGTGGTCTCTGTGAGTGCTCTGACTGGCTCGCATATCGTCCTGACCCGTAGGAACATGGCTGTGACTGCTGCTTACGCAGGTCTCGAGAAGGCTTTCCAGCAGTACCGGAATCGCGTGATCGGAGAGTACGGCGACAACAAGGACTACAAGTTCAAGCACGGTCTTGGCGTTAAGGATGTTCAGGCTATCGAGGGCGATCAGGTCGTGCTCAAGCAGGTCGTCTCGTTCGATCCAAATCAGTTCTCGGTCTACGCTCGGTTCTTCGATGAGCAGAACCAGAACTGGATGAAAGAAGACGAGTACAACTTCATGTTCCTGCGGTCGGTCCAGAACCACATGAACGATCGACTGCGAGCATACGGTCACGTCTTCCTGAACGACGTCTACGACGCTCTGGGAATCCCGCGATCTCGTGCCGGTGCTGTCGTCGGTTGGGTGCTTGGACACGGCGACGCATTCGTCGACTTCGGCATCTTCGACGGCACCAAGGAACGAGCACGCGCATTTGTCAATGGCGATGAGCGGTCGATCATTCTCGACTTCAACGTCGCCGGCCTGGTCTACAACCTTATCGAGGAGCGTTAGACATGAACATCAACAAGAACGTTCTTATTCCGGTCGGCGCCTCGGTTGCTTCTCTGGCCGCCGGCGTCGGTGTGGGATGGCTTCTCGCGAAGAGGAAGTTCGTCAAGCACTACGAGGCTCAGATCGCTGCTGAGATCGAGGCAGCTCGGGAGGTCTATAACCGGGTGACCAAGAAGGCTCAGTACGCAACTCCCCAGGAAGCCGCGGCCGCGCTGCATCCGGACGAGAATATCCTGACGGAGATTCCGAAGGGAAAGACTCTCGGTACAGTTATTCGGAATTATCAGGGCATCAATCCGGCTCTGGATGTCACCGGCGACGTCGCGATCATCAACGGCAGGGATCCGCACGAGGTCAGCATATTCGACGAGTCCAACTCCGATCTGAAGCTGCCTGAGGATTTCACGGTCGAGGATCTCGAAGCCCGGACCGAGGACGAGCCGTACATCATCACTGTCGACGAGTTCGGAGATGCCGAGCCCGGCTACGGGAACGTTACGGTCACCTTCTTCGAGGGCGACGGCGTTCTCGTGGATGACCAGGAAACTCCGATTCGTGATTTCGATGACATGATCGGCGAGAAGAACCTCGAGCACTTTGGTCAGTGGTCCGGCGATCGGAACGTTGTCTATATTCGCAACGAAAGGCTCGCCACCAACTTCGAGGTCTTGCGCAGTAAGCAGTCCTACGTCGAGGGCGTACTTAAATACGTCGATGCTCGTCCGGACACCATGCGCCGTCGTGGGCCACGTGACGATGGGTGAGAAAGCTTCTTGACGAGCTATATCTCGAATGGCTCTACGATCAAGTTGCCGATACGAAAATGAAGTCCCCGATCAAAACATATTGGAAGCTGTTACGACAGCTGTATACCAAAGAGTTTGTCTGGTTTGTCCCTAACGACGACAACCGGATAGAGGACGGGAAAGATCTGCGGTACGAGTTCATCGATCAAGCAGAACTCGATGATGTAGATCTGAGCTGGGTCGATCTAGGATGCTCGATGTTAGAGCTCTTAGTTGGTCTGGCTCGACGGATGGATTTTGAATCTGAGCGATTCAACATCTCAGGTGCATTCTGGCAACTCATAGATAATCTCGAGATACGTGCGGATGATACTCGTAGATTCCCGGATAAAGTCAATCAAGCTCTGGAGAATGTGATCTACCGCACTTACGATTGGAATGGGCACGGGGGTCTGTTCCCGCTACAACATCCAGCAAAAGATCAACGTGATGTAGAACTCTGGTATCAATTGAGTGCCTATATCCTGGAGAACGAATACTAGGGCGAGAGGAGGGTAGATGGATTTCTTTCAGATCTGCACGAAAGAGACCAAGGGCGGAGTCGAAGTATATCCCGACTTCACTGTTGGTCGATCCAAGGATCTTATGGTCCGAGGCGGCTCATTTTATGCTATCTGGGACGAAGGACTCGGTCTGTGGTCTACGGACGAGTACGACGTTCAACGGCTTGTGGATAAAGATCTCCATGACTACGCCGAGAAGCTAACAGCCGAAGGTACTCAGTGCAGTGTTAAATACCTCCGCTCGTTTACTAGTAACGGATGGCAGCAGTTCCGCAGGTTCATGGCCAACGTAAGCGACAACAGTCACACTCTTAATGAGACTCTGACGTTCGCTAATACGGAGGTGAAGAAGAATGACTATATCTCTAAGCGACTGCCTTACGCTCTGCAAGTGGCTCATTGTCCAGCATGGGTTGAGCTTGTCGGTTCGCTGTATGACAGTGATGAGCGTCAGAAAATTGAGTGGGCGATCGGCGCTGTCATTTCTGGAGATTCTAAGAAGCTCCAAAAGTTCCTGGTCCTCTACGGTCCAGGAGGTACGGGAAAGTCTACGATACTCAACATCGTACAGAAAATATTCGAGGGCTACACAACGTCGTTTGAAGCAAAAGCGCTTGTTGGAAACAACAACTCATTCGCAACGGAGATATTCAAAGGACACCCACTTGTAGCTATCCAGCATGATGGGGATTTGTCCAAGATTGAGGACAACACCAAGCTGAACTCAATTATCTCGCACGAGGAAATGACACTGAACGAAAAGTACAAACCGAGTTATACCGCCCGTATCGACGCATTTCTCTTTATGGGTACGAACAAACCGGTGAAGATATCTGATGCCAAGTCGGGGATCATCCGTCGCTTGATCGATGTGCATCCGACAGGCTTCACCTTCAAGCCGAAGCATTATCACTCTCTGCTGGCTCAGATCGATTTTGAACTGGGTGGGATTGCGAGTCACTGTCTCGAGGTATATCGCGAGATGGGAAAGAACTACTACAATGCATATCGGCCGCTGGACATGATGTTCCAGACTGATGTGTTCTTCAACTTCATTGAGGCGAACTATGACATATTCAAGCAGCAGGACGGAGCGACTCTCAAACAAGCATACGCACTATACAAGGACTACGTCCAGGAAAGTAGTTTGGATTTCTCGCTTCCTTTGTATAAGTTTCGAGAGGAACTTAAGAACTACTTCGAGACGTTTGTGGATCGAATCGTTCTTGATGGAACGAATCTTCGGAGTTACTATTCGGGATTCAATGCGCAGCCCTTTAAAGTTCCACTCGTTCAAGATACACAAACCTTCTCCTTGGTAATGGACGAGACCACATCCATATTCGACCTTGATTGTGCTGATCAACCTGCGCAGCTGGCCAAGGAAGACGGGACGCCTACGATCGGTTGGGCCTCAGTCAAGACTCGCTTGGCCGATATCGATACGTCCGAACTCCACTACGTAAAGGTTCCTGAGAACCATATTGTGATCGATTTCGATTTGAAGGGAGACGACGGTGGACGAGATCTTGAGCGAAATCTTGGAGCGGCTAGCGAGTGGCCAGCCACTTATGCCGAGCTTAGCAAAAGCGGCGCAGGAGTCCATCTCCATTATCTTTATGCCGGGGATACATCCGGACTCAGTTCGAGTTATAGCGACGACATCGAAGTTAAAACCTTCTCAGGATGGGCATCGCTACGTCGCCGCCTCAGTCGATGCAACAATGTACCGATCGCAACCCTGAATGGCGGTCTCCCGCTAAAGGAGAAGAAGATGCTCCAAACAGATACCATCAAGAGCGAGAAGGGACTAAGAGACCTTATCGCCCGAAATATGCGCCGGGAGATTCATCCAGGAACAAAGCCGTCGATCGACTTCATTCACAAGATCCTCGAAGAGGCATATCTGTCTGGTATGACTTACGACTTGACTGATCTTAGATCCAAGTTGTTGGTCTTCGCCAATGGCAGTACGCACCAGCCTCTGCCGAGTCTCAAGGTTGTCCAGACGATGAAGTTCCATTCGGACTGGGAAACTGAGGAGGTGAAGCCGATTGTCGTAGAGACTAAGGACGATCGACTTGTCATGTTCGATGTCGAGGTCTTCCCGAACCTGTTCGTTGTGTGTTGGGGATATGAAGACTCCGACATTATTGTTACGATGATTAATCCGACAGCTCAAGAGATCGAGGAGCTGTTTAAGTACAAGCTGGTGGGGTTCAACAACCGGCGGTACGACAACCATATGCTCTACGCCCGATTCCTGGGGTACGACAATGAGCAGCTGTACAAACTCTCGAAGAAGATCATCGATGGCGTCGTGGGCGCGTTGTTCGGCGAGGCATACAACCTGTCTTACGCCGATATCTACGACTTCACGTCTAAGAAGCAAGGACTCAAGAAGTACGAGATCGACCTTGGTATCCATCACATGGAATTAAATCTTCCGTGGGATCTTCCCGTTCCTAAAGAATTCTGGTTGAGAGTAGCAGAGTACTGTTGTAACGATGTACGGGCCACCAAGGCTACCTTCAAATCTCGTAAGCAGGATTGGGTTGCTCGACAGATTCTTGCGGAGCTCAGTGGTCTGTCGGTCAACGACACGACGGCTAAGCATGTCGCGAAGATCATATTCGGCGATGATCGCAATCCTCAGCGAAATTTCGTCTACACCAAGCTTTCTAAGGACTTTCCTGGGTACGAATTCGATCGAGGAAAGTCCACATATCGTGGCGAGCTGGTCGGAGAAGGAGGTTACGTCTATGCTGAACCAGGCATTTATGAGGATGTTGCTCTTCTGGATGTGGCCTCGATGCATCCAACGAGTCTCGTTAATCTCAATGCATTTGGTGAATACACCGTGCGGTTCGCTGAGCTCCTCGAAGCGCGTCTGGCGATTAAGGCTAAGGACTACGACTTGGCCAAGGGTCTTCTGCAAGGCCGACTCGCCAAGTTTCTTGATGATCCTAGTGGTGCTCAAGGGTTGGCCGATGCTCTTAAGATCATCGTCAACATCGTCTACGGGCTCACCAGTGCCAAGTTCGACAATTCCTTCCGCGATTCTCGGAACGTCGACAATATCGTCGCGAAGAGAGGCGCCCTATTCATGATCGACCTGAAGCATTTCGTCCAGGAGAAGGGTTTCACGGTAGCGCATATCAAGACGGACTCGATCAAGATTCCGAATGCGACACCAGAGATCATCCAGGAAGTCATGCTATTCGGGGAGAAGTACGGCTACAAGTTCGAGTACGATCCACACAAGGACCACTACGAGGCTTTGTGTCTCGTGAACGATGCGGTCTACGTGGCCCGGAAGCTGATCGACTTCGGTGATGAGGGACAGACGAACGAGAATGTCTGGACGTCTGAGTTCACCGCCGTCGGCGCTCAGTTCCAGCATCCGTATGTCTTCAAGACGTTGTTCAGTCATGAGGACATCACGTTCGAGGACCTGTGTGAGACCAAACAGGTAACTCAGGGAGCGATGTATCTTGACTTCGAACATTCTCGTCCTATGGCTCTTGTCGAGGGCATGCATTTCGTTGGTCGGACTGGTCGATTTGTTCCCGTGGAAGAAGGTTTCGGGGGCGGTGTACTTTACCGTGTTAAAGACGAGAAGAAATATGCGGTATCGGGTACGAAGGGCTATCTTTGGCTCGAGGCCGAGATCGCGAAGGATCTAGGAGACAAGTTAGATATTGATCTGGGCTACTTCGAGAAGCTGGTGGAAGACGCACGAAACACCATCGACTTCTTCGGAGAGTTCACGAGGTTCGTCGGAAAGGAATAGAGCTATGCCCCTGTTCAGCAGATATCGTCTCATCCCTATCCCAGCAGACGTGGTGGAGTTAACTGAGCGCAACATCGAAAAGGTAGCCAAGTGGTGTGGCTCTGACATGATCCATGAGACTAATCCGCGTCAAGGCAGTGGCGTTATGCCGAGATTGTTCATTATGGTTCCAACTCAATCTGGACCTGTAGTGGCGATGGTTGGAAGTTTTGTCGTTCGATCAATGGGCGGTGGGTTCGAGGTTCTATCTCGCCGTCAATTTGAGGCTTCATACGAGAGGGCGAGCGACTGATGTTTAACGAACATGTTCGAGCTCTGGTTGAGAAAGAAGATCAGAAGCTAAGAGAAATCTACGAAACAGTACCTGAAGACTATTACCTCTGCGTTCATGATCACGAATATCAGTGGTTCCAGGAGGGGTTTGGTCTTAGACTAATTCACCAGCAAAGCTTCCACCCCATTCCAACTCCTGAGTATTGCGAAGCTAAGGTGTCCAAGAAGCAGTATGGCCCGAAGGTCTGACATGCCTAAACGCGGAATGATGTTGAAAGACGTTCTCGAGATCAATCGACTCCTAAGCGTCATTGATTTGGTTGATCGAAAAAGGGGCTGGGAATTGATCGCTGGCGTAGTTCCTACGACCATAAACATCTACGAACCTGACCCGACCTTCATCGCCATGCTAATGCCCAAGTACTTATTTCGGGCTTACGTCGGCGAAGATTATTTCGTTCATGCCAAGAGTAGGCACGGTCGAAAAGTTTTGCACCCAGATGCCCAGAAACTCTAAGTACAACTGCCCTATCTGTGGCGCGGTGGGAAAACAGCAATGTGTCCGGGGGAAGATCGGGAGTCGCGTGTGGTTTAAGCAGCTTCCATATTCCCCCGGACATCAGTCGAGATGGCGAATTAATAAGGAGGCCTAATGGCCGCTCACACATGTCCAAAGTGTGGAAAACTTCGTAAAGTAGATAATCAAGTCGACAAATTCGGATGGCAACAACCTCCTTGTTATAACTGCGGCGATCCTGGTTATTACGAAGTTCATGGCGCAGAAGAAAATCCAGCGCGACTTTGGGTGACTGCAAAAAATCAAGAGTGGGTTGCTGAAGTTTCCGGGTTGTCGTTACCACACGTTAAAGCCTTGTATTATCAGGCGAGAACACGCAAAGAAACCTGTACGATAGTCGTACGAAAAAAGGAGAATGAAATGGCAAAGGACCCGCAAGAGAACGAAGTGAACGGTCTTGAGGTTGAGGACCGCGGCTATATCCTGGCTCTGCCAAGTCGGGCTTGTGCAATCGTCGACGCCTACATCATGTCGCGGCTGGACAAGTCGGACGAGAAGGCTGAGTACGAGGTCTACGTCGTCTGGTTCAGCAAGACGCTGCAGAACTGGAAGGCCCTGCTGAGCAGCACGCTGCCGGACGGGAAGTACTACGAGGTTACGTACGATGGCAACATGTCTCGTACCTACCTCGATGTCTACGTCAAGGTCGAAAACGTCTGCATCAAAGACTGAGATGGAAAAACTATATCGGCTCAAGATCCCCGTCACGGTTAACGCAATTAAGCTCACTCCGGAGAACTTGAAGTGGGTGGCTCAATGGTGTGGCGGCGAGGTCGGAGTGATGGATGTTAACATCAAAATTCCGACCTTGTACGGGTCTATGTATGCTGTCGACGGTAACTACGTCATCAAGAAGCGTAACGGTGATTTCTTTATTCTGCATTCGTCTTACTTCGAGGACCAGTACGAACTCGTAAACTAGGAGGAATCGTGCCCAAAGAAGTTCCTCTTGTCATCTATAAGAACGATGGCGAGCGAGTTGTTATCGGTACGGCCATGGTGTACAATAATGGCTTTACTGACACGCGGGTCACGGACAAGGACCTGATTAAGAAGATCGGGTCAGTTGATCCCGACGAGTATTCGATCATCTCGGTCGGATGGACTCCTCCGGACTTCAAGGCTGATGTTCAGGTCGAAGTCAATCGGGGTGCTCATGATCTGATCCACAAATACAAGCAAGCTGTGAAGGAGTTGTAATGGATCAAGATAAGACGGTCTTGATGGAGGGAGTTCGGATTCTCTTCCGCAACTTCGCCGGCAAGGAAGGCCCGATGAATCGTGAGGGCGACCGCAACTTCTGCGTTCTCCTGGACGAGGAAGTGGCCGAGGCGATGCACGCGGATGGATGGAACGTCAAGCCTTTGCGGGCTCGCGAAGAAGGAGATCCGGATCAACCATATCTGCCGGTCTCGGTTAACTTCAAGAACCGACCACCGAAGATCTGGCTAGTGTCGTCACGGGGACGTACTCTGCTGTCTGAGGACGTTGTCGAGATCCTGGACTACGCCGATATCCTCTCGGTCGATCTGTTGGTCAACCCATACAACTGGACGGTCAACGGAAAGTCCGGCGTCAAGGCTTATCTTAAGACGGCTTTCATCGTGATCAACGAAGATGAGTTGGAGCTTAAGTACGCCGACCTGAATGAGCTCCCGACCCGCTCTGGAAAGGTGGACGATGACCCGCCGTGGAACCCGTAAGGGCGGTATTCCAGCCTGGATCTGGGTACTGGTAATCATCGCCGCGGTGGTCGTGCTGCTTATTCAGTCATGAACACAGCCGGCGCTATCGCCATTGGGTCGATTCTATTTCTTGGGATCGTTGCCAATGGTCTCGTTATCCGTTATCAAGGAAGGCATCCTGTGAAATTCAGGCGAATTCCCGCTGTCGTCGAGGCAATCCAGTTCACCGGCGACAACATCACAGAGATCTGGGATAAATTCGGTACGGCCGGGATCTATGGTCCGACTGAGAACAATCCGGACTATCTCTTGGTGGAGGCTCAAGCACAACTCCAAGACAGGCATCGGCACGTCAGGGCGTTTAAGGGCGACTGGCTTGTCAAGGGCCAGCTGAAGGACACGTTCCAGGTGTACCGTCCCATCGAATTCGAACTACTATATTCCAAGATTGAGGACTGATGTCTGTTCAGACCAGCTCGTTCGTCCGTAAGCCCTTCTACGTCGATGCACTGCAGGTGACCGAAGAGAACATGGGTGAGGTTGCTTCGTGGTGTCGTGGTGAGATCCGTCGGGCTTCGGCTCGTACGATTCCAACTCCGATGCCGGCGGCGAAGTACATCAAGGTCGACGTCACTCGAGCACAGCAGGAGCGTCAGACGATGGCGTTTGTGGGTGACTGGATTCTGCGTCTGGGATCCGGCTATAAGGTCTACACTCGTAAAGCATTCGAGCGAAGCTTCGAGCCGGTCCGTGAGGACGTCGAGGCGTTGCTGGATGAGGTTTTTCCGGAAACCGTGAGCGATCTCGCAGGTAATAAGTACAACGTCTAACACTTGTATGTGATGGATGGCGCTTTTGTATCCTTAAGGAGGAGATAACGTGTTCTTATTTGGGCTACGATCTACTTGCTGAATCAGGATCCCAGCACACTGCATCACTGAGTAGTAGGGGTCTCGTCGTAGAATTTACATGCCCTATAATGAGACCCCTATGAAAGGAACTAAAATGACTTCGGACGAACGCATCATCTACACCAAGTTGATTTTGAATCCCGGAATGACATACATCACACCAGATGGACAGCAGCTATATTTGCTAGTCACTGGCGGGATGATGTGCCTGACTGGACCAGACTTCAACTTGCTGAATGAAGCAGACATCAACAAGTTCATTCAAGACGCCTTAACCCAAACTCGTCTCGTAAACTAAAAGAACTGAGGGCCTAACCATGGCCTTTAGTTTTTGCCTTTTAAGGAGGAGAAATGTCGGAAGTAACTGAGCTATGGATGGCTAACGGAACGCATCAGGACGAAGCCGATCTGGTCAAAAGCGAAGACGTCTATATTCTTAGCGTTTATAGTGACGAGATAGCTAGAATACAACTTGACCGAAAGGACTTGAAAGATCTGTTCAACGCGATCGGGAACGAACTCAACATATGGTGGGGCAATGTGTCCATGAACGAGGTGAAACATGCTGGGACCGAAGTTGAAGGAACACCAGTTAAAAGCCCTTCAGAAGCTCTCTAACGGACGAATTCTGTGGGGGGGTACAGGTAGTGGCAAATCAATCGTTGCTGCGGCCTATTACATGAAAAAGGAGGCCGACGCTGACGTTTACGTGATTACGACAGCCAAGAAGCGTAACTCACTTGATTGGGAAGGGACGTTCGTAAAGTTCGGAGTTGGTAAGCATTTGAATGCAACAGTGGCCGGCGCTTTGACGGTTGACTCGTGGAACAATCTAGGTAAGTACAGGGATGTGAAAAATGCTTTCTTTATCTTTGATGAACAGCGTCTTGTGGGCTCTGGGAGCTGGACTGCTCACTTTCTTAGCATTGCAAAAGCGAACCGCTGGATTTTACTATCTGCTACTCCTGGGGATAACTGGCTGGATTACATCCCTGTATTTCTTGCGAATGGTTACTATCGCAATCGCACAGAGTTCAAGCGGGAGCATGTTGTATATAGTCCATACAGTAAGTTCCCTAAAGTAGATCATTACGTGGGTGTGGGAACACTGGTGAGACTGCGGAACCAGCTCCTGGTTGAGATGCCATACGAGCCGCATACCACTCGAGTGATGAAGCAGATCGAGGCTGAATACGATAAAGAGTTATTTGACAAGGTGGTGAAGCAACGATGGGATGTTTACAACGAACGCCCTATCAGGGACGTCGCGGGACTATTCAGTGTGATGAGGAAGGTTGTAAATTCCGACAAGTCGCGCTTACGCATCCTGACGGAGCTGTTGGCTACGCACTCGAGGCTGATTGTGTTCTACAATTTCGACTACGAGTTAGAGATTTTGAGGACCTTATCGGTCGAGGGATTGTCTATATCGGAGTGGAATGGCCACCGTCATCAGGATGTGCCGACGACTGATTCTTGGTTATATCTTGTGCAATATGCGGCAGGCGCGGAAGGTTGGGAGTGCACGTCTACGGACGCGATGGCGTTCTATTCTATGCCATATTCGTACAAACTGTGGCATCAAGCACCAGGTAGGATCGATCGGTTGAATACACCATATTCTACACTTTACTACTATACCATCACCAGTCGGTCACCAATAGACAAAGCTGTAACAGGGTGTTTGAAAGCTAAGAAATCGTTCAATGAGAGTGCATATCGGACAGACTTTGATGTCTGGAAAGCGTAGTATGTCTTGTATGAGCGAAATAACCCTTGTCACTTTGCCACTTTTACTTGAAAAAACTTCCCAGTAATGTTTTATGGGTATCTAATAGATACCTTATAAGAGATTATAGAAAGTTTTTCGAAGAATTTTTGGCAAAATGACGGGATGTGGATGAAAGGGATAAATAGGATGCAGTCAAGATGGAGTGTTATTCCAGAGTTCCCTAATTACTCTGTGAGTGACACCGGCTTTGTTCGTAATGACGATTCGGGAAAGTTGATGTCTGGTTTAGTGAATCAGCATAATTCTTTGATCGTCGGAATTACACGAGGGCATGTTCAATACAAGAGGGCCGTCGCGCCCTTAGTAGCTTCGGCATTTCTACCACCACCAAAACTAGAAACGTTCAACACGCCAATAAATCTAGATGGAGATCGAATCAATTGCCACGTCGACAATCTTATGCTCCGTCCGCTCTGGTTCGCGCGTAAGTACTTCGCTCAGTTCAGGTTCTTATATCCTCGCATCTCAAATCCGATCGAAGAACTAAAGTCTGGTGAATGGTTTGAGAACTCACGAGTCGCTGCTACCACACATGGTCTTCTAGATTTAGAGATCTTGATCGCAACGCTAAATCATACCTATGTATGGCCGACTTATCAGAGATTTCGCATCATTCCCCAAACAGATACCGTATAGCATCGCAAACATGCCCTATAATGGAAGGAGGAAGCCTGTGCTTGAGTCACGTTATCAAGCGTATCTCATCCGAAAGATCAAGGAAGAATTTCCTGGTGCTTTCGTGATGAAGAATGATACGGGTTATATTCAAGGCGTCCCAGATCTCAGCGTTCTATTCAACAAGAGTTGGGCTGAGCTAGAAGTAAAGACACACGCATCGCAGAGGCACGAACCAAATCAAGACTTCTATGTTAATCTGCTAGACGAAATGTCTTTCGCCCGGTTCATATATCCTGAGAACGAAGAGGAAGTCTTCCATGATCTACAACAAGCATTTGAACCTCGCCGGCATGCACGCGTTCTTAAGTCCAAGTAGTTATCACTGGCTAAACTATGATGACGATAAACTAGACCGTGTGTTCTACACAAATGTACAAGCACAACGGGGAACCGAGCTTCACACACTTGCACACGATCTTATTCGTCTAGGCGTCAAGCTGCCTGAGGATCAGAAGACTTTGAGTCGATACGTCAACGATGCCATTGGTTATCGGATGACACCTGAGTTGACTCTATATTACTCAGACAACTGTTACGGTCACGCAGATGCTCTTGGGTATCGGAATGACAAACTCCGAATCCATGATCTAAAGACCGGTGTTACTCCAACAACAGAACACCAACTCGAGATCTACGCAGCCTTATTTTGTCTCGAATACAAGTTCAGACCTTTCGATATGGAGATAGAACTTCGTATCTACCAGTCAGATGAGGTTCGAGTCTACGAGGCAGATCTCGATGTCATATTCCACATCATGGAAAAGATCAAGTACTTCGACAAGCGTCTCAACGCACTCAGAGCGGAGGTACTAGAGTGATCATTACCGAAGAGCAATATCTCGCGCACTACGGTACTCTTCGCCGGTCTGGACGATATCCTTGGGGTTCGGGTGGATCAGACGCAGAACACAATCGGAACTTCTTGGAGTTGGCCGCACAACTTCATAAAGAAGGAAAGACTGACACTGAGATCGCGAAGTATTTTGGTTTGACTACAACACAACTTCGTGCTTCCAAGTCGATTGCCAAGAACTCAGAAAAGCAAATACAGATCAACCTAGCACAAGATCTACACGACAAGGGAAATTCAAACGTAGCCATTGGTAAACGAATGGGTCTTCCTGAGTCATCAGTTCGTGCATTACTAGCGCCTGGTACCAAAGACAAGAATGATATTCTTCAGGCCACATCGAACATGCTGAAGGATCAGGTTGATCAGAAAAGATTCGTCGATGTTGGCGTTGGTGTAGAGCACTATCTCTCCATCAGCGATACGAAACTACGAACCGCTCTGGCTCAACTGCAAGAAGAAGGATATGAGGTTCACCCTATTCAAGTGGATCAGATCGGAACCAACAACAAGACCATTGTCAAGGTTCTCGCGCCTCCTGGTACTACTTATCGAGACATTGTCACTAACAAAGACAAGATCCAATCGCTTACTGATTATTCCACTGATGGTGGTCGTACCTACGTTGGTACACAAAAACCTCTCAACGTGGATCTGAAGCGGGTTGCAGTACGGTATGCAGAAGAAGGTGGCGCACAATCAGATGGCGTTATTTACGTTCGTCCTGGTGTGTCAGATCTAAGTCTTGGTGCCGCTCGCTATGCTCAGGTTCGTATCGCTGTTGGTGGTACGCATTACCTAAAAGGCATGGCAATGTACAAAGACGATCTACCAGCTGGTGTAGATCTAATGTTCAACACCAACAAGAGCAACACAGGAAATAAGTTAGACGCAATGAAGCCGCAGAAGCTTGACGATCCTACCAATCCGTTTGGTGCGTCAGTTAAGCAGAAGACTGATCCAGAAACAGGCAAAGTTATATCTGCAATGAACACGGTCAATGAAGAAGGCGATTGGCAGAAATGGTCAAACAATCTTTCTTCTCAAATGTTGTCTAAGCAGAGCCCATCTCTTGCTAAGACACAATTGAACATGACCTATGAACAATCTAAAAATGATCTTGATGAGATCATGAAGCTGACCAACCCAGCTGTTCGCAAGAAGTTGCTTGAAGGATACGCTGATGCAGCAGACTCTTCGGCTGTGCATCTTGAAGCAGCCGCGCTTCCTCGCCAAGGTCCGCACGTTATTTTGCCAATCGAATCGATGAAGGACACAGAGATATATGCTCCCAACTTCAATAGCGGTGAGCGTGTAGCTCTTATTCGGTACCCTCATGGTGGAACGTTTGAGATTCCTGAACTTACTGTAAATAACCGTCAGCCAGAAGCTAAGAAGTTATTGGGCGATGCTAAAGATGCAGTAGGTATCAACAGTAAGGTAGCCGAACGTCTCTCTGGTGCAGATTTCGATGGCGATAACGTTTGGGTTATTCCAAATAACTCAGGTAAAGTTAAAACATCGCCTGCACTGGCTGGTTTGAAGAACTTTGATCCCAAGTCAGCATATCCTAAGTATGAAGGCATGCCAGTAATGACGCCTCGTCAAAAGGGATTTGCGATGGGTGATATTTCAAACCTCATCACAGATATGACAATCCAAGGCGCACCAACGGCCGAGCTCGCTCGAGCAGTTCGGCATTCAATGGTAGTCATTGACGCAGAGAAACATGAACTTAACTGGAAACAGTCTGCCATCAAAAATGGTATTCCTGCATTGAAAGTTAGGTATCAAGGCAAAGCAAACGCTGGTGCTTCAACTCTTATTTCCAAAGCCACCGCTCGAATCGATGTACCTAAATTTAAACCCCGTGCCATATCAAAAGGGGGTCCAGTTGACAAGCAAACTGGTGAGAAGATATTCGAGAAGACTGGTGAGTCGTTCGTAGACAAGAACGGCAAGACTGTTATTAACACCACTAGATCTAAGAAGCTAGTGGAGACTAACGATGCGCATACCCTGTCCTCAGGCACGCCCATAGAGAAGGTCTATGCAGACCACTCCAATGCACTGAAGGCGCTAGCTAACACAGCTAGGAAAGAAGCGGTCAATACGAAGAATGCTGAATGGTCTGACTCTGCTAAGAAGGTGTACTCCAAAGAAGTAACCTCCCTCAACGCAAAGTTGGCCCTTGCTCAGAGAAACGCCCCTCTTGAAAGAGCCGCCCAGGTCCTAGCAAACGCCCTCGTTGCACAGAAGCGTGCCGCTAAACCCGGCATGGACGCAGCGGAACTGAAAAAGATCAAGTTTCAAGCTCTTACAGAATCCCGTATCAGAACCGATGCCAAGAAACAACGCATCAAGATAACCGATGACGAATGGGCTGCCATACAGGCAGGCGCAATTAGTTCTAACAAACTAAATCAGATCATTAACAACTCTGATCTAGACCGTCTCAAAGAACTTGCTATGCCCAAGACTGCTGTTCTGATGACGTCTGCTAAGACTGCTAGAGCTAAGCAGATGGTAGCATTAGGCTACCCACAGGCAGAGATAGCTAGTGCTCTAGGTGTAGGACTAACCACACTCAAGAAGACTCTTAGTGAAGGAGGCTGACAATGGTAGAGTCTATGCTCACTACAGTGGACAATCCATACAGTCCATTCACACAGTACGATGAGTGGTACGCCTTTGATGAAGGCAGTGGCTACCACACTACTGCCTTCCTAGCTAGGATTGCTGTTGTGTCTGATGATTCATCAGAAGCAGATCAAAGTTTAGCAATTGAAGACGCAATCGATGAGATTGTTAAAGAGAATGTTCTTGGAATTTATAGAAAAGTTCCTGATCCAAATGGTCAGAGCTCGGACGATTAGTTGGTAGGGGGCGGGGGGTCTCGCAGAAACCACCCCCCTTCTGCAT
>Ga0193753_10001315_pt1 | contig 21489 bp, 19 predicted proteins | sample H1c2metaG_FD_144925 | JGI IMG/M metagenome (GOLD analysis project Ga0193753, IMG submission 144925) | Soil microbial communities from a riparian zone of the East river system, Colorado, United States - H1c2 | ecosystem: Environmental > Terrestrial > Soil > Riparian zone | place: USA: East...
ACGAATACATCCTCGCCGTTCTGACGGCTGATAAAGCCAAACCCCTTGGCATCGTTAAACCACTTCACTGTTCCCTGTTCCATGTTGATTATTTCCTTAGTACTACTGAATTTGCCGCTGGATCCAAGATCGGGGTTCGTACATTTTCGAGCTTTGCAGAAAACCAATCTGTTTCAAACGATGATAAAAGGTTAGCACATCCGGCAAGTTTTTTACCGATAATCGTCTAAATAGTACTGATTGCACTATTTATAGTGCAATCAGTGTGGATAACTACCTCAAAAAAAGCGGATATTCGTTATTTTCCCATTAGACAACCGTATTCTCAGGGTAGTAATGATTTCAAGTGGGGATATGGGACAGTACGATCTGTTCTGAGCGTTCCAGAACCTGCTTCAGCGTCATCGAAGTGGAATCAAGTATGACGGCATCCGAGGCCGGCTTGAGCGGAGATTCCGCGCGGTTCCGGTCGCGGTAATCGCGCTCCTTCATCTCGCGGATGATGGCTTCTTCTGCTGCCCGTTGCTGCTCTGGATTTCGCGGATCCGGGCTTTGGCGGTCAGCGTTATATTCAGGCGTCGAAGACAAATTCGGAGTGACTTGGCGGTAACGACGGTTCCCGCGGACTTCGGGGGCAGCATCAAGAAAAATCTTGACCTCGGCGTCCGGGAAGACGGCAGTGCCGATATCGCGGCCTTCCATGACGACACCACCGGCCTCGCCCAATGCCCGCTGCTGCAGGACCATCCAGGCGCGGAGCTGAGGGTGGACCGAGACGCGGGAGGCTGCGGCGGTAACGTCGGTGTCGCGGATGCGGCGCGAGACATCGCGGCCGTCGAGCAGGACGCGGTTGCCTTCGAGCTGGGGTTCAAGGCGAATGCGGGTGTAGACGGCGAGGTCGAGCAGAGGGGACTCCTCGTCGAAGGAGAGGTCGTTCTCGATGGCCTTGAGAGCCAGAGCGCGGTACATGGCTCCGGTCTCGAGGTTGAGAAATCCGAAGCGACGGGCGAGATGAGCTGCAAGAGTGCTTTTGCCGGCACCGGCGGGCCCATCAATTGCAATGACGGGGCGCTGGCGCCGGACGATGGTTTCAGGCTGTGGTGGAACTGCGTGGTTCTGCGTCATCCGGCGGATTCACCTTCTTCGGGTTTGAACTTGCGGGTTGGGGCTCCGCGTTTGCCGAAGGGTTTTTTGTTGTCCTTGAACTTATCAAAAGGGCCTGATGACTTACCAGAGCTAGCAGCTGATTTGCCGTAAGTCTTTTTGCCGGAGAAGCTGCCGCCGCTGGATTTTCCGGCATAACTGCTGGATTTCCCTGCGAAACCGCCGCTGGGTTTGCCGAAGGGCTTTTTGGCTGGGAAGCCTCCGCTGGGCTTGTCGCCGTAACTCCGGCTGGGAGCATCGGAACGGGTGGGACGGGCCGGACGGTCAGAGGAAAAATTGCCTCGGGGAGCGTCGAATTTGCGGAACGGCGGGCCGGAGCGTTCGCCACGGTCTCCGCGCTCGCCACGATCCTCACGGGAGAAGCTAGGTTTGCCGCCGAAACGAGATGGGCCTGCGCCGCCTTCGCGGGGGGTGTAGGGCTTGCGAGGACCGAAGCCGGAGGACCGGTCTCCATCGAAGCTCCGGGCGCCTCCCTGGGGGCGTGGTGCGTAGCTGCCCGACTTGCGGGGGCCGCTGAAGCTGGGTTTGTCGCCGAAGGTGCGTCGGGGTGGGCGAGAGTCGCCGCCACCGGAGTCGGGGCGAGCGGCGTATTCGCGGCGCGGAGGACGGGAGTCGCCAAAGTCGCGGCGGGGTGGGCGGGAGTCACTGTCACGACTGAAAGATTTGCCTGCGAAGCCTTCGCGCTTGCGGTCGAACGTTCCCGGCTTCGAGAAGGTCTTGCGCGGTGGGCGGGAGTCGTCGGAGCCTGAATCGGGCCGTGGAGTGAACTCGCGACGGGGTGGGCGAGAGTCGCCGAAGTTGCTGTCGCGGCGGAAGGTAGGACGATCTCCGCCTAGACGCGGACGGGAGCCGAAGGAAGGCTTGCTGCCAAAAGATGGACGCTGTCCCTCGCGATCGAAGCGGGGCTTGCGCGGGGTTTCCCGTTCGGAGGAAGCTTCGCCGGGGGCAGGCGTCTCGGATTGACCGGCGTAGTAAGACTTGGGGCGACGTACGGCCTTGTCACGCTTCTCTTCGTCCCAGGGCTTCGCGTAGTCGGATGCGGCGGCGCGCTTGAAGGGACGACGTTCGCGGTCGGAGGCGCCGAATGGCTTGGTTACGAAGCCAGTGCCGGTCTTTCGAGGCTTGGGAACGAACTTGCTAATACGAGGCTTTTCCTCTTCAGCTGACCCATCTGTAGTGAGAACCTCGACAGCTTCAGAGGTTTCGTTGGTGACGACAGAGGCGGCGAGGAAGGCGGGAAGTTCACCGTTGACATGGACAACGGTCTTACCTTCCACAGCGATGGTTTCGAGCTGACGCGCGGAGATAAGAGCGTGAACAACATCGCGGATACGCGAACGGGCGGCAATGGGCGAGAGGAAGGTTTCGATGTCGTCTTCGCTGGCAACGATAGCCTGGCCGAGGTAAAGGGAGATAAGAGCAGAAAGAGCCGTCGGCTGGCCGGCGTTGGCTCCCGCTTTGATCTGTTTGGTGAAGCGGGTGGTTGTCAGCTCCCAGAGGGTGGGTTGCCCGTCGAGCTGAGGGATCGGAATAACGCGGAGATGCTGCCAGAGCTCGGTAAGGGCGCGGAGGACAGCGGTTTCAGTGACCTCCTTGCCTAGCTGGGTAGCCAGATCGTACGCGGACATGGTGATGCGTTCGGCCAGCAGGTTGAAAGTCGCGAGGGCAAGAGGGGAGACCTTGCTGGCTCCGCTGGTGGCTGGGGGCTGTTTCCAGGCCTTGTCGCCACGAAGGGTGAAGATGTAGGGAAACGCGAGAGGGGAGACGATGAAGTCGGGGGTTTCGGTGCCGGTGCCTGTAGGCGAGCCGAGGAGATTGAGCGGGATAGCGCCGCCGTCGGCAATGAGGCGGACCAGGAGGCTGCGCGGTTCTTCGGTCTCAGCAAGCGTAGGCGCGGTGTTGGGAGTGCCGAGGATGGCTTCGACAAACGATGGCGCAGGCATCGGAAGTTGCGGCGCGCGCGGCACATAAAGTACCAGTCCAAAGGCATTGAGCCAATCGCGGAGCATGTTGATGGTAAGGATAGGCTCGGCGTTGTGGTGCCAATGGGCGAGGCGGGCGGCGGCGAGCTGGTCGGCCGAGGGGGAGCTTAGATTACTCAAGGTGTTGCCTTCCTGCTGGGCGATTTGGTGCTAGGAAAATACGCGCTACAGCAATCCTTCGCCTGGGCTAAAGGATGACGATCTTTTTGTTTCAATTGGAGCGGCGTGAGACTCGATACGTTACAAGGCCCGTTGCACGTCTTTACAAGGATACCGCAAAGCGTGCTGTCTGGTTCCGGCTCCACGATCATCGAGAGATGACACCCACCCCACCAATAAGTGCCAAAGTATTCAAAACATTTACTTTAGGCTCGTACTTCGTTTTTTAAGGTGACTATTCCAAGCCAACATAAACCTTCCAAGTTGGGAAAGGTGTTTCTCGGAGCCCAGAGCAGCAATGACAGCTCTAAACAGAGCCCTTATTCAGCAACCGTCGCCTCAATATCCCGGCAGCGCCGAACAGACCTGTTGTCAAGAGAGCCAGCGTTTCGGGCTCTGGAACGGCCGAGGTGTCCATGATGACAACGCTGGTCGAATAGGTGTCGCCTACAGAGGTAAGAATCAGGTCGCCGCCTGAAGTGTAGGCCGCGTTCGGACAGTACTGACTGGGCATATAGTCATAGCAGCTGTCGCCTAGAAAAAGCGGGTTAGAGGGCACACCAAAATGGCCACCACTGTCTCCAGCTCCCTGGACAACGATATCGTTGAAGGAACCTGAGTAAAGAAAAACAAAGAAATCAAGGTTAAGTCCATCAACAGTTCCGAGACCGCCAACAGAGATTTTGGTCACAAGCCCGTCGAGCGAGTCTATAAAGTAATTGCCCGGGGAGCTAGGGTCAACACAGGATTCGAAGCTGTAGGGGACACTACATGCAGCTAACTGTTCGGTTGTGAACGAGCCGGTAAAGGTTACCGGTTGGTTGGTGAAAGCTTGTCCTCCAAGTGTTCCGCTCGCTTGCTCTGATATAGACAACGTGATGAGATCGGCATGAGCGAAGAACGAGTTTGCAAGGATCAACCCTGTTACCAATAAGATGACGCGGACGGGTGAACGCATAAGATCCTCCGATGGATGTACATCGCTTTCAGAATCTGGGCCGTTGGGACTGAAGGCTAATTTTCAATCGTCGCTGGAATATTGTTGTCAGGCCGATCAAGCCGAGGGCGAGTAGCGTGAAGGCAGACGGTTCCGGGACCGCTGAGGTATCGGTGATGACCACGCTGGTCGAATAGCTATTGCCTACGGAGCTGAGAATCAGATCGCCTCCATTGGTTTCGAAGAAGATCGGGCAATGAGACGGATCGAAATTGGCAAAGCAGCTGCCACCGAGCAGACGGGGCGATGTGGGCGCACTAAAGCGTCCCCCTACAGCGTCGATTCCCTCCACGAAGATATCTTGCAGGTTGCCTGAATACAGGAACGCAACTGATTCAAGGTCCTCACCTAGGAACGTATCTAGGCCTGGCGCGGTAAGCGTGACGTCCAGCCCGAGACCGGGTGGAGGAATAACAAAGTTATCGATGAAGCAAAGGCCATCCGACTGACAAGCGGGGGAGGCCAGCAACGCTGTCGGGAACGACGCGCTGAAGGTCAAGAGCCGATTAGTAAAAGCCTGGCCTCCCAACGTTCCGGTGCCCTGCTCGGAGACGGACAGAGTGATCAGGTCAGCGCGCGCTGAAACCGAGCCGGCAACAACGCAGGCAAGCACAAGTAGAAGTGAACGGAAAGAAGAACGCATAGGATCTCCGGAATACAAACGATTTCCAGATAGAGGAGCCAGGTAAGTTGGTATCGATCATATGCTACCTAGACGCGGACCGGATGACAGGTCGCTAAGTCCTCTGAAAGGCTTTGGCGATGTCTTTGTGGGAGTAGCGTAACGCGATGGGGCGGCCGTGTGGGCAGGCGGTGGGGTGCTCGGTTTTGGCCAGCGCGTTGAGGAGCCATTCGATTTTGGCGGAATCGAGGGGCTGGTTGATCTTAATGGCGGCATGGCAAGCAATGCTAGCGGCGATGCGGCGCTGACGGGCTTCAGCGTTTTCGGTCTGCTGGTTGCGGTCGGTGACGGCGAGGACTTCTTCGAGCATGCGCTCGAGTTCTATGCCTTCGAGGCCTACGGGGGCGGCCTTGATGGCGAGAGTTCTGGGGCCGAAGGGTTCGGCCTCGAAGCCGTTGCGTTCGAGCTCTTCGGCGATCTCGGCGAAGGTGATCATCTGGGCGGGGAGAAGATCGACGAGTAGGGGCATGAGGAGGCGCTGGCGCTGGACCTGCTCCGTGTTGCGTTCGCGGAGAACTTTCTCGAAGAGGATGCGCTCGTGAGCTACGTGCTGGTCGATGATCCAGAGGCCTTCTTCGTTGGTGGCGAGGATGAAGGAGTCGCGGAACTGGCCGAGAGGCTTGAGGGTGGAGAGAGCGTAGAGGGTGTCGGCTTGCTGTGGAGTTGCTGGCTCGTAGGTCGATTCGGTTGACTCGTAGCCGATGGGAATGGAGTGGCCGGGGAAGGCGAAGCGTCCTGGGGAGGATGGGACGATGGGTGCGGCGAGGTTGAAGGTGGGGGATGACGGTGTTGGGAAGGGGACTGTGTCGGCGGCTGAAGGATCGGGTGCGGACTGCGGGACGATGGGGTTGAAGACGGGTTGCGTTGGGCCGTTGGGTAGAGGGCTTACGTTGATCAGGAGGGAGCTTGAGGCTCCGTGAGGGCTGTTGAGAGCGGTGGCGAAGCTGGCGGCGGGGCGAGCCTGCATAAGCGTGGTGCGGACGGTGTCGCGGACGAAGTCGTGGACAAAGCTGGGCTGGCGGAAGCGGACCTCGGTCTTGGCGGGATGGACGTTGACGTCGACTTCCTGCGGAGGCATCTCGAGGAAGAGGAGGACTACGGGATAGGAGGTGGGCGGGATGATGTTGCGGTAGGCTTCGGTCAGCGCATGGAGGATGAGCTTGTCGCGGACGAGGCGCTGGTTGACGAAGACGTACATCGCGTTACGGTTGAGCTTCTGGAGCTCGGGCTTGGAGACGAAGCCGGTGATGCGGAGGAAGCCTGGTTCCGGCGGGGTGTAGTCGAGATCGCGCTTCCAAGGTGGAGGTTCTGGAAGGCCGGCGCGGGTGAAGTCCATCTCGGCTGTAGTGGGAAGCATGTAGTTCGAGGTGTCATTGCCGAAGATCTGGAAGAGGCGATCAGCTGCGTTAGGGACTGAGGGAGCCGTTAGGAGGGCTTGGGTGGCGCTGTGCAGCTCGAAGTGTCTGGTGGGATGCGCGAGGGCGTAGTGGGTGACGAGAGCGGCGATGTGGGAGAGCTCGGTCTGCTCGGACTTGAGGAACTTACGGCGCGCCGGAGTATTGAAGAAGAGGTCGCGGATGGTGATGGTGGTTCCGGTGGGAAGACCGGCGTCCTCGACGCGGAGGATGTTGCCTCCAGCGATCTCGACTACGGTTCCGGCAGTGTCTTCGGGCGAGCGGGTCTCCAGGGTGAGGCGGGAGACACTGGCGATCGATGGCAGAGCTTCACCGCGGAAGCCGAGTGTCGAGATAGAGAGAAGGTCGTCGGAGGTGCGGAGCTTGCTGGTGGCGTGGCGCTCGAAGGCGAGGAGAGCATCGTCCTTGACCATGCCGTGGCCGTTGTCGGCGATGCGGATGAGCTTGCGGCCTCCAGCTTCGACCTCGATTCGTATGCGAGTTGCTCCGGCGTCGAGAGAGTTCTCGAGGAGCTCCTTGACGACGGAGGCGGGACGTTCGACGACTTCGCCGGCGGCAATCTGGTTCGCCACGAGGTCGGAGAGGATGCGGATGCGGCCCATGAGTCGATTGTACGAGTTGGCGAAAGGTTAATACTTAACACCGATTTACGCCGATGACACCGATCAAAAACAAACAACCGCAAATGATGAGCAAGAACCGCTGTCTGTATCTCAAATTTGTTCTAATGGCTTGTGCCCTGGTATTGCTACATCATCGTGGTTGGTGGAGTGGTGCTTTGGCTGAGTCCGTTTGTGCGGACGGGATGGAGCAGGAGCGCGGCACAGAGTGTGGATCGGCGATCGCGCTGGGGTTTGATGCTGGAGCTGGTCGGTTACATACTGATACTGCAGAGCCAATTTTGGACTGTGTCGCCGAAGCTGTGGCGAGTATTGGCTTCGGTGCTGTGCTTTGTTCTTGCGAGTGCGTTGTCGTGGACAGCAACGCGGGCATTGGGGCGAAAACATCTGCGGTTCGATGCTGCGATTGGCACGGAGCATGAGCTGGTGCGGAGCGGCCCTTACAGGCTGGTGAGACATCCGATCTACACGTCGATGCTTTGCCTGCTTTGGGGCATTGGATTTATGGCGTCTACTCCGGTGTTGTTTGTGGTCGCGACAGTGGTGTTTCTTGTGGGAACGGAGATTCGGGTGAAGATCGAGGATGGTTTGCTGACTGCGCGGTTTGGCGAACAGTTCGAGCAATACCGAAGATCAACGCGCGCGTATCTTCCGCTGCTGCGGTAGATACGCGAGGCGGAAAACAGTGTCTTCGCTGCGAGCATCCTATCTTTCGTGGAGGCAGGATATGATTCGCAAACTGAAGACGGGCGAGTTCCGCATCTATTCACGTCATGAGGATCCGAAGACGGGAAAGCGGAAGAATTTAGGGACGTTTGCTACACGCGAGAAAGCGGAACAGCACGAGAAGGCGATTCAGTATTTCAAACGGGCTTGAGTTTTTGAGTTAAAAAAGAAGCGGCAGATGGCTCCATGGTTATGGGCCGCCTGCCGCTTTTGCTATTAAGCGCTTGCCAGTAAGTTAGCTGGCGCGGCGCAAGCGACGGAAGATTGCTCCGGCTCCGCCGAGCAAACCAGTGCCAAGCAGGGCCAAAGAGCCGGGCTCGGGAACCGGTGAAGCAGAGGTGACAGAGGCTACAGTTGAGGTGAAGGTGCCGTAGGAGCTCTTCTGCAGGTTGTCGTACGAGAAGACGTAGTTTGCCGTCGACATCAACGAGAAGCGGAAGGGCGAAGAGCCGAGCTGCTCCGAGAAGGTGATGTCGTTGAGGACGCCATTCTGGAAACGGATAAGGGTGCTGCCGGTGGATCCGGCGAGATCGAAGGTCTGACCGTCGATGGAGAAGGTAAGAGCATCAAGCTTGCCGTTGGCGACAGTGTAGTCCGAGATACCGGTAGCAGACGGTGCACCTTCGATGGTGAAGGAACCGGTTCCGCCGTAGGGCGAACCTGCGCTGGGAGTCAGGGCGATGTCGTAGGTGATGGTGCTGGCGTGCATGGCAGTGGAACCAAACACGAGGACGAGAGAAGCACAGGCAGAAAAGAGGCCTGCCTTAATGGAGCGGGCCTGGAAGAAAGAGTGCATGATTGAAATTTTCCCTTGATGTGCTGAAGCTACGCAGTTTAGTAAGCACTTGAATGGCCAAAAATCGGCACCTAGATGCAACAACTTGCGCCTAGCTCTGCTCTCTCAAGAGAAAATGCGTGGCACATGGGAAAACTTTTACCATGTGTTCTGTAGGGGTACCCCCTCCCCACATTGGTCCAGTAAGTTATTTATTTTCAATAGTATGAGTAAAATTATTCTTGTAAAATCGTCCATCTAAAGGGGTTACGGGTAAATACGTCTTTCTAAAGGGGTTATATCTAAATTATTCTTTCTAAAGGATTTATAGGTTTAATAAGAAAAAGCCCCGGTAACCGGGGCTTTTTCTTGAGCTATATATCTATTCTATCAAACCCGAGATAACCCCCACGCAAATGGATGTTATTGATTTTATTTGGCTTATTGGGAAATGGGACTTGACAAGGGTTTTTGCAGGGAAATTTGGGGGCGGATAGTGTAAGTGGATGCTTCAAAATGACTTGTTGTCAGGACTACGAAGAGAAAGAACGGAAGGCAAATAAGTATCCCGTTCGGCCCTCGCTCAGGGCAGGCTTCTCGACTGCGCCGCTCACGATAACACTTGAGCGGCTTCAGCCGAGATGATGTGGTCCTGGGGTAAAGGCTTATTTTTTCTTTGCTGTTTTTGCTGATTTATTTGTGGGCTTCTTCTTTTGCGGTGGGTCGGTGTCGCGGTCGCCGACCATGTGGAGGCGCATAAAGTTAGTGGCGCCGGATTTGGTGCGGGTTCCGGCTACGATACCGACGATCTGACGCTTCTGGACGTGGCCGTGAGTCTCGAGAATCTCTTCGGCCATGTTGACGAGCATGTCGGTGTCCTGGAAGCGGTCGCAGAGGATGGGGTAGGTGCCCCAGAGCAGCATGGAACGGTTGATGACCGCCTCGAAGGGTGAAAGAGCAATGATCGGGGGCTCGGGGTGGTACTTGGAGAGGAGGCGGGCGGTGCTGCCGGTCTCGGTAAAGATGGCGATGGCGGCGACGTCGAGATCATCGGCCGCATGAGACATACACTCGCAGATTGTTTCGGCGATGGAGAGCCGGACGCTGGGATGATGGGCGAGAGTGGGGCGGGGATCGAGGCGAATCTGGTGCTCGGTCTCGGAGACGATCTTGGCCATCATGGCGACGGCTTCGACGGGATATTTACCGGCGGCGGTTTCGGCAGAGAGCATGACGGAGTCGGTGCCGTCGTAGATGGCGTTGGCGACGTCGGAGGCCTCGGCGCGGGTGGGGCGCGGGTTCTCAATCATCGACTCGAGCATCTGGGTGGCGGTGATGACGGGCTTACGGTACTCGGCGGCGCGGCGAATGATGTGTTTCTGGATGGCGGGAACTTTTTCGGGGGGGACTTCGACGCCGAGATCGCCGCGAGCGACCATGATGGCATCGGTGACTTCGAGGATGGAGTCGAGGTGTTCGATGGCCTGGGGCTTTTCGAGCTTGGCGATGATCCAGGCATCGGAGTTGAGGGCGGCGAGGCGATTCTTGACGTGGCGAACGTCGTCGGCGGTGCGAACGAAGGAGACGGCGATGGTGTCGACGCCCTGTCCGACGGCGAAGATGAGGTCTTCCTCGTCCTTTTCGGTGAGTGAAGGAACCTTTACCGGGATGCCGGGAAGATTGATGCCCTTGTTTTCGCCGAGCGTGCCGCCGTTGACGATGACGCAGGTGACGTCCGCGCCTTTGACCTGCTCGACGTGGAGCTCGATGAGGCCGTCGGAGAGGAGGATGCGGGAGCCGGGCTCGAGGTTTTCGGCGAGGGTTTTGAAGGTGGTACCGACGAGAGAGGCGGTGCCTTCGACCTCGCGGGGGGTGATGGTGAGGCGTTTGCCGGCGATGAGCTGGACGGGCTTGTGGCCTTTGAGCTTGCCGGTGCGGATCTTGGGGCCCTGGAGGTCGGCAAGGATGCAGATGGGCTTGCCTTCTTCTTTGGAGACCCGGCGAACCATGCGGATGAGTTCGGCCTTCTGGGCGTGGGTTCCGTGGGAGAAGTTGAGGCGGGCGACATCGAGGCCGGCGCGGACGAGCTGGCGGAAGACCTCGATGGAACTACAGGCCGGACCGAGTGTGGCTACGATCTTTGCACGGCGGCTACGTTCCATTCCAGCAAGAGGGACATTGTTCGGACTTGGGTTCAGAGAAGTATTCATGGATGCGCTTTGCCGTGTTCTTTCTAACCATCGCCGTAAATAGCGACGGTGTGACCATTAAGTTTTGCTGCCGTTGGCAATTCTAACCGTGCGGAGGACTGTGTGGGTTTGGAACGGGTGAATTGGTTGGATCGGAGGGTAATCCATCTCCGTTAAAGTGAAGGTGAAACTGAACGTTGAGCTCCGCGCCATAAAGGACGCAAAGGGAGATGATAAAGAGCCAGAAGAGTAGAGCGATGGCTGCGCCGAGGGAGCCGTAGACGCGGGAGTAGTTGGCGAATCGCGTGACATACCAGCCAAAACCGAGTGTGGCGAGAAACCACATCATGGTTGCAATGATGGCTCCGGGAAGGACTCGTTTCCACGGCTGACGGATGGGCGTCCCCATGTGATACAGGAGCGCGATGAGGCCGACGCTGCCGGTGAGAGCGACTGTCCAGCGAGTGAGAAGGGCGATGAGAAAGACCGGCGTGCGGATGGAGGGCATGACGTAGCCGGCGAGCCAGGCAGTCATGAAGTGTCCGAAGACGACGAGTGAGCTGGCGATTCCGAGAGGAACCAGAGAGAGAGGAACGAGAGCGAAGGCACGGCTGCGACGACTCATAAAGGTCCAGCAGGTAGGGGGCAGACCGTGTGAGCGGCGGATGCCTTCCATGTAAGTGGCGATGACGCTGGATGCCTCATAGAGGCTGACGAGGACGGCGAGGATGAAGGGGTGATTGGAACTTGGGCCGTGGGGGGCCGGATCAAAGTAGCTTTGGAGCAAAGGTGTGACGTCGGGAGGAAGAACGGGGGTGAAGAATTCGCGGAGTTGGGCTCGAATGGGAGCGGTGTGAGGAAGGAAGGCAATAACTCCGGCAGCGACGATGAGGACGGGAAAGAGAGCAACGATGGCAGAGTAAGCAGCTGCCTGAGCGAGATTAAAGAAGTCATGATCCAGCGCATTCGTGAATGCGCGGTGGAAGATGGCGGGGATGCGGAGGTATCGTCTCACGGGTTCTTCCCGTAAGAATACAGGGTGGGTTTGAAGGCAGCTAAGCCTTCCATTTGTTGAGGAAGTCGGTGACATCCTCGGGCTTCATGTTGCGCATGTTCTCGAATTCCTTGTTCTCCTGCGAAAAGAGGAGCTTGCCGTGGGAGTCGAGGACGGCGAGGGCGGGGACACCCTTTTCGATGGGCACGTTATATTTTTTGGCGACGTCTACGTTGTGATCCATGTGACCGATATCGACATGAACGACGATAAAGTGCTGGGCGAGGAGCTCGGCGTTGGGGCTTTGGTGCATGTAGATGTCGAGGACCTGGCAGTCGCCGCACCAGTCGCCACCGAAGTCGAGGATGACGCGCTTGTTCTCTGCACGGGCCTGTTTGAGGGCGGCGGCGATGTCGGACTTGGGATTGGCGGTCTCGGAGTAGAGATGCTTTTTGACGAAAGGAACAGGAGATGGGGCTACGGGCTGCTGGGGAACGGAGGCCGTCTCGGGAGGGTCAGGCTTGTTCTCTTTGCATCCGCTGAGTAAGGAGGTGACGGCGAGTGCAAGGACGGCAGAGGCAAGGGTGCTGCTGTGGATGAGCCGGCGGGAGTTTCGTTCGATGGGCATTGACGGCATTCTATCTTGTTCCTGTTGCGTGAAGCTGATGGCCTTACTTGCCGGTGTAGTAGCCGTCACGGGTCTGGACGATGAGGTCTTTGCGGCGGGTGGTGAGATCGATCTGGTGGAAGCCGTCGGCGGCTGTGGCCTGGTCGGGCGTGTAGCCGAGACGGTACTGGGCGCGGAGCTCTTCGGCGATCTGGGTGTAGATCTGGCCTACGGTCTGTTTCTTTGAGACTTCGAAGAGACGGCCGCCGGTCTCCTGGGCCATGCGCTCGAGGACTTTTTTGCCGTCGACGTGGGGTGTGTTGCCACGGCTGCCGGGATTACCGCCGCCTCCACGACCGCCGGGGTAGCCCCCGCCACCGCCGGGATAGCCACCACCGCGGCCGCCGGGATAGCCGATGCCGCCTTGACGGCCGCCGCCGCGGTTGCTCTCGTTGTGGGGCTCCTCGCCCTTGAAGTAGATGGCGTAGACGATGGTGTCGGCGCGCTGGGCGGCTTCGATGGCTGAGACGAGGGTCTCCTTGCTGCCGTTGTCAACGCCGTCTGAGAGGATGATGAGGGCCTTGCGGCCTTTCTGCTTGGACATCAACTCGTCGGAGGCGAGGAAGGCGGCGTCGTAGAGGACGGTACCGCCGCCGTGTCCGCGATGGCCACCGCTATTGCTGCCATCGGAATCGTCGCTGCCGGTGGTGGATTGGTTGCTGGGGCTGGGGGTATCAATCTCTTTGAGAGCAGCCTGAAGTTTCGGGCGGGAGTTGGTGAGGTCCTGCAGGAGCTCGGTCTGACGGGCGAACTGGACGATGAATGCCTGGTCTTTCGGGGTCTTGAGCATCTGATCGAGAAAGATGCCGCTGGCGGTGCGCTCTTCGTCGATGACGTCGCGCTGGCTGAGGCTGGTGTCGACGAGCAGGCCAAGGGTGAGGGGGAGATTGGCGTCGATGTCGAAGTAGCGAATGGTCTGGGGGTGACCGTCGACCTGGAGGGTGAAGTCATCCTTGGTGAGGTTCTGGACGAGCGCACCTTTTTTGTCGCGGACGACGACGGGAAGATTGACGAGGCGGGCATCGACGGCGATGGTCGTGGGGCTGGAGGCTGGCTTTGGCGCCGGGGTTTCCTGAGCGGCAAGGGGAATTGCGAAGGCAAGAAATAGTCCAGAGACAAGGGCCCGGGCTCGACGAAGGTGTTCCATGTGAGCTTAGACGGGATTGGCTGTTGGTTGTTTCAAGAGCCACGGTGGCAAAGGCACATTTTGCTACTATTGGGTTCAGCCCACTCAGTTTCAATCTTCCAGGAGAGTTTTTGTAATGGAAAGCTCAGTGCTCGCAGGGCGCTACAGGATTTTTTCGGCCGCATATCTAGCGCTCATGCTGATTGCAATGATTGGGATCGGGCTGCATGCCACGGGCACGCTAACGGAGTGGATCCTTGGCGACTGGCTGATCAACTATGAAGGCGGTTTTGTACGTCGCGGATTGACGGGCCAGGTAATTCTTCTGCTTTCGCGTGCCCTGCATGTCTCTCCTCTGCTGGTCGTTGTTGTCATTGCGCTGGTTGCGTACCTGGTCGTCTACTGGGCTGTCTGGAAGTTGCTGGCGAACTCGAGCTGGAAGCTATGGGTGATGGTTTCGTTTCTTTCGCCAGCGCTGGTGGGGTTTACCGTTGCAGCGCGCGGGGGCTTTCATAAAGACGTTCTTTACCTGGTCTCACTGGCTGTACTGCTGGTGATGCTGATGCGCAAGGACGTGAAGGGTTGGGTACTGGCGGTTTACCTTACCGTGGCTTGCACGGTCTGCATTCTGAGTCACGAGCCGCTGTTTGTGTATCTCCCTTATGTTCTGGCGGCGCTTGCAATCGGAGTTGGAGAGATCAAACGAGTGGCGGCGATTGCGCTGATTCCAATGATCGTTGTACTTGCCAGTTTTTATGCTGTGGCCAAGTACCATGGCGACACCAACACCGTAACTGCAGTCTGCGACTCATTAGGCAAGGAGAACGCGCGAGTCTGCATAGGGTCGGTAGGCAATCTGTCGCATTCCTCGGCGTATGCGCGGCAGGAGACGATCGACGACTCCACGCACTTTCACTATTACCGGGTATATCCGGCGCTGGGATTGTTTGCGCTGATCCCGCTTGTGATGGGTTTTGCGGATCTGTGGAAGACTCCGGGATTGCGGCGTGACTTGAAGTTGTTAGCGGGGACAGCGGCAATATCGTTTGTGATGTCGCTTACGTTGTTCTACTACGCTACGGACTGGGGACGATGGATTTATATGCATCTCTTCAGCCTGTTCCTGATACTGCTGTTCCTCGACAACCGCCGGCAGACAGATGCCAGTACAGCGGTGCCTGTTGGGGGTTTATCGGGAGGAAAGGCGCAGGTGGTGTTCGTCAGCATTTTTCTATTTGTATATGCCACCTGCTGGAGCCTGCCGTGCTACAGCAATACTCCTGTGCTGGGGTACCTGGGACTGGCGGACCGCATTGTCAGAACGCATTCACTTACAGCGGTCCATCCGGCTGGCACATCTAAGACACCTTAATCGGATCGGGATGAAGTGATTTCGCGGGTGTAAATCGGCATCTTTTTCCTGGCTGGTTCCGATAGGAAAATTTTCTGTGCCGGTATTCGCGCGGAAGGCGTTATGCTGTCGGCACATGAAACTAACGTTTGTCTTCTCTGCAAGGCTTGTCTGCCTTTGGGTAGACTGCGCGATTTCGCTGTTTGCAGCGTCCACGAAGCCACCGAGGAGATTTGAGCGAACGGTAGTTCTATGGCCCAACGGAACGGTAGGCAAGGAAGATGTAGATATTCCGAAGCTTTATGTGTATCCAGCGCTGGGAGCGGGGGCACATTCCGCGGTGATCGTGCTGCCGGGAGGAGGCTATCGAACCCTGGCGACGGAAAAGGAAGGCGGGGATGTAAAAGCGGTCGATCCGGTGGACCGGGTCAGCGACCGGCCAGATTTCGCGATTTTGCCGTATGCGCGGCTTACGCTCGATCCATCGATTCCGCGCAAGACGAGCCTTGAGGCGCTGATAGGAACGCACGCGACGGCGACGCTGGAGGATGCGGTTTCGCTGGAACAGCATGTGACTAAAGACACATCGCCATGCTTTCTCTTTGCAACCACCGAGGATGAGATGGGGAACTCGATGAATTCAACGACCTATTACAACTCATTGAAACGAGCGGGTGTTCCGGCGGAGTTGCACATCTTCGAGCGAGGGCGGCATGGGATAGGGATGGCGCAGGAGATTGCTGGAAAATCTGAGTTGGTAATCTATCCGACTTTAGTCGCTAACTGGATGCAAGTCCACGGTTGGATGCCGCTTGCGGAAGGAGGAAAACAACGCGGACGATAGGGCTTTTGTTCGGTAGCCGACATACGATTGACCCAAATTTATCAATACCTTACGAGGATGGGCGAGAAATAATTTTCTGTAACAACTATTTGAATGATACGTTGCCACCATAAGCAAAAGAGCCTTATTCGGTTACTCTGGTAATTGACCTTTCACTATCATCGGGCGCGTGTTGAGGTAATTTTTTGAGGGCTTGGATACTCGATTCCCCACGAATATGGGATTGGAAGACGGGGCTAGTGGCAACGCCGGTTTGCCTGGCGCTTGGACAGCTCTGGCGACTAAACCATAGTGTCCGGTTTCGCACTATCGCTGCGGCGAGTGTGGCCGGTGCGGGAGTTGTGGCGGCACTATGGTCCCTGTGGCGGGAACACAATCGCAACGTCGAGCGGAGAGGAGCCGAAGAGGCCCATTCGAAGTTTCTGGCGGCGGTCGAGACAAGCCTGGATGCGTTTTCGATCCTCGAAGCGGTGAGAGACGGATCAGATACGATCATCGATTTCCGAATTCAATACGCAAACGCCAGCGCAGAAAAAATGACAGGCAGGCTACGGTCTGCGCTGGTGGGAAAGATGTTGTCGGAAGTGACGCCGATTCGGCGGACGACGAGCCTGTTTGGCCGATGTTGCCGCGTGGTAGAGACCGGCGAACCGTTATGCGAAGAGTATCCCGTGTCCCAGGCGAATCTCAATGCCTCCTGGGTGCGGTATCAGATTGTGAAGCTGGGCGACGGCCTGGCGCTGACGTGCAGCGACATCAGCGAGGCAAAGAAGACGCAGGAACGATACGAACAGCTGGTGGAGTTTACGGATTCGGTCTTCCAGAACGCACCGTTCAGTATTGTCGCCACCGATACGACCGGCTTGATTACGGCGATGAATGTAGCGGCCGAAAAGTTAACGGGATACAGCAGTGAAGAGCTCGTAGGCAAGGCGCCTGTGATGATTTTGCACGATGAGAAGGAGTTGGCATCGAAGGCGCGGGAGGGAGGAATTCCGAACGGATTCGCGGTGTTGACGGATGGCGTGGCGGACGGCGAGATAGAGCAGAAAGAGTGGACGTTGGTTCGGAGGGACGGGACTCGAACACCGATCAATGTGGCAGTACGTTCGGTGACATCGGAGACGGGCGCGACGAGCGGATTCGTAACGATAGCGTTCGATATCACTGAGCGCCGGCAGATGCTGGATTATGTGACGCATCTGGCAACGCATGATCCGCTGACGGGTCTGCTGGGACGCTCGCTGCTTCGGGACAAAACGGTTGAAGCCGTGGAACGGGCACGGCGCTATGGGACCAAGGTTGCGCTGTTCATGGTCGATCTTGACCAGTTCAAACGGATCAACGATTCGCTTGGCCACGCATCGGGAGATCAGGTTTTGGTGGAGGCTGCGGGCAGGCTGCGGCGGTCGGTGCGGAGTTCCGATCTGGTGGCTCGTGTAGGCGGGGATGAGTTTGTTGTGGTGATGACGGATATTACGAGCATCGCGGACGTAGAGCAGTGCGCGGCGAACCTGGTTGCGAAACTGGCGCCGGAGATCTCCATTGATGAGTACCTGGTGAATGTGACTGCGAGCATAGGGGTGTGCATCTATCCGGACTTTGCGGCGGATGCGAAACATCTGCTGAAGCGCGCGGATGCAGCTATGTATGCGGCCAAGGAGAATGGACGCAATCAGCACCAGATCTTCAGCGAAGACATGCTGAAGGAGACGGCGGACCGGCTGTCGATGGAGCACGCTCTGCGGCATGCGTTAGCGAATGAAGAGCTGAGCATGCACTATCAACCGCAGATCTCGCTGACGACGGGGGCTGTGACGGGCATGGAGGCGTTGCTGCGCTGGAAGCATCCAAGGCTGGGAAATGTTTCGCCGGCGCAGTTTATCCCGCTGGCGGAAGAGACCGGGTTAATTGTGCCGATTGGCGAGTGGGCCTTCATGACAGCCTGTCGTGAGGGCAAGGCGTTGCAGGACGAGCTGGGGATGGACCTGACGGTATCGGTGAACCTGTCGCCGCGGCAGTTTCAGCAGCGGAATCTGGTGGAGGTAATCGAGAACTCGCTGAAGGAGAGCGGGCTGCCGGCGAAGAACCTGGAGATCGAGATCACGGAGAACATGCTGATGGTCAACTCCGGCGGCAATCTGGACAAGCTGCAGAAGATTCGGGAGCTGGGCGCACGCATCTCGATCGACGACTTCGGTACGGGTTTCTGCAGCTTCTCTTATCTGCTGCAATATCAGGTCGACCGATTGAAGATTGATCAGAGCTTTGTGAAGCAGGCGGGAACGGACCCGAACGCGGCGGCCGTTGTGCGAACGATCATTGCGATGTCGCACGGTCTCAACATACGGGTGGTTGCGGAGGGCGTGGAGACCGACGAGCAGCTGAGGTTCCTGGTGCGCAGGAAGTGCGACGAGGCGCAAGGCAACTTTGTCGCGCGGCCGGTGGCGGCGGACGAGTTCTGCGCCGCTGTACGGGCGTGCGTCAACAATAGCGTCATGCGCAGCGCGAGCGGGCGCTGGCTGGCCGCGGAACATCAGATGTCAAGATCGTTAGACAGTCTGACGGCGCTTGAAGAAGTGATAGATGCCAAGCAGGATTAACGCGCCAATGAGAGACATGATAAAACCGGCGGATTCGCCGGGCTGGTAGTGGCCGATGGCACGGCCGATCAATGTTCCCAGGAAAGCGCCGGCGATGCCGAGCAGCATCGTGATCCATATGCCGCCGGGTTCTTTGCCAGGGATAATGAGCTTCGCGATAGCACCGACGATAAGGCCAATAAGAGCAGTCCAAAGCAGACTGAACATTCAGGTTCCTCCATTTTTGCTTTTCCGGGTTTGGCCGGGACGCAGCTTTATGATGCGGACAAGCATACTACCGGAAGGTAGTTTGAGGCTCTTTTCAAGATGCCAAGGGGATGTTGGCGACATCCAATGATTCATGGGCGAGAAAGTGATTGATGCGGGCGTACGGATGGGACACGTCCATCTGAAGGTGTCCGATCTGGAGCGAGCACTGGGGTTCTACCGTGATGTTCTGGGGTTTGAGGTAACGCAGCGGATAGGAGACTCGGCGGCGTTCCTGTCGGCCGGTGGCTACCATCATCATATTGGCTTGAATACATGGGAGAGTTCCGGAGGATCGGCTCCGCCAACGGGGACAACAGGGCTGTATCACCTGGCGATTGTTTATCCAACAAGGGCGGAGCTGGCTGATGCGTTGCGGCGGCTGATCAAGGCGCGCACTGCTCTGGATGGAGCGGCAGATCATGGGGTCAGCGAGGCGCTATACCTGCGGGATCCGGATGGCAATGGGGTGGAGCTTTACTGGGACCGTCCGCAGGAGGATTGGCCGCGTGATGCCAAGGGTGAATTGGCGATGTACACGCGGGCATTGGATTTGCAGAAATTGCTGGACGCGGCGGGTTAAATCTTGCTTATGCGTTGAGGTCGGGTGTCTCTACCTTTGAGGTGCGGACGATGAGATCGTTCTTCCACAAGGCCATGACTATGTCCATTTGACTTTGATGAGGGATGTCTTCTCCGTCTGTCACCTCGGCCCAGAGGGCGTTGACGGTCTTGTGCGTGCCTGCGACGAGCAGGCTGACGGCTCGTGTGGCGTAGGCCTTGTCCTTGTTCGATGGAGCGTATTGCCCCGACGGGATCCCTTTTACTAAACCAGCTTCGCAGAGGCTAAGAAATGCCGAGCGCGGGCCACCTTTGCGCTGGGCCGAAGGGCTGGTGGGATAAAGCTTTTGCGTCGCGGCTTTCCAGCGATCCAATGGGGTGATGGCTTTGCCATAGGTGTCCATGCGGACTGCGAGCAGGGCGGCTTCGCCATATCTGTTAGCCATGTTTTCTGTTCCTCTCTTCGACTAGTTTGATTCTAGCGGTAACTGGAGAGCGGAGGGGCGGGAAGGAACAACTGCGTGGAGACGGCTTCGCATGTGTCGCTTCAACGCATCAACAGGAATGGCGAGAGCGATCAGAGCACAGACCATCGCGGTAAGGACGGCGATGTTCTCGAGATTGTGGCCGTAGTGGATAAATCCTGCGTAGGTGAATAGAAGCAGGATGGGATAGTGGAAGAGATAGATAACAAAGGTTCCATCGGCTATACGGCGAATGCTTTGCTTCCACGATGCATTACGGGGAAGTGGAATGAAATCGACGGCGAGCAGGGTGAGGAAGAGTAGTGTGGCCCCCACGATGCCTGCACCATAGGCAAACATGGTGGCTCTGTGGATGGGTTGGCCAAGCAGGGGGATGGGGTTAGGCAGGCTTGCGATGGAGAAGAGGATGGATGCGGGCTCGAATGGCATCCTGCCCGTTCCGGTGAGCCGAGCTAACGAGGAGATGGTCGACCAGATGGCTAGAACTGCGAGCGCGATGCTGCTTGCGCGTCTGCCTCGAACGCGGTGGTAGGCGTCGTAGAGCCAGCATCCCAGCCACCAGAGCGGCAATAGAAACATGACCTGTGGGCCGATCAACAAGGCTAATGCTGCGCAGACGGCTATGCGTTTCCAGCCACGCAGGAAGATAACGAAACCGTAGAAGACGTAATAGAGGCACTCGTACCCGAGCGACCAAAAGGGCGAGTTGATAAACGGGATGGTGTTGAGTCCCCATATCTGGCTGAGGAAGGTGAGGTTTAGCAGGAGGCGAGCGATGGGGTGGTTGAAGAATGGAGACCAGTCGTGCAGGAAACGGTCGTGATTGAGCAGGAGGCAAAGCCCGGAACAGAGCAGGGTGGCGAGCATTGCGGGGAGGACGACGGAGTAGATTCTTGAGACGCGATCGATGGAATATTCGCGTGGATTGGCTTGGCGGCTGCGAGTGACGAAGCGAATGATGAAGCCGGAGAGGACGAAAAACATGGGAACAGCGAGGTTTCCCCAGATGGATTGTTCTCTCCATCCGGTTCCGAAGACTTTCTTTCCGGAGTGGCTGACGACGACACCGATGGCGGCGGCAAAACGCACGATGTCCAGCAAAATGGATGCGCTTTCAGAGAGTTGGTGGGGTCTCTTCCCTGCTCCCGATAGCTGATCCATGGCGCTAATTTTATATGGAGCTAAGTGAGTGTTTTACAGGGGTTTCTACATCTTTAGGGTGATTGAAGATGGTTTATTCGTGGTCAGGATGCGAAAAAATGCGTGGCAATCACGGTTTGCGAACTGTCACTTTTGGGGCGAGCAAAATTATGCAAATTTCCGAACTTTATTTTCGGAGGTTTCCGAATTAGCGCGAGTTGCTCCGCTCAGGATCACAATTCAGTTGTAAATACATCAATCTGGAACCGCTCTAGTACGCCTGAGTACGGTCGACGGGAATGCGTACCTGGAAGCAGGTCACTTGCGGGGTGGACTCCACGGTGACCGAGCCGGAGTGTTTGCCGACGATACGCTGAACGATATCGAGGCCGAGGCCAAGGCCCTTGCCGATGGGCTTGGTGGTGAAGAAGGGCTCGAAGATGCGTGAGGTCAGGGCTGGATCGATGCCGGGGCCGTCGTTCCTTATTTCAATAATGGCCATCAGGCCGACGAGCCGGGTGCTGATCGTAAGGGTGCCGCGATCCTTCATGGCGTCGAGGGCGTTTTCAATGAGAGCGGACCAGACCTGATTGAGTTCGCTGCCGTAGGCGCTGACGGGCGGGAGTGCGGGGTCGAACTCGAGGGTCACGTTGACGGTTTCGAGACGTGAACGGTACATGGCGAGAGTAGCCTCGATGGATTGAGGAAGGTCGACGTCCTGCACGGGCGCCTGGTCCATATAGGAGTAGTCCTTGATGGCGGT
>Ga0193753_10001317_pt1 | contig 21473 bp, 17 predicted proteins | sample H1c2metaG_FD_144925 | JGI IMG/M metagenome (GOLD analysis project Ga0193753, IMG submission 144925) | Soil microbial communities from a riparian zone of the East river system, Colorado, United States - H1c2 | ecosystem: Environmental > Terrestrial > Soil > Riparian zone | place: USA: East...
GCCTGGGGGTGGGCACTACGGCTCGGCATGTTGATTTCGGTGGTCGGCGCGGGTTTGGGTGGGGCGATGACGCGTCCGACGCCGGTTCAAATGGAATCCCTGGCGCGGCATGAACAGGTGGTGGCGGTTGGCTCTCACACGGTCGGCGCGCCGGATGGCGGTCCGGGTCTGCCCGTCGTCGGCTGGAGCTCGCGCCACGGCGATTTGCGCATACCTCATTTTTTCGGACTGCACGGACTGCAGATCATCCCGCTCTTTGCGTGGCTGATGCAGCGGCGGCGCACGCCGGTGGGAGTGTTCGTTTTCTCGGGAGGGTACTTGGCACTAATCGCACTGCTGACATGGCAGGCTCTTGCGGGCCACCCAATTCTGGGGTAAAAAACTATGAGCGCTGAGCAACTTTTTTCCTTTACAAATTCCCTCGCACTTCTCGGCTGGCTGCTGCTGGTCTTCGCCGGCAGAGCCCGCTGGGCCGCTTCTCTCGTATTAGGCGCAGTTCTGCCGTTGCTGTTAGCGGTGATCTACTCGGGCCTTCTAGCCGGCCACTGGGGAGAGAGCGGCGGCAGCTTTCGCACGTTGGCCGGCGTCAGCATGCTCTTTGAGAACCATTGGTTGCTGCTCGCCGGCTGGGTGCATTATCTCGCGTTCGATCTGTTCATCGGCGCCTGGCAGGTGCGCGATTCCCAGGCGCTTGGCATCTCTCATTGGATCGTTGTGCCGTGTCTCGCGCTCACGTTTCTGTTTGGCCCGGCGGGCCTGCTGCTGTATTTTCTGATTCGCATCGCTCGCAAGCGCGGCGCGGGCTTCACGATCGTTTCAGGCACATGATGCAGCGGCTGCTACAAAAAGAATATGTCCCGTTACGCGGCCGTCGACATTGGCAGCAATTCGGTGCGCATGATGGCCGCCGAGATAGGCCATGGCGAGACGCAAATTCTCGTGCAGGAGCGCCAGGTCACGCGCCTGGGTGAAAGTGTTTTTCGTGAAGGCAAGATCAGCAAGGCCGCGCTCGATTTTCTTTGCGCCACGCTGGCCAAAATGGCTGCTACGTACGGCCAGCTCGATGTAGCGGGGGTACGCGCCGTAGCCACCAGCGCCGTTCGTGACGCACGCAACCAACCCGAATTTCTCGAGCGAACCGCGCGCGCGCTCGGAACAAACGTAGAAATCATCTCCGGCCAGGAAGAGGCGCGGCTGATTCACTTGGGCGTGGAGGCGCGCTGGCCGCGGCCACGCGAGCGGACGCTCATCGTCGACGTAGGGGGTGGTAGCGCCGAGCTAATTATCAGTCAAGGCGGCCAATGGATCGATGCGGTGTCGAGACCGCTCGGAGCCGTGCGCCTGACCGAAATGTTTCTGAGAAGCGATCCGCCGCTGCCGGAGGAATTGAACCGGCTCGACGGTTACATACGCGAAAAACTGGCGCCCTTCCACAAACGGCATGGCGGCGAAAAGTTCGACCGCGCGCTTGCGACCTCGGCTACCGCGGCGGCGGTGGTGTGCGCCATCAATCGGATCCCGCGTATGAAACGCGACGAGGCCGACCGCTCCCGCGCTTTCACTGGCCAAATTCGCGATCTGTACGCGACGCTCTCCGCAAGCGACGTGAGCGCGCGGCGCAAGCTGCCCGGCATCGGGCCCAAACGCGCGGAGATCATTGTCGCCGGCGCGGCGGTCTTCCTGCGCGTGCTCGAGATTTTTGGACATCGCTCGCTGTGTTACTGCGCCGCGGGTGTGCGCGACGGCATCATTGCCGATCTGGCGGCGCGCCGGGTAGGCCGGGAACTATCGCAACTTTCGCGCGAGCAGCGAGAGATAGTGGAAGCGATGGCCACGCGCTATGGTGTCTCGCTCAAACATGCGCGCCACGTGGCTGGCCTCGCGCATCGGCTCTTTGAAGTGCTCCAGCCTGTTCATCGCCTCGCTCGCGCCACCGGCAAGCTGCTGGAAGCGTCAGCCTATCTGCACGATGTCGGCCATTTCGTGAGCGGCACCAGCCATCACAAGCACTCGGCCTATCTCATTGCCAATTCCGACATGCCCGGCTTTACCGCGAACGAGCGTTTGACCATCGCCGCTTTGTGCCGCTTTCATCGAAAGTCCATGCCCGAGCCGCGCCACTCGCATTTTCAGGCGCTGGACGCCGATTCGAAGCGCGCGGTCGTATGCCTGGCGCCGTTGCTGCGCATGGCGGACGCGCTCGATAGCGGAAACGCTCAGAAAGTCCGCGACGTCTCGAGCTCTCTGAAAGACGGCAATTTGCATCTGTCGGTTGAAGCGGCGAGCGACGCCGATCTCGAGATTTGGGCCGCTAACCAAGCCGCCGAAGCATTCCACGAGAGCTACAACCAGCCTATTTTCTTGCAGCGTTCACGCAAGCCCTAGGCGAACTTCAGGACCTTCTTGACTCCGCGCGCCACGGTCTTCCAGTTGCTTCTGACGTCGGAGAGCCGTTTCTTTCCGGCAGGCGTCAGGCGGTAAAGGCGGGCGCGGCGGCCGTTCTCCGTCATTTGCCACGAAGCGATGACCATTTTCTCCCGCTCGAGACGATGCAGCGCCGGATAGAGGGACCCTTCCTCGATCTGGATGAGTTGCTCGGAGGCGGCATTCACGTGCGCAGCAATTCCAAATCCGTGATTCGGCGCGGTTTCGAGCGTTTTCAATACCAGGAGTTCCAAGCTGCCCTGAAGATTATCGCCGCTTTTTGCCATGTTTCACCCAGTTCTCTAGGGTAGAGTTCTAGGGCAAGAATGTCAACGATATATTCACCCAGCCAGCACGAGCGGGTGTTCATGCCCACGTGCGGTGACGCGCTCCACGCCCGCCACACGGCCGCCACGAACCATGAGCGCTTCATCGAAGTTGTTCACGGTAGGACAGACATGACGCGGAATCAGGTAAAGCTTGTCGCCAATGGCCGGCACTTTGGCCCCCGGCGGGATTTCAATCGGCAAGTGTTCCTCGCTCGGCTTTAGGGGCTGGTATTCCGCGTGACCCATGACGATGCAGGTGGGAACGCCGGCGTCCGCCGAAACGCTCTTGTGTCCGGCATCGCAGGTGATTTGACGCTCGAGCGGTTGGCTGATCACAGTTGCGAGTACCAGGGCGGCCGGCCGGTAATCGAACGCCTCCAGTTGCCGCAGACTAGTGAAATCGTTGTAAACCACGGTTCCGGGGGAAACGCGGTGCTGGAATTTGGCCCCGGTGAAGCCGGGATACGACACGCCCGATGCCGCCGAGGGCGTTCCCGAGGTGATCACCTCGGCGACCGGAATACCCGCGGCTTCGACAGCATGCACGATCGTAAGCAGGCGTCCGTATCCTTCATGCGCTTGCTTCTCGCGCTCGGCGGGCGATGGACTCGATATGTGGCCGTCGTACCAGTGCAGACCACGGAAGGCGGCTCCCAAATCGCGCGCCAGTTTTATCACGTCTCCGGTTCGCGCTTCAGAGATTCCGGTGCGGTTCATTCCCGAATTCACGTCGATAAAAACGCCTACACGGGTGCCGCGCCAGACTTCGGTTTGCGCCGCGGATTCAACCAGAACGGAAACACGCGTATCCGGAAATTCTTCGGCGAGTTTCGCGACTCGCCGCGCATTCCCGCCGCTGACGGCCAGAGCCAGCAATACATCCGCGGCGCCGGCGCGGCATGCGGTCAACAGCTCGAGCGTGGTCGCACACTTGAAATTGTCGATTCCCTGCTCGACCATCTGTCCGACCACCGCGCCGAGTTTGGCCGTTTTGATGTGCGGCCGCCAGCGCTCCGGATCGTTTTTGACTATGGCCAGCGTTGTTCGAATATTGCCCGCTACCGCGTCCGGGTAGATCAGCAGAGCGGGCGTGACAATGCGGCTGGTGTCTTCGAGCGCGTAGCCAGCAAGTGGAAAGTTCATGCCAGAGAAGGTCTTACTCCGGTTTGCGTTTGCGCGGACGACGGTTGGGGCCTCCACCTCCGGGCGAGACACGCTTGCGTGGCGCCGCCTTCTTCGGCTTGGGCGGCGGAGGATTCGGCTCGAAGATTGTCGGCTGGCCTTCCACGATGGGCTGCGGCTCGTCCTCCTCTTCTTCAAGCGGCTGTTCCGGGGGCCGCTCCGGTAAGGCTGGCGGATAGAACTCCGCGCCGAGGTGTACGATCAGCCCGCGCTCTTCGTCCGGCTCGGTGCGGACCACTGTCTTGTCCTGGGCGTAATTCAAGAATTCGGAGAACCTTTGGAAGCCCAGCCTCGACAAGTTGAAATCCGGATGCTCGGCCTGCATCCAAAGCTCGAGCTCTTCGCCGGTAGCGCCGCCTTCTTCGAGCTCCATGCGGTGCGTTTCGAGAACATCGCGCAATGCCGGCAACGCCTCTTCAGGCCGGACCGCCACTTTCTCGGGACCACCCCCGCCACCGCGGCGCTCGATGATGTACCGGCCGCCCGATCCGCTTACGTTAATAAACTCGGCTTTCTTGAGCTTCTCCACGAAATCGGAGAAGCTGCCGGCCCCGTAGGCGCGTTCGCTGAAGGCCGGATCGAGCTGCAGCATGGTGCTCTTCAAAAGCCCAAGCTGCGGCTGAACGGCGCGGCGTTCCAATACTTGCAGCGCGCGCTCGACCAGCGGCATGGCTTGCGGCAGTTCGAGCGGCGCGGGCCGTGGTCCACGGTCTTTCTTGTCTTTGTTGCGATCGCCGCGGTCGCCGCGATCTCCACGCTCGGGCCGGTCGCGCCGGTCGGGCATGGGCTGCGCCACGATGCGGTCGCCATCTTCGAGCAGCGATTCGTAGCTCACGAACTCATGGCAGTTCTGCTGCAGAATCGTGCTGGTGAACGCCTTTCCGCCGACCACGAACACGGTCTTGCCGTATTCTTTCAGCTTGTTCACCAGCGGGATGAAATCACTATCGCCGCTGATGATCGCAAACGCGTTCACGTGCGCGTGCGTAAAAGCCATTTCGAGGGAGTCCAGCGCCAGATTGATATCGGCTCCGTTCTTGTCCCCTCTCGGCGACGGGATGCGCTGCACCATCTGTACGGCGTTTTCCGCCATCTGGCGCGTCGCGCCTTCCTGGCGGCCCCAATTCGCATAAGCGAATTTGGCGACGATATCGCCTCTCTCTTTCAAAGCACCTAGCGCCAGCGCTACGTCGAATTCCCGGCGTAGTGTCGACTTCACGCCTATTTCAATGTTGTCGTAATCGACGAACACGGCGATGTTCAGTCTGTCTTGCATCAATTTCCTTTTCTCATTTGCCGCACCGAGCCTGAGCTCAGGCAACTTGTTTTACCGAATCGCGAATGAAGTCGATGATCTTCTGAAGCGAAGCGCCCGGCTGGAATACTTCCGCCACACCCAGCGTCTTCAACTCCCGGGCATCTTCGTCCGGGATGATCCCCCCGGCCACGACGAGCACGTCGGTCATCTCCTTCTCCCGCAGCAGCTCCATCACGCGCGGCACAATCGCATTGTGCGCGCCTGAAAGGATCGATAATCCGATAACCTGGACGTCTTCCTCGAGAGCCGCATTCACTATCATTTCCGGCGTCTGCCGGAGTCCGGTGTAAATCACTTCCATACCCGCGTCACGCAGCGCGCGGGCAATCACCTTCGCGCCACGATCGTGTCCATCCAGGCCAGGTTTGGCCACCAGGACACGTATGGGTATGCTCATATCTACACTGTCCAAATTATAGAACGCCCGCCACGGACAATGCGGGAAACCGCTTGAGCGAGAAGATTTTCAACGAGCCGCGCATCGCGCTGAACCGCATTGATAGGCGCTCGGGCAATAGCGGCGACGTCTGGCGGATCGAGCGGAAAGTCGCTAAGACGAGTGAGGTTTCCCATCGTTCTCTGTCCTTTGACACTCGCCGAAAATCGGTCACGGGATCTATCGTGCCGATACGCTGGAAACCCGTAGCCGCCGAAGGAAGTTCCTGGATGAAGTTTCGGCTCCCTCAGCTTCCCCTGCTCTCCTTCGACGTGTGCCTTGAATCATAAATTGGCAGGACGCGAAGCATAACTTGGCAGAGCCGCTATTGAAACTGCAGCGGCTACAACCTCCAGGGCCCACTCGATGTTGGAATGATAAAGCGCCAGCGAGTACAAAACGGAAGGAAAACCTGGCGCAGAGAGCGCGTCGTTGTGCATGCAGTCCGGCCGGTTTGCACGTTTGGCGTTGTCGCCAACCGTCGTAATTGCGGGATAGGACATCGGAGCTCCTTCTGGGGCTCTTGTTATCAATGGACTGCGTCGTCGAAAAGGGAAGACGGATCTCATTGGGATTTCCCTCTGCGCTTGTGGCCCTACTGCGCAGTCCCAAACAAAAAAATGGACCCGCTGTCGTGAAAACCATATCGAACGGGTCTTTGCATCCATGAATAAGCTGCTTTTGTTGTTTTTCATTTCCCGCTGTTTCACGGCACTTGGGCAAGAAGCTCTTCATTCCAGCACGGTCACCCTGGGCGTTGGCGGCATGCCGTACTCAGATAATCGCGACTATCCAGACCTCCAAAAGGGTGGTCCGACGTTTACCGGAAACTATGAATATCGGCTCTCGAGATATCTGGCCGTAGAGGGCGGGACGGACATATTGCTTCCTTCGGGTCAATCCTTTGTGACGCTGTCGTCGATTGCTGCCGGACAAAATCTTACTGCCTTTGGATCAGGCTGCACCACGGCCTGCGTTGTGCCGGTATCCGGACGGTCTCGCGTAACTCTGCTAACGTATGGGTTCAAAGGAATTCTGCCCTTAGCAAGCGACCGCCTGGAACTGTTCGCTGGCATTGGCGGCGCTTATGGATGGAACTCAGAATTCAGAGGTCTGTTGAATTCAGCATTTGCGCAAGCCAGCCTGGGTGGCCGTCTCGCTTTGGATCGCGACCACCGGTTTTGGCTTGGAACAACTCTCCGTGGGTCTAGCAGTTTCGGACCCGGACGGCAAGCCTGGGTACCGCTGACCTTCGATCTCGGAATACGTTTCGGCCATTAATTAAATGGGCCACGGCGGATCATAACTAACTTGGGTTTCTCTTATTGGAGGAATCGGTTCTGACCGATTCATCGGGAACAAAAGCCGCCAGGCTTGAATACGATGTGGAGCAGATTTACCGCCAGACACGCGCTGCGATCTGCTCGTATGTGCTGTGTCTTGGCGTACCTGAGGCCCAAGCGCAAGAGGTGACTCAGGAGGTTTACTTACGGCTCTATCAAAACATGCGCAAAGGTGAAGAAATTCTGAACATGCGGGCCTGGTTATTTCGCGTGGCGCACAACCTCAGCTTGAAGGTGCGATCCCGGGAGAAAGCGTTCCGCTCCGTCAATCCGGATTGGGAACGTTTTACGAAACGCACAGTGGACTCTCCGGAGCGCGCTATTCTCGACCGTGAAAAGATGCAGAAGGTGCAGACGGCTCTAGAAACACTCTCACCGCAACAAAAGAACTGCCTATTTCTTCGATCTGAGGGGTTGCGTTATCGGGAGATTGCCGATGTGATGGGCGTCAGTTCCTCTACCGTGAATGAGTTCCTGCGAAGAGCCATCGCCCGGCTCGCGGAGGCCGCCGATGGGTAGCTGGTCGTCTAACTTGCCGCACATCCCGGATTTTGATCTGATCCAGTTCGCGGACAGTGAAATGCCTGTGAAGGCCGTGACCGCAACCGAAATTCATTTACGAACATGCAACAAGTGCCTCGCGCGCTTAGACCAATTAAAAAACGGCGCGGCTGCATATGACCAATACCACGCACACCTTTTGAAACCGACCCTCGAGATTCCACAGGAATGGTCCAGCCTGGAGGCGCGGTTCGAGAGTTTGGAAAGGCCTCGCAACAAGATTTTCTTCCCAATGCGAATATGGTGGGCCGCGGCCGCCTTGGCATGTTGTGTCATGGTAATTGGCTGGTTCCTCTATCGCGACGCGCCAAGCCGGCGCATGCAGCAGGTCTTGGTGCGAGCGGTTGTGCGCACACCACCGCATCGCAGATTGCAAGTAACTGCGAACGGCCATAGTTGGTATCGCGCTGCGACGCTCCAGGGCGAAGCTGCACGTCACTCAGTCGCTGACCAACGCAGCTTGGAAGACACGCGCGCACTATTCGTCAAAGCAAACTACAGTTGGGATGATCCCCTCAGCGCGCGCTCGTTCGCGGCCTGGCGAAAACAGCTGCCCGAGAAGCGCGATCAAGTTCTCTCTATCCAAGACAGTAGCGGTAATAACCGGTTTTATCGTCTGGAAACCGAGGCCCCAACGGGTGTTCTTCGTATCGCCGCTCTTACCCTGCGGGCCGATACGCTGAATCCGGTCAAAGGCTCATTTCATTTTGAACATCAGAGGGATGTGTCTATCGATGATGCCGGAGAGATGCCTTCGTTGCCGGCCGCGGTTGATACAAAAAACAGGCAGCGTGTTGAGCGGCCCGCAGTCGTGAAAGAAGTGGGTCCCGAGGAGGAATTGCGCGTATTTGCCGCGCTCAATGCGATCGGAGCGGACGTGGGCGAACCGGTGACGGTAGACATCGATCCAGCGAAACAGCAGATAATCGTAGCGGGTTTAGGGCTCTCCGCGAATCGCGAACGGCAGATCCGACAAGCTTTAGCGCCCGTTCCGAATACTGCCCTTCACTTCAAGTCCGGCCAGCCCATGGGCGTTGAGAATCAGTCCGCCAACGCCGGCGGAAATTATGCAACCGATAACGCTGCGCCTCTTCGCCATAGGCTGGAGACGCAAGCTGGCGGAGCGCAGCGATTCCAACTGATCACAGACAAGGCTTTGGACGCCAGTTCCACGATTCTGGCGCAGGCGAACGCGTTATATGTGTTATCGCAGAAATTTCCCCCTCTTGTTGCATTTGCCTTTGATCCGCCGGAACAGGAAACCCTGCGCTCTTTGCGACACCGGCACGCCATTGCCATCGAACAGGCAACAGTCGAATTGGAGGATGCCCTTAGACCGCTATTAAATTCAACAACCGCGGGTATGGACGAAACTCAAAGCCAGCAAGCCACATCCTGGGAAGTTGGTGCTGGGCAGCTATACGAAGACGCCAAGCTGCTCGATACCTCGTTGGGACGCATTCTCGCGGGCAGTTACTCGCAGGAAGTAGGACAAAGCATCTGGAATAAATTGCCGGATGAGATTCAGAAACTGGAGGCGCTTGCCCGATCTCAAGAGAACGCGCCGTAGGAAACCTGTGTACCTATGTCTGTTGTTCATCCAGGCGTTTAGCGCTCTATTCTCAGCGCCAGCAGGTGGCTTCATCAGCGGCGTCGTTCGGGACCGCTCCGGAGCGGTAATGCCAGAGGTAGAGGTGCGCATACAAAACGAATCCACCGGTGCACAGCAAAAAGTGTCGTCTGACGAAAACGGCCAATTCGTAAGCGCCGAACTAACTCCGGGCCATTATCGAGTCGTTCTTCGCCGGCGCGGCTTTCGGACAGTGAGTTACGCGGGCTTAACCGTGCAGGCCGGCCAAATCCATTCCAGCAATTTCGTCATAGACCTCCTGCCGTTGCAGCAGGAGGTTACGGTAGAAAGCTCCCGTGATGACACGGACCCAACTGCGAACGGCGTGGCGGTCACCCGCCATTCTACGGAAAGTGCTCTTCCGGCGAACGGCCGCGATCTGCACGCGTACTATGCAATCGTGCCGGGCGCAATATTGACACCCGCTTCGTCGAGCGATGGAGGTCAATTCACAATCAATGGGCAAAGACCGAACACAAACACGGTTCGCGTGGATGGTATCAACGCCAACACGGGCCTCGGTGTGTCAGGCCTGCCGGGCACTTATCCGGGTTCGAGCTTACCCGCAATGACAGCTATCGGAAGCACCCAAAGCATTGCGTCCAAGGAAGAGATAGAACGAACCGAACTCCGTTCTTCTAATTTTTCGCCGGAGCTTGGAGCGAGACCGGGGGCTCAAATTTTAATCGAGACACGGTCGGGTTCGAACGATTTCCACGGGAGCGCCTTCGGCCTTCTCCGTCCTCGCACTCTGGATAGCAGGGATTGGTTCGCGCGAAGGTACCAAGCACCGCTCGAAGCTTCTTCGTTGAACGGCTATGGCACAAGCTTGGGCGGAGCGCTGATTCCGAACCGGACTTTCTTCTTTCTTGCCTTCGAGAAGGAACGGGTGGAAGACACAGCGATGCAGCTGATGCCTGTGCCATCCCTATCGGCGCGTGCCGAAGCGAATAAGGGAATCGCTCTTCTCCTCAATGCCTTCCCAACGCCGACTGGTCCAAGTTTGGGTGCGGGTACTGCTCTCGCAAGCACGCCTCTCGAACAGCAGGCGACGGTTGAAAACTACAGCGCTCGCATAGATCAGATCATTGGCGATAAAGGCCGGCTCTTTGCGCGTTACTCGAACGTGCCATCGCGTTCGCTAACGCAGCAATTGGGGAATATCAATGCGGGCTTGCGTTCCATTAGCGCGACGTTGGGTCTAACCGGGACCTCGAGGGGAGCAGTGCACGATCTTCGGTTTAATTTTTCGCGAGCAACGGATACGTCTTCGTGGACTGCGACCTCAGCAAATGAGCAGGCCGCGTTCGATGCTATTCCGAGTTGGCAGGATATCACCGACGTCTCACAACTCCCCGCTGGCAATCAACTGATGCAGTATGCTCTTCTCCTTGGCAACATCAATGCCTTGTCGATTTCCGGTGTAGGCCAACTCGTCTCGGGAGCTGCAGAACGTACGTACCAGAATCAATGGGAAGGTGCTTATACATTTGCGAAACAGCGGGGCCGGCATGAGGTGAGATTCGGTGGAGACTACATCCGGTTAATTCCGGATACCCTGCTTGGCCGTTCTGGTGGGGCCACCACATCAGCCGTCTCAGCGGGCGTGGAACCTCTGCTTGGGGGAGCTCCGTTGGGTGTCACGGTCTCTCTCGGGAAACCGATCATTGACTCCGGGCAAATTTCAATTGGCTCTGCATTTGCGCAAGATACTTTCCATCTCAACAATTCGCTCAGTATCCTCTTCGGCTTGCGCTGGGAGATAACGCCTCCCAGCAGTACTGCATCTGGGACTTATTTATCCTCTATTGCAACCTGGACCGGACCAGGCACAGCTCCGAACCAGATCGGTTCTCTTGCGGGCTTGAGTCGATCCGCTTGGCCCATGAACTACACGCAACTGGCGCCACGGTTCGGGTTGGCCTATCGCCTACACGGACCGGCGTTGGTCTTTAGAGCTGGTGGGGGTATCTTCTACGAAACAGCGCTGGGATCGCTCATCAATCCCGTGAATTTGTCGCCCCTCAATACCTGGCAGTTTGTTCCTCCCAGTGGCACGACAGGTCCTCCAGTGCCCGGCTATATCCATACTGCTCCGCCGCCCCTGTCCCTGCCCAGAATATGGGAGTGGCGAGCATCCGTGGAGCGATCTGTCAGTGATCGCTCCACGCTTTCGCTAGCTTATGTTGGCTCTGTGGGATCGCGGCTGCTTCGTCCCGAAGGAACAGTCGATCAAACCACCGAGGTTCTCCAACAGACCTACTTCACTAGCTACGGCACATCGGAGTACCAGGCGCTGCAAGCACAGTTCAGAGGCAATCCTACGCCGAACGTATACACGCTCATCTCCTACACTTGGGGTCATTCGATCGATAACGGGTCGCAGGGGTCCGCTGTTTATCTGGCCCAACCCGGTTATCCGGCCTCACTCGATCGGGCCTCATCGGATTTCGATATTCGTCACAGCCTCAATGCGTCGCTCAGCTATCGTGTGCCGCCTCATTCCGGCGGCCGATGGCAAAGCTGGTCGAAGAATTGGACCTTGAGTTCCACCATCGAGGCACGTACCGGATTCCCATTCAATGTAACCACGATAGACAGGAGCATCGGCTTAGGTTTCGCCAATACTGGACGGCCAAATGTGGTGCCTGGCCAACCGATTTGGATCCAGAACAACTCGGTACCAGGAGGCCAGGAGCTGAATTCGAACGCCTTCGAAGCGCCCGCAACCGGGTTGAACGGAACGCTGGGTAGAAATATCTTGACAGGACCGCGTTTGTTCCAAATAGATGCAAGCGTCCGGCGCCAGTTTCGGCTCTTCGGCGGAAGTTCGCTCGAGACTAGTGTCAGCGCGTTCAATCTGCTGGATCACGCGAGTTTTTCCAACCCGGTGGACTATTTAGGAAGCCCTTTGTTCGGTCAGCCGGTATCAATGCAGAACTTGATGATGGGTTCCGGTAATCCCACCAACGGTTTGACGCCTATTTTTCAGTCTGGCGGTCCACGAACGATAGAGATTGGCCTCAAGATTAGTTTTTAATTCTTTCGTCAAATAAAGCGGTTCTGCCAAGAAAAACATATGCGCGAAGGCTAAGTAAAGCAGCCGTGTGCGAATCCAATATGACGAGCGCGGCATGTCAACGTGCTCGGTATCTGGCGTTATGGGGTGGCGCTGAATTGCAAAGCCGATCTGCAAAATATAAGCACTTGGAAACATTCGGTGCTGTTCTTCATTCGCAAAGATGAGGACCGGCTCGGAGACAGCGTTATCGCCGATTGAGGCGTTCCAGTACTACGGATGCCGCCTAAGTTCCACTGCACAAACTCAAACAAAACTATTGAAAAATGTATTGTACGGGTGTAAGGTAACACCCATACAATGCCCAAGACTGAAACGTCGGAAGAGGTCAGGCGCTGGTTTTTGACTGCCATTCAGAAGCTCTAGGGGCGCGATCCCGAACCCATCGCAAAGCCCTCTGTCCAGACACAGCAGCACCGCCGTCGAGGAAGCATAAAGCGGCAGCCGCTGCCACTTTATGCTTCAAGTCACTTCCTTTTACCGCTGGTATCGAATCGGTGGGTGACTGGGTTCCAACAGCCCGGGCACCGCACACCGGTTTCCCGCCACGTGGCATTGCGGCAGAATCTATTCAACGCCATGTCGCGTAGGCGGCGCTTGCTCAGTTTCCGAGAACCCCACTTGCCGAACACGACTCCTTTCCCGATTGGCCGGAGGGCACGGCACCCGAACGCTGCTATCTATACGGCACGTTTCGCTTTGCTGGGTCGTGCACCTGAAGGCTTGCGATCCGCATCGCTCCTGATCATCTCGATCGCAGCCCGGGCGTCAGGAAAGTCATCATCCTTGTTTGCCTTTGACAGCCACGCAAGAGCTTTCGGATAGGACTGCTTTACGCCGCCGCCCTCGCAATAGGCGAGGCCAAGGTGGAACACTGCCTTTTCGCGTCTTCGCTGATACTGTGCCTCTTGCTCCGGATCGCTTTGCGAAAACACCGGACCGCATATACCCGGTTGCGTCCGACTCCTTGCCCCGCTATAGATCATCGGCAGTCGAAGAACCGTCCCCGGTAACTCAGAATCGCCCAGAATGACGCGCTCAACTGGAATTTTGTCGTATTCGTTGTCCACCCAGCCGAAGATGCCTTGTAGCATTTTCAGCTGTGCAGGGGGATAAGTTTGTAACTTAGTGCGGAGCGGCGATTCCTCGGTCAGCGGCACTGGCTCCAAGTATGCTTCCTCGCTGCCGTGGAGCACACCGCAGGCGCGATAGACGTCAATGCTGCTTGCCGCCACTACGCGTCGCGCGGTTCCGCGGAATGCGTCCATGACGGATTGCGCCTGCACGCCAGAACTGAGGATCAAGTCGATCACTACGTCGGCTTTGAGACGAAGACGAACCAGATCCTGGCGATCGCCCAGGATCTGCTCGGCGGGTAAGTCCAGGTGGCTAATGCCCCGGTGGAAAACAGACACCGGGTGTCCCATTTGAGCGAGTGCGCGCACAAGATGAGGACCGATGAAGCCGGTGCCACCGATGACGAGAATCTTCACATGGAAAGGTTATAACAGGTCATTTGCACGTGTCCGCGATGCCATTCTGATGAGACACAGCGTGGCCGCACGTTCGCCAGAATGCTCCGCTGGAGGTCCGGTGTAACGGCGCATCAGCATTTACGTGTCGCCAATCGCTGTATCAGGCCGGAAAGCGTTCCTGTTGGATGGTCGGCTCCGGAAACACTGTGGATGCATTGCTCCATCCAATGCTCCGCAAACAGCGTGCACGGAAACTTGCCCAAACTGCGGTCAAGCTGCTGGCTAGTGGTCATTGTCCGTAATCGCCGGGTGCCAAACCGGAAACTACGTTTTTTCACCGAGGTCCCGGATTGTCCGCCATCAAGGCCGGAATCTCAACAAAGCGATAACCGAGTGTTATCGTAAGCTTTCGGCGTGACGGGCAGCAGCGGCGGGATCGCTGTCGCGGTAAGCGCGTATCAGCAAGTAATGAATTTGGCTATCAAGAGTGTCACCTGCCGGAAGGTGAAGCGCTAATTCGCCCTGCTCAGCGGCGTGGGCGAGATCGCCTCTCCTGAGCAGCAGACGTGCTTTCTCGAAGTGGGCGTCTCGCGACTTGGGATCGAACTGCAGACTTTGGTCGATCCATTGTGCGGATTCTGGCAAGCGATTCAGTGAGAGCAGCAGGCGGGCTCCAGTCAGGAGAATGTCCGTGTTTTTCGGATTTAACTTCGCAGCCTGTTCGTATTGCGTTAGCGCTTCAATCGGCTGGCCGAGACTTTCCATAGTGAGTCCCAGGTATTGGGCTGCGCGCGCGTCCGAAGGGTTCAGCTCGCGCGCCTTGCGGAACTGAGTCAGGGCTGGCTGAAGTTCATTCGATAGATAAAACTGCAATCCATAGAGAAACTGCGGATAGGCGGCAGTTGGTTCTATCGCGAGAGCCTGCTCCAAAACAGTGCGTGCAATGTCGAAGCGCTTCGCCGCCATCGCCAGTTTGGCTTTTAAGGTGAGGGCGGGTACCAGACGGGGGTCTAAGCTCAAGGCCTCATCCACAGCGGCTTGCGACGCGGGAAGATTCCGTTTTTGAAAGAGAGCGCTTGCGCGCTCGTATGCCGGTGTTCCGGGGGATTGCGCGGCAGCCACCAAAAGCATGGCCGCCCAAATCATCATTTCTGTTTCACCTCTACTACGCGGTCGGCGGGTATATCCAACAGTTCCTGCACGCGGCCGCCTGGCCAGTGGATCTCCATCCTCTTCGCCATTTGATTTTCACCCATTCCAAATCGAACGATGGGTTCGCTCGAGGAGGCATATCCAACACTTGTAGTGGCGTGGTTGTAGAGGGTGCGGCCATCGGGCAACTGGAGGGTAATCCTTGCACCTAGGCCTTGCCGGTTGCTATGCGTACCGGTCAGTTTGACCCCCAGCCAATGAAATGTGGCGGGCGTAAGATTGCGAAACAACTTGGCGGGGCCGTTCAGGACGCTGACAATGGCATCCACGCGGCCGTCATTATCGAAATCGGCGAAAGCGACGCCGCGGTTGTAGGCGGGCAACTGGAACGCTGCGCCGGCGAAGGCGGATACATCTTCGAAGCTTCGACCGGCCCGATTACGAAAGACTCGGTTAGCAAGTGCCGAATCGCGACCCAGGTAGCGATCTAACTGGTTGAAGTGGGCAAGTGCAAAAAATAGATCTTTCCACCCGTCATTATCAAGATCGAACATCCCCAGTCCCCAACCCGTGTACTGACGGGTGGCCATCAGCAAACCGCTTGAACCCCCGCGGTCTTCAAAGCCTTTCTCACCAAGGTTTCGGAACAGAAGAAAGCTGTCATTGATCATTCCGGAAATGATTAGATCGGGCCGCCCGTCGTTATCGAAATCGCGGAAATCAGTGCCCATTCCAGCTATCGGGTTGCCGTCATCGCGCAGGGCGACGCCGGACTCGAGCCCAACTTCCGCGAATGTTCCGTCACCCTGATTGTGGAAGAGGAAATTCCGGACGGAGTCGTTGGCAACGAAGATGTCCGTGAAGCCGTCGCCATCCATGTCGGCGAAGGCAACACCCATTCCTTTGCCAATTGACTTCGCGATCCCCGATCGCTCCGATACATCGGTGAAAGTTCCGTCGTGATTGTTGTGAAATAGCTGGTTCGGTAAGCCAGTGTAAGCACCGGGATGGCAGTAGAACTGCTGCTCCGCCGTTCCGCAGCGGGGTTCGGTAGCGGCGTTCCAGTACACATAGTTCGAGACAAAAAGGTCCAGGTAGCCATCATTGTCATAATCCAGCCATCCGGCGGAGATAGACCAGTGATGACCGCTAAGTCCGGCGCTCGCCGGCATTTCGACGAAGCGGCCATTGCCGAGGTTTCGATAGAGGCTGTTGCGATTCACCCCGGCCACGAACAGGTCGGTGAAGCCGTCATTGTCGAAATCGCCCGCTGCCGCGGCCATCGAGTAACCCTCACCGGAGAGCCCGGCTTCGGCGGTAACGTCCGTGAAGGTTAGGTCGCAATTGTTGCGGAACAGGCGGTTCTGGAACGCGGGACTCGTCTTGCGAAGGCTAGGGAGGGCGGCCCCATTGGTAAAGTACACATCCATGCAGCCATCGTTGTTGTAGTCCAAGACCGCAACGCCCGCGCCCATAAGTTCCACTTGATGAAACCGGCCGGCCGCGGCGTTCTTGCATTCAAATCGCAAACCTGCCTTCTGGGCGATCTCTTCGAACCGGATAGTCGGGCCGGCAATCAAGCCGTTAAGAGAACATGCGCCAAGTAGCGAAGCTAAAATGTGAAGCGCGCTACGATTTGACCGGTGCGAGGAGATGGAATCGTGCCTCCGACACTGTTTGACGCTATCGCCGTATAGCTTATGTACCCGAAGCCGCCGGTGAGCAACCCCTGACCGTTACGCGTGGGCGGATTGGAAGGGCTGGAGGTAACAGGGTCCGAGAGCGACTCATTGCGGTTGAACGGATTGAAGAACTCGGCTCGAATGCTAAACACAAAGCGTTCCCGGAAACTGAACTGTTTGCCGAGGCTGAATGATTCAACCGGGCGGCGCTGACCGCGGAAATCGCTGTAGTATGTGGTACCGCTGCCGAAAACGCCGGCGGCCTGATCGGTCCAAGCGGCGGGGTTAAGAACGATATCTTTGGTAGGGTCGTTGCAACCGCAATTGATGTCTTTTAGATAGAGCGGCACGCCGGGGTTGCGGACTTGCCGTGTCGCGAAGCCGGGCAGATACGTGCTGAGACTGTTGGTCGAGCCCGGAGCCAGAAGAGGTTGACCGCTGGAATATTGATTAATAGCGCCAATTGTCCACCCGGCCAGAACGGCGCGAGTCAGCCGGTTGCGATTCGTAAAGCCGTACGCGGGGATCGTGTAGTTAATGCTGATACTCAGGATCTGCGGCCGGTCTTGAACGGAGAGCCCCTTGAAATCCGAGCGGTTGAAAATGTTTCCATTCCCCTCGAAATTGTCGAGTGTCTTCGAAAAAGCATAACTTCCGATGGCCGTCAGGCCATGCGAGAAGCGCTTAGTGAGCTTGGCCTGGAAAGCGTCGTACGAGGAGGCGCCGAGAGGCGACCAGAGGGTGCCGATGTTGCCGTACTGAGGATAGGGGCGAAGGCTCTGGATGACGGTGCCGGAGTCGGGAAAGTTTGCATACGGTTTCTTGAAACCGGCGGCCACAGCCACTGGCGATGTAATGGTGGAGGTGAGGAGCGTACGAGTAGCGGCGTTCGTAATATCGAGGCCGCGCGACTGTAGGAACGCCGGGCTGATCGAGTTGTAGCCGATCAGAGCGACGCCAGCCGTGTTATTCGCGCCACCGGCCTGGAGCCACGCGCCGCGGTTTGCAACGTAAGCTCCTTCGATCACCAGATCTTTCAGGAGTTCCCGTTGAATGCTAATGTTCCACTGGTTGTAGCGGGGCGGCCGCGCGCCATTCGGATCGATGGAGGCCGGAGCGCCCTGGACGGCTGCGCCAGGAGTGACGAGAAGCCCCGGGTCCAGGCTGGCGCCGTTCAGCGCCGCCTGGCTATAAACAAGCGGCTGCGACATCGCTCCCGCGGCGACTCCATTGCCGGGCGATGTGAAGTTGATGGTGTTGAATCCGAGGCCTTGGCTATTGCCTCCACCGATGTAGTTGAATTGGGAAATCTGGCCGTAACTGAGGCCCCACCCGGCGCGGACGACGGTCTTCGAATCGAGCTGGTAGGCGAGCCCGAGACGGGGAGCGATGGCGTATGGGTAAGCAGAGACGAGATTGCAATTGCAGCGGCCAGGACCGGCTCCTTCGTACACTACGCCGCCCAGAAGGCCATTCGCATTTGGATTGGCGATAACAGGATCGAAGCCGCTGGTACGATGCCAGACCTCACGGTTGGGCAATTGAAGATCGTAGCGGAGCCCGTAATCGAGCGTGAGTTTGCGAGTGATCTTCCATGTGTCCTGCAGGAAGAAGCCCCACGAGCTGCGCCTGTACTGGGGAGCCACGGTGTTACCGATTGCGGCGCTATCGTATTGGCCGAGTAGAAAGCTGGCAAAACCGTAGCCGATGCCGGTCCCGCTGGGCAGGGTTTGGCCATAAAGCGGCTGGGCGGTTTCCGCCGGGTTGAAATTGTACAGAGGGCTAAGGCCGGTGTAGCTGATGTTACTAAAAGAATCTATTTTCCATTCGCCGCCAGTCTTGTAGGTGTGATTGCCACGGACCCAGGTGAGTTGGGCAACGGCGGTAGGCTTGGTGGTATACAACACTCCGCGACTGGCGGGACCCACCGGGACGGCAAGACCGCCATACGTGTTGTTGCCGATGCCGGTAGGACTGCTATTGGGCAGCCGGGGGAAACCCGTACCCGGCGCATTGATGATTCCGAGCGCGGTATTGTCATAATCCGAGCTCGCCGGAGGAACCGTATCGGGATTGGTATAGCGGATTACCCCGGCGCCCAGATGCAGCAGCAGCGTGGGGGAAAGGGTCTGATCGTAATTCAGCCGGAAGGTCTTGCTGCGGATTACCTGTAGCCGGACCTGGGAGAGCGGCTCGGGAAGACCATCGATGCCATTCGACTTATCGGTGTTCTGCCAAGAGTAATACCCGCTCAGTCTGATGTTGTCCCCAAAATTATGATCGATTTTTATAGATGGGATCAGTTGGAGCTTGTAGAACGCTCCCGAGGCGGAGAAGTTGTTCACCAGCGAATCGCCAAGATTAGGGGGCGGGATCAAGGCCAGGATTTTGGCGGCTGTCGGGTCGATGCGGTTGGCTGGGATGATATTGTCCGGAAACATCTGAAGCACACGCCGTCCGGAAGAGTCGATGGTGGCGGTCGCGGGGTCGTAAATGGCGTTTTGAAGAATGGGCCGCCCGGCGAAGTCGGTACCAAGATTGCGGCCAAGGATTGATCTGAAATCCCCGCTCCGCAGAGCCGAATTCGGAACGGTGGTAATGCCGTTGTAAAGATTTTCTCGATCTCGATATTTTTCCAGATTGAAGAAGAAGAAAGTTTTGTTCCTGCCGTCATAGATCTTGGGAATCCATACAGGCCCGCCGACCGATCCACCGCCGTCACTTTGATGCTTGACGATCTGGACATGCCCACCTTGGCCGTTGTCCGTATACGGAATGCCGGCGTTGAAAGCGGTGTTTTGAAAATAATCATAGGCGCTGCCATGAAACTCATTGGTCCCGCTGCGCGAGGTGAAGTTGAAGAGCCCGCTTCCGATACTGCCGAATTCCGCGGCGAAATTAGTAGTCTGTAAGGTAAATTCTTGCACGGCTTCGACCGAGGGCTGCGATTCATCGGAAACGCGGGGGTCCAGTGTGCTGCTGGATTCCTGGCCTTCGAAAAGCATCTTGAATCCTCCGTTCGTGCCGTTGATGGTGATGTTGTTCCAACCGTTGATGGAGGCGCCGGGAGTTAATTGTGCAAAGGAAAGCGGATTGCGTATGGCGCCGGCCCCGATACCGAAATTGATGGGTAGCTCATTAATCTGCTTGCCGGTGACAGTAGTGGACAGCTCCGCGCTTTCGGTTTTCAGAAGCGTGGCCCCGCCGCTGACCTCGATGGATTCGGCAGCGGATCCGACTTTAAGAACGACGTCCACGCGCGCGGTCACCGCGACTTGCACCTCGACGCCGGTCTGCTCGTACTTGCTGAATCCCGGGTAGGAGACGGAGAGCCTATAGGTACCCACTGGAAGTCCGGGCAATGTGTAGTTGCCGGTGCCGGTCGTTACCGTGTCCGCTTTGGTTCCAGTTTGCGTGTTGGTCAGAACAATCGGAACATTGGGGATCAACGCCCCGGAAGAGTCTGTAACGGTGCCCGTAATAGTTCCGCGATCACTCTGAGCGGCTAACTGAGCGGCCAGCGCGCAAACCGTAAACAGGCCTGCGAAAAAACGTGACGACTTCGTCATGAAAATTGATTTCTCCTACCCTGAGACTTATGGTGTGTATTTTATATCACAAGCTGCCTACTGGGCTGGACGAGCATCCAGCCACTGGAGCTTGGTGCTCCGCGGCGCCTTTCGCCTAGCCATTGAGACTAGCGGTTGTTGATCGCACCGCCTCACGAAGCCACATATGACGAGGATCGGTGTTGAGTCGGGGATGCCAGGCCATCAGGAAGTGAAATGCGTGCAATTCCTGCGGCGCCTTGACGAGACGTAACTTGCGATCGCGTTTGACAACAGATGTCAGGCCACCGGTTAGAGTCAGAACAAGTTCCGTACCCGCGAGGCACTGCAGGGCCACGCCGAAGTAAGGCACTCGAATACACGAGTTGCGCTTTGCGCCAACAGCCGCGAGTTGCTTGTCCGGAATGGTCTGCACTCCGGCATAAGTGGCGACAACGATGTGGCTTGCGGCCAGGTATTGCTTAAGCGAAAGCGAGTCGCCAAAACGGCTATCATGTGCAACGGCGCAGATCCAGTCCTCCCGATACAGCCGTTCCGACTGAAAGTGCGACGGCAGGAGCCCGTCATCAATGTGGAGAGCAAGATCCAGCTGCCCATGTTCCACCAACTCCGCGATGCCGCTCTGCCACGGATGGAATTCAAAGTTCACCTGGTAGCGCCCGTCCGCATATTGCCGGCATAAGGGGGGCAGCACTACTGTGCAAACATTGTCAGGACCAGAAATGCGGAAATGACTCTTCTCCCGCGCTGGATCGAAGGCAGCGGGCGCGATCAGGTGTTCCATCCGGGGTAGCAGACCCTCGAGCTCATCGAGGATTTTGCGGCCCCGCAACGTGAGTTCAAAGCCATTCGGCGACCGGACCAGAAGGTCATCCTGAAACAACGCGCGTGCGCGCTGCAGCGCCCTGCTTACGGCAGGTTGGCTCAGCAATAGCCGTGACGCTGCCGCGGTCACGCTCTTCTCCTCCGCAACCGCGGCAAATGTAATCAGAAGGTTCAAATCAACCCGGCGTAATTTCTCCAGACGCATGGTGCTCATGATCATTATGCATGAACCGCATGATAATCCACGGCATCTTTGACAGTGTAAGGAGAATTCAGTGCAACAAGGAAACAGTTTGCAGAACAAATCCGTGATTATCCTGGGCGGCTCATCGGGAATTGGTTTGGCGGTAGCCGAGCAGGCGGCATCACAGGGTGCCAGGATCGCTATCGCCTCAAGCAACGCGGGGCGGGTTCAGAAAGCCGTCGAATCGTTTGGCGGGAACGCCCAGGGGCACACAGTTGACCTCT
>Ga0193753_10001318_pt1 | contig 21458 bp, 17 predicted proteins | sample H1c2metaG_FD_144925 | JGI IMG/M metagenome (GOLD analysis project Ga0193753, IMG submission 144925) | Soil microbial communities from a riparian zone of the East river system, Colorado, United States - H1c2 | ecosystem: Environmental > Terrestrial > Soil > Riparian zone | place: USA: East...
TCTTTGCGAAACTGATCGGCCGAAGCCTTCATGCGAGTAATCAGCTTCTGATTCGTGCCGCCCAAATTGGATCCGCTCGAGGCGGTCGCATCGTAGCCGTCGTTTCCCGCGGCCGACGGGCGCGGGTGAAAGTACTCAGGCCGCGCAAAGTTCTGTCCGATGAGCGTCGAGCCTACGATTTGGCCGTTCCGTGATACGAGACTGCCGTTCGCCTTCTCCTGAAATAGAAGTTGGCAAACGCCGGTAACCACTCCCGGGTACACCAGACCGGTAAGCACAGTCAATAGCGCTGTCATGCGTAGCGCGGGCATTAATTGTTGCAGCATTGTAATAGTCTCCTTATGCGAGATGCAGCCAGACCAGCAGCCGGTCGATGATCCAGATGCCTGGAAACGGCGCTAGAATTCCGCCGACACCGTAGATCAAAACGTTGCGTCGCAGCATGGCCGCCGCTCCCACTGGCCGGTATTTCACGCCTCTCAAAGCCAGTGGCACCAGGGCGATGATAATCAGCGCGTTGAAAATCACGGCCGCGAGCACGGCGCTCTGTGGCGTGCGCAGGTCCATGAGGTTGAATCGCCCTAGAGCAGGGTAAGTGGTCATGAACATGGCCGGGATAATGGCGAAGTACTTCGCCACATCGTTCGCGATGGAAAAAGTAGTAAGCGCGCCGCGCGTGATCAGCAACTGCTTGCCGATCGCGACGACTTCGATAAGTTTCGTGGGATTGCTATCCAGATCCACCATATTGCCGGCTTCTTTAGCGGCCATGGTTCCGGTGTTCATCGCGAGGCCCACATCGGCTTGCGCCAGCGCGGGTGCGTCGTTGGTGCCGTCGCCGGTCATTGCCACTAGCCGGCCTTCCGCCTGCTCGCGCTTGATATACGCAAGCTTATCGGCGGGAGTGGCTTCCGCCAGAAAATCGTCGACCCCCGCTTCGCCCGCAATGGCGGCAGCGGTGAGCGGATTATCGCCGGTAATCATGACCGAGCGGATGCCCATCGCGCGCAATTGTGCGATGCGCTCTTTCATCCCACCCTTGACGATGTCCTTCAGGTACACGATGCCGAGCGCCCGCTCGCCATCGGCAACCGCCAGCGGCGTGCCGCCCGCGCGCGAGATGCGGTCCGAACTCTCGTCGAAGTTCGCCGGAAGCGTTCCGCCGAGCTCTTTCACAAAATTGGCAATCGAGCCGGCCGCGCCTTTGCGCAGCATACGGCCATCGATATCGACGCCGCTCATGCGGGTGTACGCGGAAAAGGGTATGAAATGCGCTTCGTGCTCCGCCACTTCCCGGCCGCGCAACCCATACTTTTCCTTCGCCAAAATCACGATGCTGCGGCCTTCCGGAGTTTCATCAGCCAGACTCGCAAGCTGAGCCGCATCCGCCAATTCCGCCTCCGTGCAACCCGGAAATGGAATAAATTCGACAGCCTGACGATTACCTAGCGTGATCGTACCGGTCTTGTCGAGGAGCAATGTGTTGATGTCGCCCGATGCCTCGACCGCCTTGCCGCTCATAGCGAGCACATTGTGCTGCATGACGCGATCCATGCCGGCGATACCGATCGCCGAGAGCAGTCCGCCGATGGTAGTCGGAATCAAGCACACCAGCAGCGATACCAACATGGCGATGCTCGGCGCGTGTCCACTGCCGGTCGCGCTCACCGCATACAGAGCGAATGGATGCAGCGTAGCGACGGCCAATAAAAAGATCAGCGTGAGCCCGGCAATCAGAATATTCAGCGCAATCTCGTTGGGCGTTTTTTGGCGCTCCGCTCCCTCGACCAACGCAATCATTTTGTCGAGGAACGTTTCACCGGGATTGGATGTGATGCGGATCTTGACGTGGTCCGACAGCACGCGCGTGCCGCCTGTCACCGCGCTGCGGTCGCCGCCGGATTCGCGGATCACCGGCGCGCTTTCGCCGGTGATGACCGATTCGTCGACCGTGGCGATTCCGTCGATCACTTCGCCGTCACCCGGAATCAGGTCTCCGGTCTCCGCTACCACCACATCGCCCGAGCGGAGCTTGGATGCGGAAACGATCTCGATTTTGCCGTTTCCTAGAAGCCGCTTCGCCATCGAATCGGTCTTTGTTTTCCGCAGCGTGTCGGCTTGCGCTTTGCCGCGCGCTTCCGCCATCGCTTCCGCGAAATTGGCGAATAGCACCGTGAACCACAGCCACAGCGAAATCTGAATCTGGAAGCCGACCTGCGCTCCGTGCATGAATAGGTCGCGTATGGCGAACAGCGACGTCAGCGCGGCGCCCACTTCCACCACGAAGATGACGGGATTCTTCAGCAGTCCGCGAGGGTTGAGCTTGAGGAACGACTCCCGCGTGGCGCGCTGCACAATTTCGCGGTCGAAGAGCGGACGCGCGCGCGTCAGCTTCGCCGGAAGCACGGATGCTTCACTCGACATGGCCGGTGGACGTTCTAAAGTCGTGGGCATAAATCAACTCCAAATCCCCAATAAGAGAACCGAAAACAGCTTGCCGTCTTGCATCAGGTAATGCTCGACGATCGGACCCAGCGCCAGCGCCGGAAAAAATGTCAGCGCCCCTACCAGGACCACCGTGCCGACCAGCAGGCTCACAAAAAGCGGTCCATGCGTCGGAAAGGTCCCGCTGGTTGCCGGTATCTTTTTTTTGCGTGCCAAACTGCCGGCGGCCGCGAGCAGCGGAATCAAAAACAGGAACCGCCCGATCAGCATGGCGAAGCCCAGCGTCAAGTTGTACCAGGGTGTGTTCGCGCTCAAGCCGGCGAATGCGCTGCCATTGTTGCCGGTCGCGCTCGAGTACGCATAGAGCACTTCGCTGAACCCGTGCGGACCGTTGTTGGTCAGGCCGGCGCTGGCCGATCCAGCCGGATTCACCACTAAGGAAATCGCCGCAAGAACCAGAATGCTGAAGGCTGTCGCGATCAGCGCGAGCATGGCCATCTTCACTTCTTTTTGTTCGATTTTCTTGCCGACGTATTCCGGTGTGCGGCCCACCATGAGCCCGGCGATGAACACGGCCACGATCGCGTAGAGCAAGATTCCGTATAACCCGGCCCCCACGCCGCCGAAGATGACTTCGCCGGTCTGAATGTTGAACAGCGGAACCAACCCGCCCAAAGGCGTGAAGCTGTCGTGCGCGCCGTTGATGGCGCCGCAACTGGCATCCGTGGTGATGGTGGCGAAGAGCGCCGTAGCGGCGATGCCGAAGCGTGTCTCTTTCCCCTCCATGTTTCCGCCCGTCTGGGTGGCCGTGGCGTGCGTCTCCACGCCAAGCTTGGCAAAGCCCGGATTACCGTTTTGCTCAGCCCAGTAGCAAAAGAAGGCCCCGGCTAGGAACATAACGGAGCAAGCGGAAAAAATGGTCCAGCCTTGTCGCCTGTCGCCCGTCATCACGCCGAATGTGTATGTCAAGCCGGCTGGGATGAGAAATATCAAGACGATTTGCAATAAGTTCGAGAGCGGTGTCGGATTCTCGAATGGATGCGAGGAATTCCCATTAAAGAATCCTCCGCCGTTGGTGCCGAGCATCTTGATCGCTTCCTGCGACGCGACCGGGCCTTGCGCGATCACTTGCTTCGCGCCTTCCACCGTTTTCGCCACCGTATAGGGATGAAAATTCTGGATCACGCCTTGCGAGCAAAGAAGCACCGCCGCGAGCAGCGAAATAGGCAGCAGAAGATAGAGAACGCCGCGTGTCAGGTCAACCCAAAAATTTCCCAAGCTGTTCATCTGCTGGCGCGCGAAACCGCGTACCAACGCGATCGCAATGGCAATTCCGGCGGCCGCCGAGGCAAAATTCTGCACCGTGAGGGCGGCCATCTGCACCAGGTAGCTGAGCGTGGCTTCGCCGCCGTACGCCTGCCAATTCGTATTGGTTACGAAGCTGACCGCGGTGTTGAAAGCCAGGTCCGGAGAGACTTGGGCCGCACCGAAACCTTGCGGATTAAACGGCAGCAGGCCTTGCAGCCGCTGCAGCAGATACACGAACAGGAAACTGAAAATACTGAACGCAAGCAGCGAGGCGGTGTATTGCGTCCAGCGCTGCTCGGTCCGTTCGTCGACCCCTACAAGTTTGTAGGTCCACACTTCGAGCGGCCGCAGCAGCGGATGCAGAAACGTACGCTGGCCGTTGAACAGCTTGGCCATGAACACGCCAAGCGGCTTGGTCAACGCCAGGATGATCAAAAAATAGACAACGATCTGAAGCACTCCATTGGGCGTCATGGCGTTAGAATTTCTCCGGTTTCAACAGCGCGTAAATAAGATAGGCAAACAGCAATAGCGCCGTCGCCCCACCAATGAGATAGTCCATGGGTAAGCTCCGTTCAGAGTCGATCGCACGCTTTGGTAAAAAGCCAGAACAAGACAAAGAACAACAAGGCGATCGCAATGTAAATCGAATCCAGCACGATTCCACGATAAGCGCCAACACCTAAAGAAGTCATAAGGAAAGGCTCAGGATTTCCTGGGCGTCCCGAGCCCCCGGCGTGATATCCTTCGAGTGTCCGACGTATCCGTAACAAAGGGGACGTAGTTCAGTTGGTTAGAACGCCGGCCTGTCACGTCGGAGGTCGCGGGTTCGAGCCCCGTCGTCCCCGCCATTTATTTCAATCACTTCCAGACCTTCTTTTTGTCTGGGTGCCGTGGATGCCGCCCTCAAGTTCGAATTTGGGCAAAGCAGCTCCGTTTAAATCCTGCTCCCGGTGAAGCCACACTCTGGCGTTGCCTTCGAGCTTCTCGCCTGGGATTTCGCTTCCGGCGCCAAGCAATCCTTCGCGGCTGGATTGCTGATTTTTGGTGTCCAGCGAAACGGCTGGTCGTTGAAATCGATGGCTGGTCGCATCCGGAACAAGACCAGGCGAATCAAGGATTGGGAGGAGTTGACAAAGGCCGTCCTTGTGGCGAGACAATCAGGCGACGCGGAGTCTCGCAACGGATCTCGATTTGGCCCTTCCCTTCACCGTGATTTCGATGTCGCGCCCGAGCACCAGCAAGAGCCGCATCAAGCGCTCGATCGAGAACCCGGACAACTTACCCTGATTGAGCGCCGAGATCTTGGGCTGGTCGATTCCGAGAATCGCCGCCGCTTGGCTTTGTGTGAGCCGGCGCCGCCGGATCTCTGCAATGATCTTCGCGGCCAGCTCGGCCTTCGCCAACAGATCATCTGCCTGTGGCAGGTTCAGGTCCACAAAGACGCTCCCGGAACTTGACCTATATTCTCGATTAGCCATCTTCATTCTCCTCACTTCCCGGCCAGCTTGCGGGCAAGTTTGAGCCGTTGCTGGATCACGTCTAATTCTCGTTGCGGAGTCGCGATTCCTGAGGTCGCTGTCTTCTGGAAGGCATGAAGAACGTAGACCGCGTCCCCGAACTGTGCCAGGTACACCGCACGATACGTTCCGCCCGGACCGTCCGCGCGCACTTGCCAGACCGCCTCCACAAAACCGCGCAACATCTTCGCGCTTTCATGCTTTTGGCCGATCTGCGCTTGGTACAAAGCGAAACCGAGCTTTTGTCGAACTCCGGGCGGAAAGTTCGTCAGCCGATCAAGCGAGTCGACAAGCCAAACCAACTTGCGCGGTTCCTCCGGCTTTTCCGGGACAGCCTCTATTGTATGCCAGAACTGGCATACAATCATCAACTCTTCTTGATTCTGAGTTCTTCCCAGCCGTCAACGATACTGGAGCTATGACGCCTGGCCAGCCAGCCCCTAAGGTACAGCTCACCAATTCCCCGGATTATCGCGAGCGATACGCCAACAGCGTGCAAATGCGCGTAAGTCTCTGGGACTTCTTCCTGCTCTTCGGAACCATCAATCAAACTGCCCCCGACGCCGTCACCATCCAGAATTATCAAGGCATCTTTCTGAGCCCGCCGCAAGCCAAGGCACTCTCGAATCTGTTGCAGCAAAATTTGAAGCAATATGAATCCGCCTTTGGGGAAATCCGTTTGGACGCGCAGCAGGGACAAGGCGAGAGCATCCAGTAAGCGGGCGTTCTCGTACTATGCCAGTCCAGCGCCGCCGGCGTCGGCACTCCAAGAAAAAAAACCAGCGCCGCTATCTGGCTGTTTTCTTCTTCCTGTTCGCCGTCCCGCTGTTCGCAATTCACTCGCAGCTTTTTACGCTGCCATTCTTCTGGGATGAGCACGGACAGTTCATCCCCACCGCTCTCGACCTGCTGCGCCAGGGCGCCTGGGTTGCGCGCTCCACAATCCCCAATGTGCATCCGCCTGGCGTCGAGGTTTATCTGGTCGCTTGGTACAAGCTCTTCGGCTTCTCTATCTCTGTAACGCGCGTCGCGATGCTGCTCGTGGCAAGCTTCGGCCTACTCTTCACTTTTTTACTGGCAATAGAATTGAGCCGCGAAGCAAAAGGGGCGCCGGCGTTTCTCCCGCCGTTTCTGCTGCTGGTTTCGCCGCTGTTTTACACGCAAAGCATGATGGCCCAGTTGGACATGCCTGCGATGGCGCTCACCTTGCTCGTACTGCTGCTTTTCATCAAGCAAGAATACGCGTGGGCGGCGCTCGCGGCCGTTTGCCTGGTACTCGTAAAAGAAACCGGCATCGTCATCCCATTCGTCGCCTTTCTTGTGCTGATGTGGCGGCGCGATTTTCTACGCGCCGCTTGGTTCGTCGCGCCGGCAATTGCACTCGCCGGCTGGCTTTTCCTGTTGCATCATGCCACCGGATACTGGCTCGGAGACCCGGGCTTCGCTCACTACAACGTCGCCTACGCTCTGCATCCGGTGCGCATGACTTTGTCGCTGGTGCGCCGTATTTACTATTTGTTCTTCGCCGAGTTTCGCTGGATCGGCACTTTAGTCTTGCTCATCACGATCAAGAAATGCCCGGCTCTCCGCACACCGGCCTGGGCGGTCGCGGCCGCCGCGGCCCTCCTGACACTGCTCCTGGTTTCTCTGCTGGGCGGAGCGGAACTAGAACGCTATCTGCTGCCGGTACTCCCGATCTTCTATATAGCCGTGAGTGTCGCAATGACTTCGCTGACAAGAAAAGCGATGCTTCCCCTATCGGCCGCGCTGCTCATTGGCTTGGTCGCGAACCTATTCTGGAATCCGCCGTACCCGTTCCCATACGAAAACAACTACGCGATGGTCGATTTTGTCCGGCTGCAACAACTCGCCGCCGAGTACGCCGAGCGCAATCTCGCGAACCGCACAATCGCTACAGCGTGGCCCTACACCGCTGCCCTCGAGCATCCGGACTACGGCTTCGTCACTCACAAGTTAAACGTCGTCGAGACCAACGATTTTCATCCCGCCTCGATTCAGGCAATCCAGGCCGCGCGATTCGACGCTCTGATCACGTACACGCGTACCTGGACGCCCGAGAACGGCGTAATCTCCTTCAATCTCGTCCGCCGGTTTCTACGGCACTTCTATGAATGGGAATACGATATTACGCCGGAGGAATGCTTGGGCCTCGGCCTGCACCCCGTCATTTCCTGGAGCGCGCGCGGGCAATCCATCAGCGTCTACACACGAGGCAACAATTGAGTGCCCGATAGACGCCGCCAAGCCTGGTGGGGCACCTCCGCGCTGTTTCTGGTACACGGCCTGATCGTCTCGACGTGGGTGTCGAGAATCCCGGCCATTCAGAGCGGCTTGCATCTTGCGAACGGCGTGCTCGGCCTCACTTTGCTGGCCTCCGCTCTGGGCGCAGTGTCCACAATTCCGATCGCGGGCTGGTCGGTCACGCGTTATGGAAGCAAAAAGGTTACGACAGTCGCGAGTATTGCGTTTTGCCTGAGTATCCTGCTGCCGGCACTGGCCACGAACGCCGTCAGCCTGGCCTGCACGCTCTTCGTGTGGGGCGCACTCGCCGCGGCCATGGATGTTTCGATGAACGCCCAGGGCGTGGAGGTCGAAAAGGCAATGGGCAACCCCACGATGTCACGCTTTCACGGAATGTTCAGCTTGGGCGGCATGCTCGGCGCCGGCGCCGGTGGCATGGTCGCTGCTCGTGGAATAGCAACGCTGCCCCATTTTGCGATAAGCGGCCTCGCCAACGCGCTCGCGGTCGTAGCCATCGCTGGACTACTGCTCGATACGCATGTCGCGCCGGCCGGCACCGAACATCGGCTGCCATTTCGCAAAATTCCGCCGGTGCTGTTGGCCCTGAGCGCGATTGGCTTCTGCATCCTGCTCGCCGAAGGCGCGATCGCCGATTGGACCGCCGTCTACCTGCGGCAGGTTCTGCACGCCGGTCCGGGAACGGCCGCCGCCGGTTATGCCGTGTTCTCCGCGGCCATGGCGATTTTCAGGTTCCTCGGCGATGCCGTGACCGCACGCCTCGGACCTCTCCGCACACTACGCGCCGGCAGTCTGGTCGCCGCGGCCGGATTGCTGACGGCGCTGTGCGCATTCTCGGCATCCTGGTCGCTTCCGGGATTCGCGCTTGCAGGCGCTGGATTCTCCGTCATTATTCCCCTGGTCTTCGGTTCCGGCGGCCGCGTGGAAGGCATCAGTCCTGGAGCCGGTATCGCCACCGTCACCGGCATCGGCTACGCCGGTTTCATCGTAGGGCCGCCCGCGATCGGCTTTGCCTCACAGCTTGTGACGCTGCGCTATGCGCTCGGAATTGTCGTTGCGTGCTGCCTCATCTCGGCGCTGCTCGCAAAATCGGTCGAGCGTCTCGCGCATAGCCCGTCATCTCCAGATAGCCAGCCCCCTGAGCCGGGCGCCCCCGCATCCGGCCTCTATAAGTGACCGCGCCTTCCCAGTAAATGGGCGATACGCTGTTTGGTGTGAACAGTTCCTGGTCTTCTAAAGCAGGCTGCTCGGTAAGATGCAAGTCGAGCAAAGGAATAGCGATTTCCCAGGCCACAGGATATTCCGCTTGCGAATGCGGACTCTTCCATAGCTGACCAGGGGACACGGAGAATTCCGTGCTATCGAGAAAGTGCGCCGCGCCGCTTGCATCGATGTATGTCCCGGACGACAGCGCAGGTTTCGCCCGAAAACGATAGAGCATGATCTCTTCGTGGTTGTCGAGTTGTATGGAAAACCAGTCCCAGCCGCCGCCGGCCGGGCTGTTGAAGAATTCATGATCCATCCAGGCCATCCCACGCAGCGGCAAAGTCTGTCCGTTCCACTGCAACTCCCCGCTGGCCGCAAGGCGCGAGAACGAAGTATACGGCGAAGCCTTGTGATGAACGACCAACGGCTTCTCCGGCCGTAGATTCAAAGTCAGAGTGAAGCGATCGCATACCGCCTGCAATTCCTGCTCGGCCGTCGCGAGCGACTTCCAGCGCACGTGCCAGTTGCCGTTCCAATATGCGCGGCTCGCGAAATCCGCGCCTGCCAGGCCGGGACCGGCACGATTCAGCCTTTCGGTGTGATAAAAATGCCCCCCATCGATATCCGTGAGCGCCAAGTGCGCCAGGTATATCTGGTCCGCCCGCCAGGTACCCGTTTCACTGGCCAGTGGTTGTGCGGCTTGGCGAAAAAAAGTGAGCTCAAACCCGAAGCGATGATGGTCCGGAGTTTGCAAATTACCCGTGTAGTACCACCACTCGGTCTGAAAATCCGGATGGTTGAAATGGTCGCGCGGAAAATCATAGCGATAGCCGGATGCTCCGATCACCGCCAGCGCCGCCGCGAGGATGCTACTCCTCATGGATCACCTCGATCGGATTCATCCGGACCGCCGTCTGCGCCGGATACAAACCAACCAGTACCGTCGCGACGTAGACGCCGGTTAACGCCGCAAACAGCACCCCGACAGGCCAATGGAACTGAATGGTCCAGCCAAAGGATTGCTTGTTGATGACGAAAATCAAGATAAGCGAGAGCAGCGTTCCGAGCATCAACCCAATGCCATTGGCGAGCAGCCCAAGCAGTCCCGCTTCGAAAAGAATGATACGGCGTACTTGCGATTGCGCCGCACCGAGGAACCGGATCAACGCCAGCTCGCGCCGCCGGTCGATGACCATGGCGAGCAGCGCGCCGGCTATGCCCATCACCGCGACTACGATAGCCACCGCTTCCAGCGCATACGTGATCCGAAACGTCCGGTCGAAGACTTCGAGGGCGCCGCGCCGCAGCCGGCTGTTAGGAGCGATTAAAATGCCGCGCCCCCCAATGACTTCGGCAATCCGTGCGTGAACGACGGCCGCGTCCGTGCCCGATTTCAGATAAACCGCGACATTCGAAACGGCCGGATCGGGCAGATACTTGAGCAGCGTTTGCCGGCTCAGCAGTACAAAACCGCGCTCGGTCGAATAGTCGTAATAGACACCCAATATCTGAAACGCTCGATTCACTCCGGCTAGCGGCAACGAAATCATGTCGCCCGCCCGCACGTTGTGTTTGTTGGCGAAAGGCTCGCTAACCACGGCATAATCCCCCGTCGAAAGCCGCTCGAAAATGGCGTCGCGATTTTCGCCCGGCAAGAATCGGATGCTTCTGGCTTCGCTACCCGCGAGCGTGGCGGGCATCCCGTCATAAGAAATCGCATAGGCGCGCAAACGGTCGACCTCGGCCACCCCCGGCAATCGCGCAATTTTATCCGCAATCCCGGCGCTCATCGTAGGGTGGCGATCGGCCGCCGCGGGCCCTGCGGGACGCAGGTAAAAGTCTGCCTGAAGCTGATTGTCCATCCACACCGCGACGGTCTCGCGAAAGCTGCCGACCATGATGCCCACACTGATGGTCATGGCGACCGCGGTCGAAAGCGCCGCGGTCAATACGGAAGTGCGCCCGAGTCCCGCGCGCAAGGATCCGAGCGCTAACAACGCCTCAATCCCGAGCAATCTCTCCACTAGTCTTGCCGCCCGCGTCGCGAACCAGCAAACAACGTAGGGAATAGCGATAGCCGTCCCGGCAATCAGCAGTAACACTGCGCCATAAGCAAACAGCGGCTGCCGGCCGATCGGCGGCAATTGCGACAGCGCGCCACTTGCCCCGAGCATCAGGGCCGCCCACAAAATGTCCCGCGAAGAACGTCGCGCTGTCACGAAATCCGCGCGGCCCCTTGCCATGGCTTCCACCGGCGCCACTCGCGCCGCCTCCATCGCGGGAGCCAGAGCCGCAAGAGTGGAGACCAGTAATCCGAGCGCGACACCCATCGCCGCCGTCGCCGGAGTCAATTGAATCCCGCCCGGTTGGCTGCTGACATACAAGGCATTCACGGTAGCGCCAATCAGCCGCACCGCACCGGCTGCCATCAACCTCCCAATCATCAGCCCAAAAGCAGTGCCGATGATAGCAACCACGAGCGCCTCCAGTAAAAACCCGGCGCCGATGAAGGTGCGCGTCGCGCCCAGCGCTCGTAGTACGCCAATTTCATTGCGCCGCCGCACCACGGAAATCGAAATGCCGTTGTAAATCAGAAATGCGCCCACGATCAGCGCGATATAGCTAAGCACGCGCAAATTGGAGCGAAAGGCCGCCAGCATCTTACGATTCCCGTCGCTCCGCGAGCCCGCTGGTTCGATGCGGACAGAGGCGGGCACACTCTGTTCAAGAATCCGCTGCCACCGATCGATCGAACTATCGGCCGAAGCATCGACTGGGAGACGCACCTCGATGCTATCCAGCTTGCCGGATTTCCCGGTGACTTCCTGCGCCATCCCGATATCGGCAATGATGACGTCTTCCGCCGAGTCGAGAACTCCGGCTACCGTAAACTCGCGCAGCGCGTCATTGATCAACAAGCGGACACGCCGCCCGGGCTCGAGATGCAGACCGCGAGCCACCAGAACAGGATTGTCTACTGCACGAGCATCCCGGCGCCATTTTGCACCTGAGCCAATCCAATCCAAGCCTAGGAAAGGCAGCGCCTCACCCTTGCCATCTAGGGAAGCAAAGTCTTCAATGCGCGGCAAGAATTCCAAAGGATAAGGCAACCGCGCCAGTTTGCCGAGCAGCAGTTCATCGACGCCGCCGGTAGCGGTGATCGTCAAACCTCCGCTTCCAGCGAGCGATTCGAGCGACGAATGAAAGCTGCCCGTCGCAGCCCGTCCTGCAAGATCGATCGCAATGACCACGCCCACGCCAAGCGCGATCGCGAAGACCGTCAACGCCGTGCGAATCGGTTCGCGTGCGAGCGGCAACAGAATGAGGCGCTGAAAAAGCAGCCAGCGCGCCATCATGTCATCCGGCCATCGCGCAAGGAGATAACGCGATCCGCGATGGCCAAACCCTCGCTGCTATGTGTGGCCAGAACGACCGCAACGCCGAATTCATCCACCGTTCGCCGTAGTAGACGAAGAACGGTCTCGGCCGTAGCGGTATCCAAATTTCCAGTCGGCTCGTCCGCCAGAACCAGGCGCGGATTTTGCGCCAGCGCGCGAGCGATGGCGATCCTTTGCTGCTGCCCGCCCGAAAGCTGATGCGGAAACCGATGCGCGTACTCGGCCATCTCCACCCAACGCAACCGTTCTTCGGCAATTTCCCGTGATTTCGCCTTGCGAGCCAACAGCAGCGGCACTTCCACATTGGCGAGCGCGGTCAGCGTGTGCAGAAGCTGAAACGATTGAAAGACGAAGCCGATTTTTTCGCGCCGCAAACGCGTCAATGCGGCGTCGGACAACTGGCTGGTCACCTGTCCATCGATCGAAACTTTGCCCGAAGACGGAAAGTCCATCGCCCCGCAAAGATTCAACAGCGTGGATTTTCCGCAGCCGCTCCGCCCCACCAGCGCTACAAACTCGCGTGCTTCTATCGAGAGCGAGATATTCTCGAGGGCTACAACGGGTGCGCTTGGCGTGCCATAAACCTTACTGGCATTGCGGACCTCGAGTAAAGCCATCCTGGGGCTCGCGCCCTCAGACGGTTCGGACCATATGATCCGCGCAACTAAGCTGCACCTGTCCGAGCAGCCGTTGTGGCAGATCGAATCCGTGTTGCGCGAGGAACGGCAGGATCGAGTAGAAGCGCTCCTGCAAGCTGCGATGCGGATAAATCAGGTTCGCCAGATAAGCCGCATCCTTCGTGGCTTGCTCATCCCGCCGCAGCGTTTCACGGGCGGTCTTTTTCGAAAGCTTTTCTAGCTGATAAAGCATCTTCGCGGAGCTTTTCTTGGCTGCGGCTTCGAGCGTAGGATCGAACCGCCGCAAATCCGCTTCAAGCCGCGCCAACGCATCCGACGTCGTTGATTCGAGCGCCGCCATCCGCGCCGTCAAATCCTGCGGAACCAGTTTGGCCGCCAGCCGGCCCTTCACTTTTTCTTCGTAGTCGAGTAGATCCGGCACACGCATGCCATACCGCGCCAGCAGCTTCGTGGCGCGCGCATCGAGAAGCGTAAATCCATTGCGTGGATAGATCACCGGCATCCGGCCAAGCAGGTTGTCGTAAAGAACCTGCCCTTGCGCGAAATACGCAATCTCGGCCGGCCCAGCCACATAGCTCGCGGTCGGCAATAGATAATCCTGCATCACCGGGCGAAGCAGCGCGTTCGGCGAAAGTTGCGTCGCCAGCGATTTCAAATCCTCGCGGCTATAGCTGCGATCTCTAATCTGAAAGTTTTCGCCGCTCCATCGGATCGCCGTCCGCCGGCCCTGATCCAGCAAAAACAACAGTGACGCATCTTTATCAACGAAAACTTGTGTGTGATATCCGGCCGCTTCCAATTCCGAATTGCGGCGGTGTAATGCATCGAGCAAATCCGGAACACGGTCAACCACATCTCGCAACAACGGCGCGCCCAGTTCTCGAATGGCGGGAGCAAGCGGGTCCAAAAACAGCAATCCGCAGCCTTGCAAAATATTTTCAATCAGGTGACGAAAGGCCGCGCCCAAAGTCTTGCCGGGTTGATAAGCCGCTTTTACCGCCGCTACCGCCTCGTCAGCGAACGGCAGGTCGCCCAGTGCCGCCCTTAACTCCGCTAGCGGTATCTCGTTGAGAACCACATCGCCCACCGGCCCGCCGTTGACTACCGTGTTCGCGATGCTGATCTTCGCCGGCGTTGCCTCGTGGTCGAAAACCCAGGCATGATCCACTTCCGCCAGATCGTGATCTTCCGTCGCCAGCCAGAAAATCGGCACGGCGGGAATGCCCTGCTCGGTCAGGTGCGCCGCAAGCTTCACTGCCGTCAGCCCTTTGAAAACGGCATATGCTGGCCCCGAGAGAAAGCCAACCTGCTGCCCCGTGACAACGGCGACCGTCTCTGGCTGCGCTAGCTTTGCGAGCGCCGCGGAATCGCTATTCTGCGCCGCGAGCGCCGCAACCAGTTGCCGCCGCCGCTCGATCGGAAATTCAATCCCTTTCGCCGTTTCCACCACATGCTCGGCGTCCCAACCGTCGCGACCGTAAAACCGGCCTACTCTATCGAAGTTGTAGAGATAATCGAGGAAGAGCCTACTCGTTCCCGGAATAGAGTTGTGGCGGACACACGAAGGCTCCATGAAGTGGCGTGCAGTTAGCTGATGACTCCCTGCTGAACAAAGTTACCAAAGTTTACGGAGTGGGGAGTGGACAATGTAGATACGGTGCCAGGCGTCTACATTTCGTACCCCTTTTGCCGCCAGAAGTGCACCTTTTGTAACTTTGCCTCGGACGTAGCCGGACCCAACGCCGTGTCCGAATACGAGCGCGCCCTGCTGGCTGAACTCCATGCGCAGAATTGGACCTGGCTCCCCGAGACTCTATACTTCGGCGGCGGAACCCCCAGCCTGATCTCGACGAGCTTTCTCAATGCAGTCATGAACGCCGTTCCGGGCCGGCCGTGGGCGGAAGCCACGCTCGAATGTGCGCCCGGCACGGTGACTCCGGAACGTGCCGCCGCCTGGCGTGCCGCCGGTATCAATCGCATCAGTCTCGGCGTCCAATCCTTCGTCGCGGACGAGCTTCGCCAGACGGGCCGTACTCACACTGCCGAAATTGTCGAAAGCGAAATCGCGCTTCTGCGCGACGCAGATCTCGCAAACATCAATATCGATCTGATTGCCGGTTTGCCGGAGCAGACGGCCGAATCGTGGGAGCGCTCGCTCGATTGGATCGACCGTCTGGCGCCGCCACACGTCTCGGTCTACATTTTTGAAGTCGATGAAGACAGCCGCCTGGGAAACGAAGTCCTACTCAATGGCGTTCGCTACGGCGCGCGCCGCATGCCTTCCGACGATTTGATTGCGCAGCTTTACGAACGCGCCGTGGACCGTCTTGCGCAAAATGGTTGGTCGCGTTACGAAATTTCAAACTTTGCGCGCCCGGGCTTCGAGTCCCGCCACAACCTCAAATACTGGCGTTTGGAGCCGTATCTCGGCTTCGGGCTCGACGCGCATTCCTTCGACGGCGCACATCGCTGGAGCAACGCCGATTCGCTCGAATGCTATCTCCGGAAGCCTCTCGAACACTCCGTCCATACGCCCAGCGACCCTTCCGAAGAGCATTTCTTTGTAGGTCTACGATTGGCCGAAGGAATTGTCCCAACTCCGGATGAATGGCAACGCTTCGCGCAGCCGATCGAACGCTGGCTCGAAACTGGCATGCTGGAAAAGGATGGCGCGCGCCTCCGTCTGGCGCCCGCTGCCATTCTTCTCTCGAACGAAATTTTCCAGGAGTTTCTGAGTGCCTGATTTACCTTTAATCGACCTGCGTAGCGATACCGTCACGAAGCCGAGCGCCGCCATGCGCGCTGCCATGGCCGAAGCCGAAGTGGGCGACGACGTCTATGGCGAAGATCCCACCGTCAACCGCCTGGAGCAGGAAGCGGCGCGCGTCGCGGGCAAGGAAGCCGCTCTCTTCGTTCCGAGCGGCACCATGGGCAACAACATCGCCATCAAAATGCACACGCGTCATGGCGACGAATTGCTCTGCGAATCCCGCTCCCACGTATTCGATTGGGAGCTCGCCATGGTGGCGTGGTTCGCAGGTTGCCTCGTGCGGCCCGTCGCGGCCGAAGACGGCATCCTCACCTGGAAAAAGATCCAAGGCTCACTGCGCAAAGGCAGCCCGCACAACGCTGCCACTACGCTCGTCTGCCTCGAAAACACGCACAACATGGCGAGCGGTACCATCTACCCGCTCGAAGTCATCGACGAAATCTGTGCCGAGGCGCATGAACGCAACGTGAAGGTCCACATGGACGGCGCGCGCGTCTTCAACGCTTCGGCGGCGTTAGGAATTCCCGTCGAACGCATTGCCCGAAATGTCGATTCCGTAATGTTTTGCCTGTCGAAAGCTTTGGGAGCGCCGGTCGGCTCGATGCTGGCGGGCACGGCGCAGGACATAGAACAAGCGCGTCTCTACCGGAAGCGCCTCGGCGGCGGTATGCGCCAGGCCGGCGTGCTGGCCGCAGCCGGTCTCATCGCTTTGCGCGAATCGCCGGCGCATCTCGCCGAAGACCACGCCAACGCCCGCTTTCTGGCGGATGCTGTTAGCGAATTGCCCGGCATGCAACTCATTTCCGCGCGCGTCCAGACGAACATCGTGATCTTCGACGTCTCCGCTCTTAATCTCTCAGCGGCGGAGGTCGTAAGTCAGCTCAGATCACAAGGCGTTCTCGCCGGCAGCGTCGCGCCGGCTCGCGTCCGCCTGGTGACTCACATGAATGTCTCGCGTGCCGATTGCGCGCGCGCTGCCGGCGCTTTGGCCGCGGCCGCCGCTAAGCAAGGTACCGCGACTGTAACGGCCTAGCATTTCAGGTCACATTTGAACTAGACTCATATAGATCAGTTACAGCTCGATTAACGAGCAGGAGACTAACCCCCTATGGCGTTTTGTCCGAATTGCGGAACCCAGGTCGCCGGCACCTTTTGTCAGAATTGCGGGACATCGATGGCAGGCGGCGCAAATCCATCCAGCGGTCCCACACCCGGTGGTCCCACACCTGGTGGCGCTACACCTGGATATGCCAGTCCGCAACCCCTAGCTGTCAATTCCACGGGCATGAGCGAGAATGTCGCCGGCGCTTTGTGTTATCTCGTTGGCTTCATCACAGGAATCATCTTCCTCGTCATTGCGCCGTACAACCAGAGCAAGTTCGTGCGCTTCCATGCTTTCCAGTCGATTTTCTTCAACGTGGCTTATATTGCCTTTTGGATATTGATGAGTTTTCTCACTGTTCTCACGCACGGAATTGGGTTTTTCTTATTCCCGCTGATCGGCCTTGGTTTCTTTGTCTTGTGGCTATACCTGATGTTCTCCGCTTACAACAACAAGAGGATCAAATTGCCGATAATCGGCGACTTGGCCGAAAAACAAGCTTAACGGGCTGGCCGCTTCCCGCGTCTCATACTGAAGTTGTGAGACATTTCTGCGTCCTAGCCCTCGGTGCTCTTGCCGTTTCCGTTGCCGCGGCCACCGTCGACGTCACCCCGCGTATCGGGCTGATCGAAATCTACGGAGCTCACAAAGTCTCCGAACAGAAGATCCTAGCGGCCCTGGTCGCCAAGGTCGGCGATCCGCTGCCCTCCCGTGAAGACGCCGAGACGCGCATCGACAAAGTTCCCGGCGTGCTCTCCTCGCGGGTCGAAGCGGCTTGCTGCAGTGAACGCAGCATGATCCTGTACGTTGGCGTGGAAGAACGCGATTCCCCGCACCTGGACTATCACGACACGCCAACCGCCGAAACCGCGCTTCCCGCCACGCTGCTCGATGGCTATCGCAAACTGCTCGACAACGCCGCCGCCAGCATCCGTGGCCACAACGCCGACCAGGACCTGACCAACGGCTATTCGCTCATGGCCGATCCGGAGAGCCGCGAGTTGCAGCTTTCATTTCTTTCCGCCATGGCGGAGAATCTCGCGCTGGTCGATCGCGTCCTCCGCAAATCCGCCGATAGCGAGCAGCGTGCCGCCGCCGCTTATCTTCTTCAATACGGTCCGCGCGGTCCGCGCACCAGCAAGATCATCGTCGATGCGCTGCAGTACGCTTTGCGCGATCGCGAGGACGAAGTGCGCCAAAACGCCGTGCGCGCCCTCCAGGCCGTCGCCGTAGGCGCCAAACTGCATCCCGATCAGGAGATTCAAATCCAGCCGACTTGGTTCGTCGAGTTGATGAATTCGGTCGTCTGGACCGATCGCCACGACGCTACCCTGGCGCTTGTCAACCTCACGGAAGCGCGCGACCCGGAGACCCTGCAACTCCTTCGGGATCGCGCTCTGTCGTCAGTCGTCGAGATGGCGCGCTGGCACGATCTACAGCACGCCCTGCCGGCCTTCATCCTGGCGGGCCGTTTGGCTGGGTTGGACGAGAACCAAATCAAAGCGGCATGGATTGGCGATCGCGAAAGCGTTCTAAGGCAAGCCCTGCATTCACGCGCGAAGCGCTAGTCGGTAAGCGGCTGTTCCTCTACCGCCAGATGGCCGTTCTGAACTACAACAGTGGGTCGATCGATCATCCGCACCTCGCACGTGCAGCAATCGCTGCAGCGGTGGCAGCGTTCGCACAGATGATTGCCGCAGGCGTCTTTCGTGCAGTACACGCAGATACGTTCCGAAGTATCTCCACAAATCGAACAAACAAACGTGCTGGTATCCATGAATACTTACTTCTTGGCTCGCTTGGCGGGTTGCCTGCTAATCATGCCGCGGCAGCGCTGCGCCTCTTCATCGGCCACCCGGAAGTTCTGCTCCTGTGTTCTGGATAAATCCTGTATGTAGTCACGAAAGTGCTCCCGGGTCGTAAAGTTGCGCGCAATCAGCGTATTGAGCTGGTCGGCTGTGTGGCGGTCCGCATAACGTCGCGCCCCTTCGCCGAGCGATCGCGCCGTAACCTCCAGCGCTTCCAGCCGGAAATAATTGTCCAACGCAAGTGGCAAGCTCTCCGTCCGTTGTGCCAGCAGTTTCGACGAAATGACCACGTCGTTCAACTGCCGCTGTCCCATCTGCAACTGCTGAATGTAGGCGCTGGGCGCGCCTTTTTTCGAATACCAGTCCTGCGGGTTGAGCGCTCCGAAGACCGCTCGCAGCCTTTCGTTGTCCGCGACCAGGTCATCCAGGATCTTGCGAACATCCCAGGGCGTATTGATGCCATTCACCGCCGGCTGCTGTGCCAAACAAAAACTAGCGGCGAGATTCCCCGCCGAAAGTAACAGTAGCCGCCCCGCGATGCCCATCCGCCTTCATTGTAACGGCCTCGCTTGTGCCAGAAACTTATTACCTTCGATTGGCTCGCCATCGTGTGACGAGTGGCCCGGCGTCACCGCCGTCCACAAATCGTGCAGCGGCTTCACGGTGTAACGATAGAGCGATCCGCGATCCACCCGCCGCGAGATCTGTTCGTCCCTCTGTACCAGGATTGCGTCCACGGCCCGCACGATCGTGGGTTCGCTGCGCGGCAGCTTCGTATGTTGCACCCGCACTTCTCCCTCGAGCACATCGATCCGCACGGTATCGTCTTCATCCACCGCAATCGAAACCGTGGAAGTTTGCAAAGCCGTCACGATCGCCGAGGGCGTGAAAATCCTTTGTTGAAGCTGCCCCGCCGAGGGCACCAGGTGAATCCGCACCCGACCCGCGACAACATCCAGCAAATCGCCGGCGCTCGCCACATTTTGCCGGAACATCACGCGCGAGTTGCTGAACAAATCGAAATTCGCGCCGCCCGCCACCACGAAATGCGCGTAGCCATCGCCACCGGTGCTGATCACCTGCCGCACCGGAACCCGCTCGCCCGAGCTGAGCGCCCAGGGTTGCTCATCGCGCGTGCGCGTGACCTCTCCGGTCACCGAAGTGGCTCGCGCCGAAGCGTCTAGCGCGACCGTCTGCGCGCTAAAAGCGTCAAGCGCAAATACCATCGCCACTAGTACCAGCTTCATCATGATCCGTGCTTCGCAAACGCTTCGCTCTTGATCACGCCCGCGCCCTCCCGAACTGTGATGAGCCGGTCGGCCGGCGCTTTCGCCACTCGTTCGATTGCTCCGTTAGGCCAGCGAATCTCCAAATCGGCTTGGGTTGCCGCGCCCAAACCGAAATGCAGCCGGAAATCGTTCACCGAATAAAAGCTTGCCTGGCTGAGCACTTCTTGCGCTTGTATTTTACCGCCGTAGCGTGCCGTGACCCTGGCCCCAATGGCGCTGCGATTCGACTTCGTCCCAATCAGCTTCACTTTGAGCGCGTGATTGCCCGGCTTTACGTCGTTCCGCAAAAGCGAAGGCGGCTCATTCAGGTTCATGATGAGCACGTCTATATCCCCATCGTTATCGAAATCGCCAAACGCGCAGCCGCGGCTCGCGTGTACGGCCGCGATTCCCGGACCCGCCGCGTCCAGAAGTTCTTCGAATTTTCCATTGCGAAGATTCCGGAACACGATGCGCTGGCTCTTGAACGGATAATTCGGCAGCGCTTTTTCGATCTCCGGATACACGCTGCCCGTTACCCAAAACAAGTCCGGATAGCCGTCGTTATCGAGGTCGAACATGCCCGCGCCCCAACTGATATAACGCGTCTCCACGCCCAGGCCCGACGAATTTGTGACGTCTTCAAACCCACCCTTGCCATCGTTGCGATACAGCACCGCCGTGTCGTCGGCGAAGTGCGTCTTCAAAATGTCCAGGCTGCCATCCAGATTGAAATCGCCGATCCCAAGCCCCATGCCGGCCTGCTCCATCCCGTCTTCATTCAACGCTACGCCGGTCTCGAGCCCGACATCGGTAAACGTGCCGTCGTGATTGTTCTTGAGCAGGAAACTAGGCGTCGAGTCGCATGCGATGTAGATATCCGGCCAGCCGTCGTTGTCGAAATCGGCCGGCGCGATCGTCATGCAGTAGCTGCCTTTCAGCGCCGCCACGCCCGCTTTCTGGCTGACGTCCGCGAACGTGCCGTCCCCATTGTTGCGATACAGCGTAACGCCCCCCGGCGGCAGCCCGCGTGGACCGCAATTCACCGGAATGCCTTTCCAGTTGCAGAACCCGCTATCGCCCGGCTTAGGAATGCGGGCCAGGTCCAGATCGAGATAATTCGCGATCACCAGGTCCAGGTGGCCATCGCGATCGTAATCGACGAACGCGCATCCCGAGCTCCATTTCTTCCCTGTCTCGACCAGGCCGGCCTTCTCCGTGACATCGGTAAAAGTGCCGTCGCCGTTATTGCGGTAGAGAATGTTTTGCCCCCAGTAGGTGATGAACAGGTCTTCAAAACCGTCGTTGTTGAAGTCGCCCACCGTCACCGCGCTCGACCAGCCCGCCTTGCGCAAACCGGCCTTGTCAGTGACATCGGTAAAAGTGCCGTCGCGGTTGTTCTTATACAGGCGATTGGTCGCCCCCTCCGGCGCGCCTTCGAGCCGCGTGCCGTCCAGCAGAAAAATATCGAGCCAGCCGTCGTTGTCGTAATCGAAGAAGGCGCAGCCACAGCCCACCGTCTCGACAATGTAGGTCTTCTTTTCCGGCCCGCCGTAGACCAACGGAATCCGCAAACCAGCCTGTGCCGCAATGTCGACGAAATTCGCATCAAACGGCAGGCCCGAGGGTTTACCGCGCGGCTGCGCTTTCACTCCGCGCGACGACACGCCCTGCGCGAAAGCCTTCACGAGCGGGGTTCCCAGCACGCCCAGCGC
>Ga0193753_10001319_pt1 | contig 21450 bp, 21 predicted proteins | sample H1c2metaG_FD_144925 | JGI IMG/M metagenome (GOLD analysis project Ga0193753, IMG submission 144925) | Soil microbial communities from a riparian zone of the East river system, Colorado, United States - H1c2 | ecosystem: Environmental > Terrestrial > Soil > Riparian zone | place: USA: East...
ACTGTCACTAGAAGAAGTCCACAGAAATGTGGGCTTTTTTATGTTCTATCCGTAGCTCGATTGACCAAGAATTCAGGTTGAATCCACGAAAAGAGACGCCTCGAATTAGCTCCAGGGCAGACCCCAAATTCTAATTTTAAAGAATTTAGTCAAAGAAAATAAAAGTTCACAAAAAGTGAACTTTTGAAATAATATACTTATCTTTGTTATGAAAGTTCATTTGATACGAAAAGAAACAATCGAAGGTTTTACCGAAGTCAATGCCCAGAGCAGAACCTCTTTCAAGGAATGGTTGACAAAAGTCAAATATGCTGATTGGGGGAAACCAGCAGATATGCGGGCGACATTCCCCAGTACGGATTTGTTGGGCAAAGGTACAAATAGAGCAGTCTTCGACATCGGGGGTAATAATTACCGGATGATTGGCAAGTATGCTTTCGGGGACAGGCAGGTACATTTGTTTATTTGCTGGATCGGCACACATGCAGCGTACGATGAGCTTTGTGATAGTAATGAACAATACACAGTAAGCATTTATTAAATTGTTTAAATATGGCAGCGCTTAAATATAAAGTCATTGCAAACAAAATTCAATATAAAGAGTATAGCAACGTTTTAGAGCGGCTCGTCTTTTCCGGGGTAAAAGACCGGAATACGAAAGACGAGATCGCTTTACTCACTTTGTTGATTGAAAAATGGGATGAAGAACATAACAGCTTTGAAGAAGTTGACCCGGTTCAATTAATTCACTCTTTAATGGAAGATCATAATTTAAAGGCAAAAGACCTGGTAGGAATTTTGGATATTAGTAAAGGCTATGTATCAGACATTCTCAATTATAAAAAAGGATTGTCAAAAGATGTAATCCGCAAATTAGCCGAACATTTCAAGGTTTCCCAGAAGGCATTCAATCGTCCTTACAAATTAGTAGTGCCAGAAAATTCCGGTTTACGTAAGGCAGGTGTAATGAACACGAAGAAGGAACTAGCTCTAGCATGATTCTAAATAAATCATTGAGTCACTGTATTTAAATTAAAATCTATCGACGCGGCAAAACTTACTCTCAGCGTCCCGGAGTAATACACCAGCTGTTGGTTATTTCTGACCTTCCCTCTCAGCGCTATAAACTGTTTTTTTGTTGACTAATTCTTTAAACCGGTCCGGGTTCATAATCTTGTCAAATTCTGCTACGTTCATCGGAAATTTACCGATGTTTGATACGTATTTTGACAATAAAATGTAAGAATAGGCTTTAAATATCGGAATAAATCCGATATTTGCTACATTATCTAACAGATGTCTTTTGAACAATCCATACAGGCTTTTGACGGTCAGCCCTTAACGCGGCAGGTCCTGTTAGGCATATTATCCGATTACCAGCGTCCCTATGACAAACTGCATGAACTTGTGCGACAACAATTATTAGTACAAGTTAAAAGGGGACTCTTCGTAGCCGGCCCCAAGCTAAGCATCCGGCCTCCGGAACCTTTCCTGCTGGCCAACCACCTGATGGGGCCCAGTTACATTTCCGTCGAGACTGCTTTATCCTATTGGCGACTTATCCCAGAACAGGTCTTCGAGATCAGCTCCATGATCACCCGGCGGAACCATTCTTATGAAACGCCGGTCGGCCGTTTCACTTATACGCGTCTGCCCCTTCCTTATTTCAGTTATGGACAGCAATCAATCGAACTGAGCAAGGGCCAGGTTGCCTTGATCGCCAGCCCGGAAAAGGCGCTCTGCGATAAGATCGTCACAACCCATCAACTGCGATTCCGTGGAGTTGTTCCCCTGAAGCAATGGTTACTGGAGGATATGCGGATAGAGCGCGAGGCGTTGCGAGGATTTAAAATACCGATCATTGAAAGCTGGCTGGCCACAGCGCCCAAGCGGCAAAGCCTGGCCTTACTGGTAAAAACCCTGGAGGATTTATGATCAAGGAATGGTTCGATACCTATCAATCAAAAACAAATGCCCAAGCTGAGCAAGCGCTCAGGGAAATCATGCAGGAGATCGCACTTGCCGGGCTGCAGCGAAGCGGTTTCTTTGAAAAAGCGGCATTCTATGGCGGCACAGCGTTGCGCATCTTCCATGGCCTACCTCGCTTTTCGGAGGACCTTGATTTCTCATTACTGAAGCCCCTCGATGATTTTTCCCTTCAAGCTTACTTAGACGGAATAGTAGAACAGTTTGAAGCGCTGGGGATGCAGGTCAGCATTGCTGAAAAAGCCAAGACCAAGACGAATAATATTGACTCTGCCTTTTTGAAAGCTGATACGACCTGGAAGGAGCTTATCCTGAAAGATATAACGCCCCAGGAGAAGATGTCAACTATGCGACCGGACATTAAAATCAAACTGGAAGTAGATACTGAGCCGCCGCCCGGTTTCACCACGGAGGATAAACTATTGATCAAGCCATTCTCCTTTTATGTAAAGTGCTTCAGCCTGCCGGATCTATTTGCCGGCAAAATGCATGCACTACTTTTCCGCAAGTGGAAAGATAGAGTGAAAGGCCGCGATTGGTTTGATCTCGAATGGTATATCCAACGAAATACTCCACTTCACCTGGAACACCTCCGCCTGCGGGCGGCGGATAGTGGCGATTGGAATAAGAAGACTATGACGAAAGCTGAATTGATGAGCTTATTGAGAGGCAAGATCAATCACGTATCCTTTAATAGTATCCGCGATGATGTCGTGCGGTTTATTCCGGATAAGAAGGTCCTGGATATTTGGTCGCCAAAGTACTTTACTGATTTGATTCAGCGGATACAATTCGTCTGACCGAGATGTCTACCAAACTGCCCAGCTATCGGATACTCAGGCCTAAAAGACTAACCCTGTAAATGACTTCACAGAACTCGCCGGGAAAGCAAAAGATTATGCGATATTCGACTGACGGTTCGCCAATACCGTCACGAACGCAAAGCCCTCGTCGTAGGGGACGTTGTAAAGGAAAGGCGGGATACCTGATCGTTATGAATACTAGCCTGAAAATATTTATACGCAGATTTGTCAGTCTTTCAGATACCGAATTGGAATACGTTGCCAGTAAGTTTAAAACCAAAACCGTTAAGAAGAACAATTATTTACTGAGACCAGATAGCATTTGTAAAGACTTTGTGTTTGTTCAAAAAGGCTGTTTGCGTCTATATTATCTGCAGGATGGTCTAGAAGTATGTGTCTGGTTCGCGTTTCAGGAGTCATCCGCAATTGAAATTTATAGCTTTATCAGTGAAGACCCTTCAAACTATTTTCTTCAGGCAATAGAAGACAGTGAAGTACTATACCTTCCCAAGGCAGAACTAAACAAGCTCTACCGACATCAACCGAAGATGCAGGAAATGATGAGAAATTTCTGGGAAGCCGTGATCCTTGACCTGATAAACAGATTTACCGCACTTCAAAAAGACTCGGCGGAGAAACGATACCTGGATCTATTAAGTAAACCCGGCTACCTGCAAACAATTCCTCAAAAATACCTCGCTTCCTTCCTGGGCGTTACCCCGACATCCCTCAGCAGGATCAGGAAGAAAATTATCAAAGATCATTAATTGCCATAGGGCAACTTTTTTCTTGAAAAAGATCTCAAATTTTGTATTCATAAAACCAAATCTATGAGTGCAGAAATCAGAATTAATGTAGTCATAAAAGCCATCCCGGAAAAAGTCTATAAAGCTATTACAACCCAGGAAGGGATCGAGAGTTGGTGGTGTAAGCAAACCACCGCCCGTCCTGAACTCGGGTTCGTGAACATATTCGTTTTTGGAAAATTCAGAAACGAAATGAAAGTAACAGGGCTTATTCCCAACAAGAGAGTGGAATGGAAATGCATCAATTCTATTGAAGAATGGGTTGGCACCGACATTTCTTTCGATCTGGAAGAAAAACAAGGGGCTACGATCTTGCGCTTTAGCCAGGCAGGTTGGAGAGCAATAACCGATACTTTTGCAGGTTGCACCTATGATTGGGCGCTGTTTATGAAGAGCCTGAAATCTTTTTGTGAAACAGGAACGGGCACACCTTCTTAAGAGATAATATTCGTTAATCAAAAAAATAGAACAATGACAAAGACAACAAACAGCAAAGTGATGACAACCCAGGAAGTTGCGTCACGGTTCAATGAGCTTGCCCAGCAAGAGAAATGGTTTGATATCCAGGACGAGCTTTTTGCAGATGATGTAAGGAGCGTAGATCCCCCCAATTCTCCTTATTTTCCTTACGCGGAAGGCAAGGCGGCCGTTCGGAAAAAAGGTGAAGATTTTGTAAACCGGATAGAGGCTGCTCATAGGCTCTATGTATCCGAACCCGTTATAAGCGGCAATCATTTCGCAGTGGGAAGAGAGAAAGATATTACGGTGCAGGGATTCGGAAGAATACAAATCAACGAGATAATGCTGTATGAAGTGAAGGACGGTCAGATCATATTGGAGCAGTTCTTCTATTAACGAAGGGATGTAAAGTCAAAATTCAAAAGTAAAAATTCAAAAAAAGACTCTGCAATCAGAGTGGTTCGTTTTTTACTTTTTAATTTTTAATTTTGAGCCGTTATATTTTCATTTCAATCATCCAAAGGTGACCAAACGGGTCCTTAAATTCTCCCTGCCGGTATCCGTAGTCATAACTTTGGGCGGGTGACACCAGAACTGCTCCAGCCTGGATCGCTTTTGCCATGACACTATCTACATCTGAAACAAACAACCCAATTAATACGGTGGTGGCATTTATTTTTTGAGGACTAAGATGGCCGGGATTCGAAGTCTCTTCATGAACATGAAATATCTCACCATCAATGGAGAATTCAGCCACATGTATGCTACCGTCATCATTACTAAATCGCCTTAGCTCGATGGCTCCAAGGGCTTTTTCGTAAAACCTGATGTCAGTAGTTCCTCTTTCTATGTAAAGTTGAGGAGCGAAGGAGGTTTTTTTCAATTGATTCATGGTTAGTCAAGAATTATCTTTTAAAATTAGGTTGTTGTGATCGGTTGCAGGGCATTATTGTTCATCCGGCCCGGACAAATATGAGGTTGAAGTTAACGACAAAAATCAAATTAGTGTTCGCGGCTTTTGGACCTGTTGGGGCTTTTTATTGAAGGTTCCAGGTCTGCATTCCTGCAAAAAGGAATACAATTCCATGCGACAAAAACCCTCCCTCTGTTCCCATCCATAAAAGACCATTTACATCCTCACAAACGCATGTGGTGAGAGGGACAATTCCTGCTAAAGATAATCCCCGGGACAATTTTTAACATTCAGATTAAAAAGAAATTACTTACCTTTTTTACTAAATGAGGAGACAGGCCACCCACCTTTGGCTACACAAAACTTTATCTCACCTTTAAAATTTACCACCATGACAAAGCCTCTATCGGGCATTGCTGTTTTATTTCTCAGTTCCATACTTCTAACTGGATGTGGGTCCGAAACAGCGGTGGATCCTAAAATGCAGGCAGCGACTGTTGATACGCCGGAATACTTTAGTTTGCGGCCGAAACTGGAAAAGGAGTACGGCTATACCCATGCGGTAAGGATAGGCGACGATCTAAAAATATCAGGAGCCGTAAGTATGAATGACTCAGGCGTGATCGTGGCGCCCGGTAACATGGAGCAGCAGATGAAGAACTGCTATAGCGACCTGGAAAAAATACTACAGCATTATGGTTATAGCTACGACGATGTAGTAGCGGAGAATGTCTACACCACTAATATGGCCGAATTTATTAAGGTATCGGGTTCCCGCAGTTCCATCTACAAGAAGCAATTTCCGACGGGTACCTGGCTCGAAGTAAAAGGACTGGCTGTGGAGGGGCAATTGATAGAGATCGACATGGAGGCGCACAAGGCAAAATAACTACGATCTTTGCTGTTCACGACCGCGCCCGTATCGCCTGCGCACAACTTCAGCGGGCAAGGCCGGAGCCTTTGCGAAAATGATTAATACGACCATGGATGATTTATGCGCGATTAATCCTTCCGTTTTTTACTTTTTTTTCTGGTGTTTTTCCCTTGGCGGCTTTGGCCTGGTAGCTGATATTTGTCTTGCGATTGACTAATCACTTTAAGTATCTCGTTTTACGTAGACGGATATTGGTTGAAACAGCTGAACGGTCCCGGGGATTATTAGGTGCAGGTTTGCTACTGTTCAAGGTATCGAATGGATACTTCGACCAGGGCCAACTATTTTATCGCATGGTAAATAACCCGGAAAAAAGGTGGTGGAGGCGGGAGAGGGGCCATCACGCCCTTTTGATTTTTGAATTTTTACTTTCTACCAGGGAGGGCCCCGCCAGGGGTTTCGTCGACGATAAACGAAAGCCTAAGCCCTTTATAAGATATTTACAGTCCACCATTCTAACGCCATCAACGCTACCCCTAAGACTAATCCCCAATTTCTCCATATTAAACTCCATTGTAAACAGCACACCTCCCTCATCCCCCAAATAGCCAATTTAGCCTCTCAAACCATACAGCTATCGCTAAAAAAACTACTCCGGAAAAAAATTGACCAACAGAAAAGAACATTGGGTTTTTAATTATAGATTTACAACCATTCCAACCTTACAAATTTCAAACTTCTGTTCTTCATAGCGCCTCCACACTATGCAATACGTTTTGAAATTAACATCTCTTAAAATATTTTTAATATGGAAAATAGAAGAAATCTCAATTCTCCTCAGGTACCCCGTATGTCTGAAGTATTTCCGCAAGCGGTTATTGCCGACAAGTTTGTCTTTCTATCGGGAACCCCCGGCCTTATTCCCTCAACCGGAAAGCTGGCCGAAAGTTTCGAAGAACAAACAAGGCAAGCCTTCTTAAATATTAAGACCATTCTCGAAGAAGTAGGCAGTGGACTTGAAAAAATTGTAAAGACCACAGTCTTTATGGTGTCTGGCAACGAGTTCGCCATTCTGAATAAAGTCTATAGCGAGATATTCCCTGCCAATGCGCCGGCCCGGAGTACACCCCAGGTAATGCCATTCCCCGGCGGCATCCTGATATCTGTTGAATGCATTGCGCTTTTATAACCCACTAATTGCAGTTTGTCTCATAATTTTGACAGGATCCAGCGATCAATCGATAAAGCGCCGCTCCCTTTGAAGACGATGACCGCCAGTATCGAAAGAAGCAAAACAAAATATTCAATGCCTTCGCCTTTCTTCTTTCCCGACCAATTCATCGCCCATCCGTCATGCGCATGAGCAATAAGAGCACCGGTAAAAATGATAAAATTGGCGCCCGCCGCAAACCGTCCAAAACATCCAAGGATCAGGGCCATACTTCCGAAAGACTGCCCGACAATGACCAGCCAGGCGATGGTTACAGGGATCTTCTTTGCCTTCATACGGATTATTACTTCCTTGGTGCCCACCCCGCCACCCAGATCATCAAACCATCCCAACAGCTTCTGCATGCCATGCGGAAAAATAATTGCGCCCGCTACAACCCTTAGGAAAAAATAGATATAGTCAGCATTCGTTTGAAGCAATCTATAAAGCATATATACCCTTGTTTCAATAAAGTTATCGTGATATTCCGGACCATATCTAAAATATTCAGGCCCGGGAGAGACGAACCAACTCGGATAGCCAGGAAGGGCAAAAGAGAAACATCGTTTTTTTGTCCTTTTTATTTAACATCCTCTTCACTCCTCCGCGGCGAAGCAAGATACCTGGACTTCAATACGGTGCTGCCTTGCTTTTCAATTGAATGAACTTGGTCGTTTGTGTTACAGAAAATAATGAAACATGATCGGCAAACATAACGTTCACAGAGATTCACAAATCCCTAACACATCAAACGATATTTTTACCGCACCAACATTGCTTCCATGAGACTGATCATACCCTTCCTCTCATCCCTTCTTCTTCTGACGATTCCCGTGCATTCAAACTGTATTATCATTTGGAATATCGAGGGAACGATATACGCTGTTGCCGATACCAGGCAATTACCCGGAGCGGTCAATCAAGAAAAAGTTGATATTGGGCAGCCTGTAAAGAGAATACACCAAAGAGGCACTCTGTACTACGCCTTTGCAGGACTTGACGATAGCGCCATAATATACTATGCAGATTCATGTCTTTTACCACAGAGACGGCTCATTGAATCGGCAAACATTTTTGCCGACAAAATGATCGCGTATTATGAGAAGCGTGTGGCCATCGGGAGAGACGGGGACTCTTCCAGGTTCTTACAATTCAAGAATGGCAATCTTTCGGAGATGGTCTTTTTTGCCTATCGGAATGGTAAGCCCGAGGTCATTCTGATTGAATTTCGCATGAATCAAAAATCACACAAAATCATCATTGAAAAGCGTATCGACACCGATCCAGGTGAAATAATATTGGGCGATGCGCAAAAAATAGATGGTCTCTCAACTGAGCAGCTCAAGCAAAGAATGGCCAGCGTCAAGAACGATCCCTTGCTATTCATCGAAGGCCTGATTCAATTGGAAGTATCTTTTCATCCCCGGGAATCTGGATGCCCCCTGGATATACTCACGCTTTCCAGCATGAAGACATTCGAGAACAGGATCGACTGCAATGGGTCCGGGCAACCGGTATCTCAAATATATTCAGGATCGATGTCTTCAGCCGGGAGATCGTTTCTATTACCGGGAATTCTTGCCGGTATTCCAATTGCGGCTGCATTGCTGATGTTCCTCATGAGAAACGAACTCTTCCCTCAGGAAAAAAGAAGTAAAGCTGGGAAAATTGGCAAAAAGGGGAGAGGCCTTTCGAAAATTTTGTCTTCCTAAATGGATAATCCAGCGTCGGACATATTTCCCTGCTGGGCATATTATCCAATCGGGGTAATATTTATTCCTTTTAACATCCTCTTCACCCCCTCATGAATAAGATTTTTCTAACTTAGGCTACATCTTACTGCTCATGAAAGAATTCCTGTATACCATCATCCTGCTCGGCGCCATCCAGGGGATCATCGTTGGATTCCTTCTCTTCTTCTCCGGTAACAACCGTTCCGCAAACCGTTTGCTGGCAGCCATCATCTGGCTGATCACGCTTCCCGGTATTCATCTTTATTTTCACTACCGGAACTGGTTCGACGTCAGTAAGACAATGGAGGTGGTCCACGCCGTTTTGCCAATGGTAGTGATCATGCCCATCGGTCCGCTCATTTATTTCTATATCCGTGTCGTACTCGAGCCGGGCTTCCGGACTGGCAAACGGCAATGGATGCATTTCTGGCCGACGATCATTGATCTTCTTCCAAAGTTTTTTGAGATCACCTTCCTCGTCGGTGCCACCGCAGGATGGCTGGCGCCGGACCGCGCACCCTGGACCCGGCTCGTTGATACCTATAGTCTCTATGCCGATATTCCCCGCTGGATATCGCTTACAATCTATATCATCCTGTCGGCACGATATCTCCGCGCTCATCATCAAATGAAAGATGCCGCTGCATATTCTAACCAGGCCTCCGCGATGTCATGGCTCCGCCAGTTCATCCGCCTGTTCACAGCCTTCCAGCTCATCTGGCTTATTTATCTCGTCCCCTATATTCTTCCCCAATTTTCCAACCGTCTTATCGAGACGCTGGATTGGTTTCCTGTGTATCTGCCGCTTGCCATCCTCATCTACTGGCTCGGGTTCAAAGGCTATGCGCTATCGCAACAGACGAACCGGAGAATAAATTCCATTACCTTTACCCTCCCGGAGAAAGTGGTGGACTCTGCCCTCGGGCTCCTTAAGGAATCCATGGAATCCGGCCGGCTTTATCTCGACCCCGGCCTTAGTCTTACGCGCCTGGCGGCTGAGACCGGCATTCCCGCAAAGACCATCTCAGCCGTCCTCAACCAATACATGAAGGTCAGTTTTAATGAATTCGTCAATTCGTATCGCGTGGAGGAATTCAAGCAGCGGATCGGTCAGCCGGAAGGAGACAGGCTGACCATCGCAGGCATGGCCAATGAATGCGGCTTCAACTCACCTTCCAGTTTCCAGCGGATTTTTAAACAAATGACCGGCCTTTCCCCAACGGAATTCAGGAAAACGGCAGTCGGAATAAAATGATCATGGTCATATCATTCGTATGATTGCTCAAATCCGGATTTGAGCAATTGTATATTTGGAGTATGGCCCTTCATATCGCGAGTTTTGTTGAAAAAAAATTATGCGCTCATTTTGCCTCGTCTTTACTCTCTCGACCTTTCTCAGCCTTCGCGCTCATGCCCAGGCGCCGGGTATCGACAGGGTCCTGCCCCCCGCTGCCTTGCAGGAAGACTTTGCCTACCTCCGGAAAATAGTAGAAACCACGCATCCCGGCCTATATATGCATCACGGCAGGGAAGTCATGCAGTTTAAGATGGATAGCCTGTCCCACCAATTGAATGTGCCACTTTCCATCTATGAATTCTATAAAAAGATTGCCTACCTCGTGGCCGAGATCCGGTGTGAACATACCTATTGCGGCTATGGAAACACGTTCGATTCGCTTGCCCGAACCTGGAAGCTAATTCCGTTTCAGTTTTATTTCTCGCAAGGCAGGGCCTATGTGGCGGTCAACCGGACCAGGGATAAGGCAATCCAGCTGGGTGATGAACTGGTTGCCGTGAATGGTCAACCGATCGATAGCATCAGGAATGAATTGTACAAGTATATTCCTTCAGATGGATATATGCTGCCCAGTAAGGACCAGCAACTTTCCAGTATGGCCTTCAACCTCTGGTATTATGAATTCATCGGTCGTCCGGATACATTCGCTATTACAACCCGCAATAAGAAAAGTGAATTGATCACGAAAAAGTACTGGCAGCAACTAACCATCAGCGAGAGTAATACCAATGCCGTGAAGAACCCGGTCAACAAGCATATCATCGCCGTGAGCGAGAAGAACCAGAAACGGAATAGTCATCCCTGGCGACTTGAATTCCTGGAAGAAAAGAATGCGGCGCTACTAACCATCCAGACATTCACAGGGGAAAAAGAAAAATTCTTCTCGACCATCGACAGCCTGTTTTCTCTCCTGGAGAGGAAGGGTACCACGTCTCTCATTCTCGATGTTAGTAGCAACGGCGGTGGGGATGAGGAACTAGCCGCGGAGTTGCTGAGCTATTTCATTGAAAAACCGACCCGCTATATTTCAGAGGAATATCTTATCACCGATGCCGACGATCATCTTAAATTAAGCAATGCCCCGGAGGATGTTCTCAAGGACAAGTATGCCTTCATCGAACCACTGAAGGATGGTAAGAGCATCGTGAAGCTGTCGAAGTATTCCCAGGAATTGAAGATGGTAGTGCCGAAGCCGAACAGGTTCAAGGGAAAGGTGTACCTGTACGTAAACGGCATTACCTCCTCGGCCGCCTCCACCTTTGCCGCCATAATGCAGAGCAATAGACTGGCGGAAGTCTTCGGGGAAGAAACGGCTGGTTCCTTTGCAGGTGGAGGCACGGTGATAGGCCTCGACCTGACGCTGCCCAATTCAAAAATAACGGCTCATACGTCCATCGTGTACCAGGTCTTCGCCACGCAGTGCAGCGATAAGGACAGGGGAGTGATACCCGATCATCCGTTTGTCCCTTCCTTTACCGACCTGGTGAATGGGAATGAGGGGTGGAGGAGGTTTGTGATGGAAGCGGTGAAGTAAACAATTTGATAATTTGGTAATTTGACAATTTGACAATGCATATAGCAGAAAGTATAATTAAGCAACCTTAACGATTGTCGCTGTCTTTCATTATCAAATTGCCAAATTGTACTTTTGCCTCTCATGAACTTTCTCAAAGCAACCGCCCTCACCAAAAGCATCAACGGATATCCTGTCCTAAACAATATTCATTTCACCCAGCAAAAAGGCCAGCGGCTGGCCATTGCGGGGGAGACCGGTTCGGGCAAAAGCACACTGTTGAAGATCATCGCCGGCTGGATCCCGCCAGATGAAGGCGAAGTGTGGTTCGAGGGAGAACGGGTGAAGAAGGTACCCGCTGAAAAATTGATTCCCGGTCACCCCGGCATCGCCTATCTCAGTCAGCAATTCGAACTGCCGAATTTCCTCGCTGTCTCCCAGGTCCTCGAGTATGCAACCAACCTGGATGCAAAGGATGCCGCAGTCCTCTACGAGGTTTGCCGGATCACTCATTTACTTCAACGTCGCACCGACGAGTTGTCGGGAGGAGAGAAGCAACGCGTCGCGATAGCAAGGCTGCTGACCGGCGCACCCCGGTTGCTTTTATTGGATGAACCCTATTCCAATCTCGATATGGGTCATAAGAATATCCTGAAGGAAGTGATCCGCGACATTTCACTTCGGCTCTCCATCTCCTGCATTCTTGTCTCTCACGATCCGCTCGACACGCTTCCCTGGGCCGACAGCTTCATCGTGCTGCGTGCAGGCAAGATCCTTCAACAGGGAACACCAACTGTGATCTATAAACAACCATCGGATATTTACACGGCCGCCTTGTTCGGTAAGTATAACCTCCTTTCGTCTCCGGTTGCTGCTACGCTCCTGGGTTTACCAGCCGCAGAGAAAGCCCGTACCGAATTGTTGATGCTCCGGCCGGAGGATATCCATATAGGCCACGCCTCTCCGGACGCAATTTCCGCGACGATCATGCACATCAGTTTCCTGGGTAGTCATTACGAAGTAGAGTTGCACCTGGATGGTCATCGGTTGATCGGCCATTCGCAGTCCGCCGGTCTCAAAGAGAACGAGATAGTCTCCGTTCACACACAGCCCGGCAGTGGATGGTACCTGCAACAATGATGATCAGGCATTGATGAACTCCCAGGCGCTTTTGTACGCGCCGTTCTTTTCTGCATAAGAAATGAATTCATCGTAAAATGGAAATTGAGAGAGAGTGCCGCTATCTCCGATGATCACTAATTTCTTCTTCGCTCTTGTCATGGCTACGTTCATCCGCCGGATATCGGAGAGGAAACCTACCTGCCCTTCCTCATTGCTGCGGGTCATGCTGATGAAGATGATATCGCGCTCCTGCCCCTGGAAGCTATCGATCGTGTTTACCGATATCTTATCTGCGTGCAGTTTTAGTGTAGCCGAATGTTGCCAATGCTCCTTCAGGAAGTTGACCTGTTCCTTGTATGGCGAGACGACGCCGATGGTCGGGTAATCGATGGAAGAATAATGTGCCTCCAACTGCAGCGCCAACCGCGCCAGGTGTTTCAGAAGAAAAGCCGCTTCCTCCGGGTTGCTGATGCTCGTACCCTCTCTTTTTTCTGAAAATCCGCATCCCGCCGTGTCTATGAATTCCAATGGGGCATCCTCACTAAAGAGAACACGATCGGCAACGGAAGGATGTGCACTGAGTTTGTTCCCATAGAAAACGGATGAAGAGTAGGCCATGATCTCCTTATTCATCCGGTATTGCTCATTCAGCAACACGACACTCGAAGGATGTAGCGCAACACATTTCTCTAACAACGTCGTTCCCAGTCCGCCCTGCGCAGCAGCGGCCGATTTGATAGTAGGAGGGAGTTGGTAGTGGTCTCCAGCCATGATGATCTTCTCCGCCTTGAGAACAGGTATCCAACAGGCCGGCTCCAATGCCTGCCCCGCCTCATCGATCACTGCCGTATGAAAGCTGAGATTGCGAATGGTGTAGTGATTCGCCCCAACCAATGTGGCGGCGATCACCTGTGCCTTGCTCACGAGATCATCTACGATATATTGTTCGGTATTCCCTACTTCTTTAATGATCCTATGTGCCTCATCGAAAAGCGCCTTGCGTTGCTCCCGCTCGGCCCGTCCGAAATTTCTTTTGTATTTATGTGCGAGCGTACGGAATTCATTAGCCTGTTTCTTCAGGCGCCGGATCTCCTTCATCTGGCTATGCGCCGCCATCTTCGCATCGAGCGTTAGCGACATCAGCCGCTCCGATACGCGTACGGGATTACCTACCCGCAATACATTCAATCCCTCATCTGCCAGTTTCTCACTAAGAAGGTCGACGGCCGCATTGCTTGGCGCAACAACGAGTATGGGCTTCTTATCGCGGTGGGCAAGGGCCACGATGGCCTGAACCAGTGTGGTCGTCTTTCCCGTTCCCGGCGGCCCGTGGACGATGGCGAGGTCTTGCGCCGACACTATCTTGTTAACCGCTTCCTGCTGCGATGCATTCAGTGATCTCGAGGTGATACCGATGAACGAAGTATCGAATTGAGGCGACTCTTCTCCGGTAAGTATTCTCACGAGCCTGTCCTTCTTTCCTTTCCCGGCGAGATTCATCGCCAGTTTCAGGGCGCTCGTCATCTCATCGTAGCTATTATCATCAAACAGGAGATCGATGCCCAACTTGCCGTCGCGTGACCACTCAGGCAATTCGTCCGTTCGCAGTGTCAGCTTGAGTGAATTGCCGGATAAATGCGAGATGACACCCTCCACCCGGTTTTGTGCAGGATCATGATTGGAAAAGAGCGCTGCCGGCATTCCAAAGCGGAGTTGATGAACTATCTCCTGGTGTGTCGTACGTTCCAGTTCCACCGTGAGATAATCGCCGCGACCAAGTTCAGAGCCCCGGATAGCGATGGGATACCAGCTGAGCCCGGCGGCCCTTCTTCCCGGCGCGGATGAACTCTCAATCAATTTTATATAGGATTGACGATCCTCCTGCCTTTCAATATCGAGGAGCGCCAACAGCTTTTCAAAATATTCCATCCGCAAAAATAGCGGGTTAGGAGGGGAGAAAGCCATCGGCGGATTTCGCGGCCCTACCGGGGATAGTAGCGGGTAAATGATGGAAAGGTTATTTTTGACACCATCATGACACCTGCGAAAAAAGCATTCATACAATTAATGATCGTGTTGCTGATATGGGCGAGTTCGTTTACCATAACCCGTTCCGTGGTTAAGGATGTTCCTCCGATCCTGTTCGCACTGCTCCGTTATTCTGTCGCCTCGATCGTCATGGTATGCATTTACTATTCGCAACGATCGAAGATAAAGCCGCCGGCCACGAAGATGCACGGCCAGGTTCTCCTCATGGCTCTGTCGGGCATCAGCCTATATTATATCTTCTTCAATATCTCGCTCGCACATACCGAAGCATCGGTGGGGGCGCTGATACAGGGCTTCATCCCGGTAGTGGTCATGATTCTCGCTTATGTCTTCCTGAAAGAGAAGATATCCCTGCGCCAGGTGTTCGGGAGCGTCATCTGCCTGGCGGGTGTCATCCTCATCGGTTTCATTTCGCCCGGCAAGTCGGGTGGGAATAGTCTTTTTGGAAACCTGCTAATGATAGCAGCGGTCATCTGCTGGGCCGTGTATACGATCCTGTCGAAGCGGGTTGCGCAGACCGACAGCATCTGGCTGACCACGCGATTGACGGTGATCGGAACAATCTTACTGTTGCCCGCTGTATTGATCGAGATGTGGCGCCAGCCCCTTCCACAGATCGGCGCCACCGGTTGGGCAGCGATCATTTACATGGGAATCTTTCCTTCCGCCATAAGTTATCTGTGGTATAACAATGCATTGAAACATATTTCGGCAACCCGTGTCGGACTTCTATTAAATCTCGACCCCGTCTTCGGAGCCGTCCTTGCCGTTGTAGTGCTGAACGAGCCATTGTATTCTTTACAGATCGTGGGAGCAGTGCTGGTTTTTGCAGGAATACTTTTGAGCAGCTCTAAAAAAAGTGCGTGACCCGCAGAAACAATGATTGCCCCGATCTCACACATTCACAAAATGATTAATTTTTTCTACACTTTATTTGTGAAATCCCACTTTGAAATCTTTATGCGCAAGAAATTACACAACAGCCGGGGTTTCCTGTTTCCATTTCTTTGGCCTTTCTTTTGTGTAACAGTATACGGTTTTTCATAGGATATTGGATTTTAAAAGCGGGGAGGATTTCTATCCACCCCTTTTTTGTGCCCCTATCCCTGAAAAAATGCCGCAGTGTTCAACACCTATATTATTGTATGGTTGCCGGGTCTTTACCGGTGGTTGGACTCAATCTCTGAATTTCTTCTTGAGAAGGCCGGGAGAGAAGTCGTAGTGTTTCTTGAATATCTTGATGAAGTTGCTTGACTTTTCATATCCCAGCATATACGCCACTTCCTTTACTGCAATCGGCTTTTCCTCCAGGAGCTGGCGGGCGAGCTGCATCTTCTTTTGCAAATAAAATTCGTAGATGCTGATCGAGTATACCTGCCTGAAGCTCCTCTTGAGCGTCGATTCGCTCAGGGCTACCGCCTTGGCAATTGCCTGAAGGCTGGGAAGACTCTTTTGCAGGTGGTCCTCTAATATCTTCTCCACGGCGATCATCTTGGCCAGTTGACCCTTCGCCAATTCCCTCGAATGACCGCTCCGGCGCATAAGAAGACGGTTTAATGTATCATAAATAATCGAAATGGCCTTGCCTTTAAGATCGAAGGAATCGGCGGGGATCTTGAGGCCGTTCTCATTCATTTCATTCAATGTATGAAACATAGAGAAGGAAGACTGTTCAGCGAAGAACAACGGCTTCTTCTGAAGAGCGAGCTCATGGACGAGGAAAAGCAGATCAGGGTCGACCTCCTTGAACTCGTTTCGTAACCAATGCACATCCATTTGCAGGATGACAGCCTTTGCACGTTGACCCGGAAGAATGGTGAAGCGGATATTCTGTTTCCCTGAAACAAACAGTGCATTGGGTAGATGAAGGTCTGTACTCCCTTGTTTCAATATCAGGCTCTCGTGTGTGAGCGTTGAGATCATTGTAAAGATGTTGGTTGAAGCGATATCCGGCCAGGTAAGCGAAAACTCTTGTCTCGATCTCAATTGCAGATCAAGGGAAAAAATATTCAGGCCATTTATGATCTCCACGAACCGGATCATCCCCGTTCCGCAGTTTCCCTTTACATGCACGCAGTCGTTCGTCACCTCACTATTTACAACCTCTGCGAAATGTTGCATGAACCTGTTGGCATCAGGACGCAGACTATTGATAATAGATTTATTATGTACAGGAGGTCTCTTCACTTATAGGATAAAGGCGAATTACTGATCAAAATTAGATCAGCTTCCGGCAGTAACCAATAAGGGTTAGACCTTAGGACAATAGTTTTCAGCTTTTATTTATTAATGCCAACGGATTCCTTTACGCCTTTGAATATCGTTTTCCAGGTCATATGGAACATAGAACGGTGAGTGTCGCGTTGAAACTTTGCATCGATGACCCTGGGTTCCTCCTTATTGCCGGACGGGTTTGAATTCTTGATCATGACATTTGCCGCCAGGCTGGCCAGTTGTTTCTTTTTGACAATCTTCGTATCCTCGTCCTTTTGAAGGATCGATACTTTCAGATCGTCATACAGCATCGTCACCTTGCCACTCATGCTATAGTCATTTGCGGCAAGGTTGAATTGCAGACTGTGAATGATGCCCCTTTCAATACGGGCAGGGCCCATGGGAACCGTCAATACATTCACCTGTGTGGCGTCGATCGCGCCGAGACTACCCCTGAGGTCGAAGCGCCCGTTAGGACTACCGAGATAGAATTTCCAGTTGGCATGCAAGGGAGCCTTATCCAGGAACCTCGATACCGCATCGACCACCATTACATTATTTTCCTTTACGAGTTCGGGCTTATTGGTCACATTGGAAACCGTGGCGCGGGTGTTATAGAATTGAACTTTACCCGCCTGGCCCGTCTTGGCATTCCTCTCCTTATATTCTACGAAGGTATTATTGAAGATTATCGACCTGACGTTCATTGGTAGTGAAGATCTCATCACGGCCTGGCTGGGATAGGTGCCGATGCGGCTGATCCTGTCATGCGGAAGCGATATGTCCCTGTATATTTTAAAAGAAGCAGAGTTGACCACTATGCTGTCTGCTATCAGTTCTTCCCTCGACAACTGGTAGAAATCGATATTTTTTATATCGATCTTATTTACGGAGAAGTCGAACCGGTCCGCCGCAAGTCGCAGGCTACGGGTAAATGTAAGTTCATCCTGCAGGGGACGCACCTGGAACGCGCCAATGTGCACGCTCTTCGATATGGTGCTGAGGGAAACGCTGTCGAGATTGTAGTCGTAGCTCTTTTCGGGAGACCACGCGATCTTCGCTACATTGATCGTCACTTCCTTTGCAAATAATATCCGGGATGTGTCCGCGTCACCCGCACTGTCCACTGCCACATTCACGAGTTGAATATTGGTATTCATCATTTGCACCTTCTTCACACCCGTTCTCAGATCGCGGGTGGTGATAGTTGCATTGCTGATGAATACGGTATCGATATGAATGAGGTTAAGATCGCCCAGTATCTGTTCATAGACTTCTTTCGTAGGAGCGTTGCGCGTGGAATCCTTACCGGCATGAGTATAAAAGATATCGATGACCGGATCGTTGATCTGCAACTTTTTCCCCACTATCTCCTTGCTAAGTAGTGCGCGGGGTGTTTTTACCCCTGCAACATTTAATGATGGAATGGTAATGGTCAAGAGGGTAGGGGGAACATCACCTTCCCTGAGCAGCGCCAGGTATTTATTGCTATCATAGGTGAGCCTGAAATTCTTTGCGGATAGATCTCCCGCCACCTCGTCGAGGTAAAGACTATCGTATTTTACCGAATAGAGCCCCTTGCTCTTCTCCTTGATGGCAGATTCGAGCTGTGTCCGGATGATCTGCTTCTTATAGAAATTCCAATATAAAAGACCGGCGGCAATTACGGACAGGATCAGCAATAGTATGCTGAAGAATATGATCCTGCCTTTCGGGGTGGATGTAGCCTTCCTGATTCTTTTATGAATGGTTCGCATAGGCCTTCTAAGACAATTTCTGTTCCATTCCTCTCGCAATAGGGTTGGGTAGCAGTCTGTAGATTAGCATTCTTTTTGAATAACGAATGCTTTAACTTAGCCTATGCCTAGTTTTAATGACCGGATCAAGCAGGTATTGTTGCTGTCCATTATCATCTTATTGATCTACCTGGTAATAAAAGAACTTTATCTTTTCCTGCCGGGACTCCTGGGCGCGCTGACATTATATATTCTCAGCCGCGCCAATTATTTCCAGATCATCTACAACAGGAAATGGAGGAAGGGCTGGGCCGCGGGGCTATTCATCATTTATTACCTCTTCCTGATCGGGCTGCCTGTCTTCCTGGCTGTCTCACTCATCAGTCCCAAGATCAACAGCTTCCTCGATGATCCGAATGCGCTGATCAATACGGCCAAGACGTCCATCAATACTATCCAGCAGAAGATCGGGTTCAAGCTCGTCTCGGAAAACACGCTGCAGGCGTCGCTCAGCAAGCTCACCACCTTTATTCCTACTATCCTCAACAGCACGGCCACGCTTGTCAGCAACCTGGCGATCATGCTTTTCATATTGTACAATATGCTTATCAATGGCCGCGATATAGAACGCGCATTGAACCGCATCATTCCGTTGAAGCAGGAGAATATCAATATGCTCGCATCTGAAACGAAAAAGATGGTAAGGGCCAATGCACTGGGCATTCCCCTCATTTCGATCATCCAGGGTCTGGTAGCGGCATTGGGTTATTTCATCTTCGGCGTGCACGACTGGCCGCTCTGGGGCTTCCTCACGGGTGTGTTTGCCTTCTTCCCCGTGGTTGGTACAATGATCGTGTGGGTGCCTCTCGTGATCTATACCTATGCCACCGGTGATAATTTTCAGGCTACCGCGTTGCTCCTGTATAGTGTCATCATCACGGGCAATGTAGATTATATCGCCAGGATCACCCTGCTCAAACGGATGGGAAATGTTCACCCGGTCATTACCATACTCGGTGTGCTCGTCGGCCTCGGACTGTTTGGTTTCATCGGTCTCATCTTCGGGCCATTACTCGTCAACTATGTCATCGTGCTATTCAATATCTACATGAATGAATTCAGTCACACCGATCCGCGAAATCTTCCGCCGGAGGATGTAAAAGACGGGATAGAGACCGCTAAATAAAAAAGCCCGGCTCATCACTGAGCCGGGCGGGTTATAATTACATAAGTTTTATCGGCGGTTCAGTTTGGCCAGCAACCGGAGAATTTCAAGGTAGAGCCAAACCAATGTCACCAGCAGGCCAAATGCGCCGTACCATTCCATATACTTCGGTGCCTTTGCTTCTGCGCCTTTCTCGATCATATCGAAATCAAGAAGAAGGTTCAAAGCAGCAAGACAAACCACGACGACCGAGAATCCGATTCCAAGCGGTGTGCTTGCGTTGGTGAATGCGGCGATCGTTGCTCCGAAAATGGAAAACGCGATCCACTGTACGAGATAGAAGATCGCAATGCTGATCGTTGCTATGGTGACCACGGATCTGAACTTGTTCGTGACCCTGATGATCTTCGTTTGATAGAGAATATACATCACCAGTGTAACAATGAGCGTAAGCCCTACCGCCTGCATCACGATGCCGGGATACTTGGTACGGAAGGCATAGTCGTAGTAGGCCGATACCGATCCGACAAACAAGCCTTCCAGCAATGCGAAGGCGGGTGCGAGATAAGGCGCCCATTGTTTCTTGAATCCCATGAGCAGCGCTATACCGAGACCGCCGAAGACGCCGACGAGCATGAGAGGCATGGGATCGCTTCCCTTATAGAATTGGCTCCAGGAAAAGAGGGTAGACCCCATCATCATCAGAAAAAGAAACCCGAATTTGTTCATGGTTCCCCTTATCGTCATCTCTTCACCCGTGGTGATACCTTGTAAAATTGTCCCCGTGAAAGCAGACTCCTTCAGGGCAGGATTACCTGATTTAAATAAAGCCATAGTGGTGTAATTTTTTCTAAAATTAGATAAAAGACGGGTGACTTGAAAGCAAATTAACACTTAATAGTGCCACCGCACAAAGGCCTCCATAGCAGCATAGTGGGTGAGCCCGAGGTCGGCATAGAGATTCGCCGTCCCTGCATTTCTCTCCTCCGCCCGCTGCCAGAACTCACGCGAGTCGCTGCCCTGGAACGGTACCATGTCTTTCTGCGACTGGTGGATGAAGATGCCGAAACGCTTCTTCTGAACCTGGTCGGGACTCATCGGGATGGCCATTTCTATCTCTTCAATATTCCATTCCTGCCAGGCGCCCTTGTACAACCAGAGCCAGCATTCTGATATCCATTCATTGCCTTTACCCGCTTCCTTGATACGCTTCAGCGCCTCGAGCACCACGTGAAAACAAACGATATGCGTGCCATGCGGATCGGCAAAATCGCCGGCGCAATAGATCTGCTGTGGCTTTATTTTTTTCAACAACTCCATGGTGATCCGTATATCCTCTTCTCCCATGGGTTTCTTCTCGATGGTGCCGGTCTCGTAGAAAGGCAGGTTGAGAAAATGAATATTCTCATCTTTCAGACCCACATAACGGCAGGTTGCGCTCGCCTCGCCGCGGCGGATCAATCCCTTTATCGAGCGAATGGTCGGAGTATCTATCTGGTTCGATTTCTTTCCGGCAATGAATTTCCTGACATCCGTAAGGATATTCTTACTCTTACTCGCGTCGATGCCG
>Ga0193753_10001320_pt1 | contig 21443 bp, 36 predicted proteins | sample H1c2metaG_FD_144925 | JGI IMG/M metagenome (GOLD analysis project Ga0193753, IMG submission 144925) | Soil microbial communities from a riparian zone of the East river system, Colorado, United States - H1c2 | ecosystem: Environmental > Terrestrial > Soil > Riparian zone | place: USA: East...
GTCGTGGTCGCGGGCGGGGTCGACCACGACCGCGACCCCGACCACGACATCGCCGGGCTCATGAGGCCGACCCCGCCCGCGACCACGACCCCGCTCGCGGCCCCGACCGCGACCACGACCGCGACCACGACCACGACCCCGACCACGACCGCGACCACGACCGCGGCCGCGACCACGACCGCGGCCACGACCGCGACCCCGACCACGACCACGACCACGACCACGACCACGACCACGACCGCGACCCCGACCGCGACCACGACCAATCGTATGGGACTCTACGCCTCATGCTAAGAAACCTTGCACTCTAAAAGCGTACCGTGCACTCCACACCCATTGCACACATGATGCGACCATCACAAACCCCGATCTTTTCCAGCGAACGCGTTATGCCCCAGTGATCAAGGAAAGGGGGCGTTAGGGGCAACTGCGGCAGTACGGTGCGACTAAGGCGCCCGCACTTGCCCTTGCCCACGAGTCGCCGCATGGGGGCGCTCCCTCCAGGTGCATTCCCGTCGTCACTGCGGCTCTCCGTGTAGCCGCTCGATTGCGAGCTCGGTTTTACTCCTTCTTGACGCCACGAAGCGGCATCACTTGCTCTTCTTCGGCAAGTCGTGCGTCCACGGCACGACGTCCACGATGCTGCCGCGCGCGACCGCGATCCACGACGGGCACCGTTCGACCTCCGCTAGCTCGCCCGATTCGAGCGCCGTCGAGAACCGCCCCATGTCGGCGATCCATGACGCGTCGTCGAGAACGATCCAGTCAGCGTCGACCGACCGGATGCGCCCGACTTGGTACATGGTGACAGTGCGAATGAGGATGTTCGATCCGACCTCGAACGTGCCGCCGCCGTTTTCTTTCTTCGTCCTCATCGTCTCGCCTCTTTGTCTTCCCCGGGCCCGATGCCCGGTTTCGTCTTGCCTTGGTTTCCGTCGCCCAAATCCAACCCGGTGAACGCCTCGTTAAAGAGGCGCCACCATCCCGCAACGTTCTCGTTTTCGTCAGAGAGCCGTTGCAGAACTTCTTTTTGCACGCGCTGCCTCTGCTCCAGCGCCGCCGTGTAGCCGCGCAAGATGAGCATGAGGAGCACCCGGTTCCAGCATTCCGGCGGTCCACCCTCCTCTATGAATCGCCGCTCCGCGCTCGCGATCACATCGTCCGCGCGTGACATGATGACGCCACCCGTTCCCATCGGCTGCGAGTGCGTGGCCACGATCTCCACCGCGGCAACAGCCACGAAGCCAAGCGCGAACGCCAGGTCCACGACACACGGCGTCCGCTCGCTCGAGAGCTCGCGTTCAGAATTGGCATGATCATGCTCACGGCTCCCTCGACATGAGCTCGCGCGCTTCGAGCGTGCGTCCCATCTCGTTCAGCGCCTGGACGATGAGGGCCCTGGTCGCTGTCGACGTCGGGCGTTCGCCGTCAAGGGCGCGCTGCACCGTGCGGGGGTCGAGGCCCGTGCGCGCGGCGACCTGAATCGCTAGCCTCACGAGGCCTCTGGTTCGGTGTCGGCTTCCGCGTCCACGTCGTCCTGGTCGTCGGCGTCCGACTCGTCGCCGTCGTCCGCATCGTCGCCGGCGTCCGACTCGTCGCCGTCCGCGTGCTTTTCGAGCCACTCGTCTAGCTCGTCGAGAGCCTCGATCGCGAGAAAGCCATGGCGGTCGGTTCCGACTTCGAACGCGACCAGGACGTCAGACGGTAGCTCGATCAGCTCGTCAGGCGTCGCGACCTCGGCGCGTTTGAGCGCGTCGAGTGCCTCGTTCGGATCGTCGGCGACGACGAGTAGCGGCGCGAGGTCGGTTTTGAAGCGGGCAAGGAAGGCGCTCACAAGACACCTCCGTTGGTTGGGACGCGCGGCACGATCGCAAGCTCCTCGCCGTCCAGGCGAGGGCGCAGCCTATGCAAGTACATGCGCACCTCTAGCTCGCTCTCGCTCAGGTACGGAAACGCGCGCAAAATAGCGAGCTTCCAGAAGTCTGACTCAAGAGTCGCGCTACCAGCGAACGCGTCATCGTCGGTTGAAATGCTCAGCACCATGATTCTTCGCACTGTCGTCCTCACGTGCACCTCCTCGCCATTCGTCTAGCTCGTCGAGCGCCTCGATCGCGAGGAAGCCACGGCGGTCCGTACCAACCTCGAACGCCACCAGTACGTCAGACGGGAGCTCGATCAGCTCGTCCGGCGTCGCGACCTCCGCGCGCGGGCGAGGAAGGCGCTCACGTCGAGACCTTCAGATTCAAGGCCTTTTGGAGAACGCCTAGCTTGTCGATGAACGCCAGGATCGCCCACTTGCACGGTTGGCACAGGTCCGGGCTGACCTGGGCGCTTCTCCCGCTGAAGAATCCGATCTGGAAAAGGGCGTCGGCGCGCTCGCGGAGCAGCTCACCCGCGCAGCCCGGCGCGACGTCCTCACCGCATCGATCGCAGAACCATGTCTCATGTCTCACGGACACCTCCTCGCCCACCCGTCGCGGGCAATCAGCAGATCGGCGCACGCGCGCGTCACGCGCAGGCGCCGGGTGTACTTCTCTGGCCACGGTCGCAGCGAGACCGGAACATCGGACGGAGGGTGCTCCGGACCATCGCGCGCCACGTCTGCGCGAGCGCCCGCGTCCCACAGGATCTCCACGCGGACCATCAGATCCGCGTAGGCAGCCCAGCAACAGGGCTCGTCGTTCGCGTCGCCGCATTCGCAGCGGACGGGGCCCGACGGCACCGCGGATGATACTTCTTTCAACGTTCGTACCTCTGTTCAGGTTCGGACCACGCACCCCGGAGCGTTAGCGCGCTCGCGGGGTGCACTTCGGTAGCGTGCTGTTCGCCGAGGCCTCGTCTGCCGCAGAGCGCGGGCATGCAGTGCACCGCCATCGTTTGCCGTCCCACCACCGGCCACCTACGCGGCGTGCCGCCCGCTCGCTGTCTGCCGTCACGTGACGACAGACGCAAATGGACCCGTCCGCATGCGGTTGCGCCCAGTCCTCCAACAATTGCGAGTCATTAGTAGTCCGGGCACCGCACCGTCCGCACCACGGACATTGCCTCTGGCTCATCGCTCACCCGCCCTTTCGTAGCTCGCGCTTGTCCGCGAGCGTCAGGATGGCCTTGGCCTCGCGCATGATGCGCTCGCCTTCGGCGACTTCGGCAGGGTCGTCGCTAAGAGCTAGACGAGCTCCCATCGCATTCACGGCGAGGCCATGCGACAGCTTCCCGTGCATGCGACGCGCCGCGTCGCGCTCGCCTTCACCCCACCGCGCCACATCATGCGCGACTAGGGCCTGGATCGCCTCTTCTCTTGTCATGTAGCCCTCGACGGCGATTGCCGCTGCCGTCATCGTCTTGACCATGGCAGTCAGACGGAGGCCCCGCAACGTTGATACAACGTTGTATCAACAATGTATCCCACATGGTCAGGCGCGCAGCGCTATCCAGTACCCCGCGCCGCCCGCGATCCCGAGGACCGCTAGCGATTTGATGGCAGACGCGAGACCCCCTCCCCCTCCCGCTGGCGCTGGCGCTACGCCGCCGCCTGCGGCCGGATCGGGGATGCCGCCGCCGCCAGTGACGGCCCGGACCGAGGAGCGCAGAAGGGCCGCGTAGGCGTCGACATCTGCCTCGAAGTACCCATGACGCTTCATCGCGGCCGCCACCTGCGTCGCGTCGCCGGTCCGTGCGGCCGCGAGCGTGTCCGCCTTGCCCCACGTCCGCAGGAGCGCCGTCGCGGCCTCGATGTCGCTCGGGAAGCCAAGGAAGCACCGGGCGTTTCCGCCGTCCTTTCCCTCCCATCGATCGGGTGGGCACGGCGGCACCCCTTTCTCGAGCGAGCCCCAGTTGATCTGACCGCGCGCGAATGCGGCCGCGAATTGCCCTTTTGCTCGGCCGTACCGGCTCTCCCCCCACGCGACCGCGAGCGCGAAGTTCAGCTCGCCGTCCGAGGCATCCGCTCCGAAGAGGTCGAGGTACGCGGCGCGCATGACCTCGCGCGCTTGCGCGTGCGTGAAGTCGCCACCCTCGGGCGGGACCGCCGCGAGCTCGCCCATCGCCGCGCGTGTGCGCGGGCCGAGGAGGCCATCGAGCGTCAGCCCACCGTGAGCGATCTGGAATGCAAGGACGGCGTGGCGAAGCATCGGGTCGCTCGGGCGCGCGACCATAACCCGATCTGCGAGGTAGCCCATCCGCTGAAGTGACGCGATGTCCTTCGCTAGCTGAGAATCGGTCGTGCGCGTGTCGAATCCCGCCGGAACGGGGGGCAGATCTTTCTCGCTCATGGCTCGCATCTCCGAAGCGATGTCCGACCGCGACCTCAGGAGACCGAGGCGCTTCGCGGCGACAAGGGGTGGTTCGTCGAAGGCGGCGTCGACGGTCGTTTCTAGCCACACCCACTTGCCACCCGTGAACGCCTGAGCGAGCACGTGTGCGGGGCCAGCCATGCCGGGGGCGCCGGGTCGATGAAGGAACGCCATGCGCGCAGGACAGCCCCCCGCGCGAAGGAGCGCGTACACGAGTCGGGCGTGGTCGTCACAATCGCCGCCGCCGACCGCGATCGTGTAATCGGACCTCGTAAACACCTCGCCCGACTCGCGCACGAACCGGACATTGCGCTTGACGTATTCATGCACGGACCTCGCGAATGCTTCGTCGTTGATCGCCGTGACGCGCAGGTCCAGCGCGAGGTCTCGCGCGCCCGCGGTCTTGCTGTCCTCGAGCGCGCTCGCGAGGAGCATCCGCGCCGCCGCCCAGCCGTCCGGGCACTGCACGAGGCCGACCGCGCGCGCCCCCACAGTCGTCTGTGCAGTCTGCACACGCTCGACCGTGCACCCCGCGCGCGCCGCCGAGCGGCGGAGCGCGTGCGCTTCTTCTGCTGGCGTGGACCAGGCGTTCACTCGCCACCGATCGGGCGCGCGCCAGGCATGTTCGCGGACACGGCCTCGACTGCGTTCGCGGGCGCGGGCGCGGCCGCTCGCGGCGGCTGCCGCACGATCCGCACCGGCGTCGGCGCTTGCTGCGGCGGGCCCATGACCGTCGGGTGCATCGGGGGATGGGGCATGGTCGGCTGTACCACTCCCGCCTGTTGCAATTGCTGCTGCATTTGGGGCGGGGCGAACACGCTGAGCAGCTTCATCGCCGTCTCGGGATTCTTCATCAGCGCGCCCGCCATCCCGTACCCGATTTGCTCGAGCATGCCCGCGCCAGCCGGCGCCTGAATACTTGGCCCTTCGACCTGATTGAGCTCATCGTCGAGTCGACGCTCGAGACGGCGGATCTCCTCGTCACGATGTTCGAGCTCGCGACGGTGCGCCGCTTCGAGCGTGCGCCGCCGTTCGGCCGCTTCCATTTCGGCGCGTTGCGCCGCCACGTCCGCCATGAGCTTGGAGATCTGGTTCGCGAGCGCGGGATCGATCGTCGGCGCTTGCACGCGGTTCGGATCGCCGAGACCGGCGAGGCGAACGATGCTCTCCACTTGCTGCGATGCTCGCTGATCGGCCATTCCGATCAGCTGCATTGCGAACGAGAGCGTGCCGGCCATGTCGCCGGTCGGCGCCGCGGGCGCGCCCGCCGCCGCAGGCTGCTCGGCGGCGGGTCGCTTGTCTTGGAAGGTGACAACGCGTCCGATGGCTAGGTGCGCCCGGCCGCCTCGCTCGGTCGTGCCTTCCCATTGGGTGCGAAAGGTCCCCGAGCCCCACCGGTCCCGGATCGTCTCTTCGGTCAATTCTTCAAGCGGCCACGCTTGAAGAAGCATGTCCGCGTCGTTTGGATGCGTGAGGCGCTCCCACCGGCCGGCCACTGTGCGCCGGCAAATGCCCCAATGCGTGGTCGTTTCGGGGATTGCGCCAAAGACGTTGAACGCCACCTTTGGCGAGGCCGATGCCCGGTAGATCTTCGTGTTGCGAGGCTTGGTCTCCGACTCGGTCTCGTCGGTGTCCTTCTCAGTTTCCACGTCGGTATCGTGCGCTACGGCCATGCGCGCATTGTAGGCGCTGCCGAGGCCGGATGCTACGGTGCACCGCATGGCAGGAATCACCCGCGCGTGCGTGCAGTACCTTCGGGCAATCGCTGACGAGCTGGAGGCGCGTCAGGACTCGCCCGAGCAGCCCTACGTCACGGTTCTCGTGTTCAACGGCTTCGGGGAAGCACGGTTCTCCGTGCCCGCTGACGCGGCCCCCGCGTTCGAGGCACGTCTTCGAGCTGGTTTGGGTCGCGACGCGCTTGTGCGCGCTTACAGCATCAACGGGTGTTCGCCGCCGAGCGCGTCCACGAGCTCGTGAGTCCCTCGCGCGAGGGACAAAACGAGACGTCCGGGTACGCTGCGGGCCACGACCAGGGCATCGACACTAGCCAGTGTCGCGCCGTCCCGCTCGTTGAACGCTGGCAATCGGCATGGTGGAGTCGGGATGCGACGGATGCTGCGCTCATCGGCGGCGCTTCCGCTTCCGCGTCAGGCGCCTCACGTCCTTCGACACCTCGACCGTCGCGCGCTCGCCCACGTCGATGAGCTTCGTTCCGACGTCGAGCGCGTCTGCGACCATGCTCGCGAGCGAGAGGCCAAGCTCGGAGTACTTCTGCACGACCGCCGCGAGCTCGCCGGGCACCTTGACGTAGACGCCCGTGGCGTCGCTCATCGTCGCGGGCGGCGGTTTAGGTGGTCGGTTCATCGCCAGACCCATAGCGCCACGCCGATCCCCGCGAGCCCACCGACGACCAGGACCGTCCGCATCGTGCTCGCCGCGCCGCCCGGCGATGGCGCTGGGCTCCCTGGCACGGGCAACTGCGTGCGGGGATCGAAGAGGCCGCCCGGGAGCTGGCCACGCGGATCGAAGGTGCCGGGCAGCACCGTGTATTCGCCGGCTCGTTCGAATGTCGACCGCTGCGTGCGGGGATCGAAGAGGCCGCCCGGGAGCTGGCCACGCGGATCGAAGGTGCCGGGCAGCACCGTGTATTCGCCGGCTCGTTCGAATGTCGACCGCTCTCTGCCGGTCTCGAGGTCGAACGCGCTCTGGTTGAATGGCTCGCGGTTCCACACGCTGAGCGCCAGGCCGGCCGCGTCCTCTCGGATCCCCGCGGCGGCGCCAAGCTGGCGCGGCGTCCAACTCGCCCGTTGGTGCGTCTCGAAATTCTCCGAGAGCTTTTGCACGCCCTTCTCCACGCCGTCGACGATGTCGTGGACCTCGTGGCCGTACCCCAGAAGCTCGGCCGACTTCTCTGCGCGGTACCGCACTTCCGCAAACCACGCCTTGTCGAAGTCGTCGCCCTGAATCACGCCAGGGACAGCCCACGCCACCGTGGCCAACTGCGGACCGACAAACGCGAGCTGAGAGAGGCCGCCGGTGAACGCGCCCGACACCGCGCGCAGCACGGTTGCGCCCACGGTCGTGTTCGCGAAGTCGCGTAGCGGCCCCTCGACCACATCCTTCATCGCCTGGTACAGCGGGTCCGCGCCGGGAATCACGCCAAGCACGTCGCCCGCGGCGTTGACGATCGTTTCCCCTGCGCCCGCGAGCCAGCTCCAAATGCTCACCGGCGTTACCGCCGGCGCTTCTTGCGCGTCAGCAAGTACACGAGCCCGCCGGCCACGACGACGCCGCCCACGACGTACAGCGCGGTGTAGTCATTCTGATCGACGACCTTCGGATCGTCGACGGCCCCGAGGTTCGTGTTGTCGGTCATCGCGCCGTGCTGACGCGCGTGGGCCACCTGGCGCTGCGCGTACCGCAGATCGATCGGGTACGCGGTGTTCGCAGCGGGGAACCAACGCCCCGCGCGGGAGGCCATGGTGTAGTTGCCGCCCATCTGGTTCCAGGCGCCGGGCGCGAGCGCGGGCTGATTCAAGTACGCCGACGTGAGCCTCATCACGTGCCTCCCGATGCGAGCATGCGCATCCGCTTGACGAGGTCGACAGCGTGGGATGCCATCCACTCGTCAGCGTTCTCGGGCTTGCCGACGGTCCACGCCGCGAGCAGCTTGGTCGCGAGCTCCGTGACAGTGAGCGACGTGTCAAGGCGCATCGGGGGCGCGAGCATACCGCCTTCGAACGCCGCGATCGCGCCCCAGGGCGGCGGCGGCGCACCGTCGGGCAGATCGGGCCGCCGCAGCATCGCCGGATCCTCGATCGGGGGCCCCACGGGCTTGGCTTCGATCGGGTCGCTCATATCTTTCAGCTTACCGGAAGTACCCGTTGAAGGCCACGACACCCGCTGCCTGCAGGGTCGTCGTGATCGCGGTCGTGGAGACCGCGAGGGTGATACCGTTCCTGAACCGGCGACGCCGGAAGAGGGCTGAGAGATTGCCCGAGATCAGACCAGCGGGCGCGCCGCCGGGCGCCGCGACGCTGTTCGTGATCGTAAAGCTGTACATCGGCGCGACGCCCGCGACGGTGATGTTGTTCAGATCGTGCACATGCAAGTAGTTGTTTGTCGCCGACAACGACGTTGCGTTCAGCGCGATCAGCTGAAAGGGACTCCCAACACCCGCGCCGAGCGTGGTCGGGTAGTTCACGACGGCCGCGGCGGAGCCGAGGGTCTCGGTCGGGCCCACCGGCCGGGTCGCCGTGCACTCGTCCGCCGACACGATCTGGTCGCAATCGGTCGCGACGATCGCCACGTCGCAATAGAGCTCTTGCGCGGGCGCGACGGTACCGTTGTATTCGAGCTCGACGACCCATTGCTCCGCGGCTTGCCGACCGCTCGCCATCCACACCGGCGCTTGCGCGATGTTGCCCGCCGAAATGCGACCCGAGCTCACGAGCGTGAGGATGCCTCGCGCCGATGCGTACAGGTTGATCGTCAGCATCGCGTTCGCGTTGCCGCCCGTGAATGCCGCCGTGGCGTCGTTCACGCCATCCACGTAGACGTCGCACGCCTGCCAGCGCTTCTTCGTCACGAGCACAGGCGCGCGACCGCCCGAAGGGAGCGGGACGCGCTGCAGCGCTGCCTCGTGGTCTTCGGTCAGCTCCGTCGACCATTGCTCGCGCGCGTTCGGGACGCAGGGCGCGATCGGGGGCGCGTACGGGGGCACGAGCAGCCCGGGCACGCGATCGTGCTTCATCTGGTGCGCGATGCGCCGAGGATCCAGATCGGGCCGCGTCTGCGACTCGACGAGCTCGGGCACGTTCTTCTGGGGGCGATCGCGGACGTTCATGGGGCGCCTCGCATCTTGGGCGCGTCCTGCCAGAGCGGCGACTCAAGACGGAAGAGAAGCTCGGGGCGCACCGTCGCGAGCGTCCTCACCACGAACCGCCACCTGTCGCCTTGGTGCACGTACCGTTGCAGGGGGATCCAGCGGTTCGATGGGGGCGTGCCGCCGACCAGGTCCTGGGAGAGGGCGTTCGGCTGCAACGCGGTGATGTTGGCCTCGTTCAACCCGAAGCCGTTGAGAATGAGCTCGTTGCGCGCGTCGTCCTGGATCGATAGGAGCATGTTGCTGCTGACGCCGGTCGTCATCGCGCGCACGAACATGCCCGCCACGATGTAGCTCGATGGCCAAATGAAGAAAACCGTCGTGCTTTGCACACCCACAAAGAGGCGTCCGCTGATCTCGGGGATCGAGCAGATCACCGGCCCAATGTCAGGGAGACGCGATCTCATCGGAGCCGCCGCCGATCCATCGTCGTCAGGCCGCGGGGGCCCATCGCCACGTGCGTCTCTTCGTTCGGGGCGGGGCGCGCTTTCGATCCGGCGCGCGGCGCTTGGCTCGCGAGCGATGCCAGGTCCGCGTCCGAAATGAACCCAAAAAGGAGCTGCGGATCGATCGACACGCCGGGGATGGTCGAGACGTTGACGTAGTTGATCGTCCAGTCGACGCCCGGGTGCACGCGTCGGTTGAGCGTGAAGTTCGATGGGATGCCGGCGAAGAGCGCGAACATCGTGACGTAGTTCGGGGGCGCCTCGCCGGGGATCCCGCGGCCGCCGCCCATGAAGAGATCCTCTTGCCCGAGGCCGCCGCACTGGATCCGAACCATCGAGCTCTTGAAGTTCGAACCGGCGGGGAAGAGGTCGTCGATCACTCGATCCTGGCCGGCCATCCACTGGACGATCCCCGCCTCGGTCCAGCGGACCACGATCGATTCGGACGGGACGAGCGTCCCTTGCTCGAGCGGCGTCTCGAGACGCCGCGTCACGATGTGGTGCGTCGCAGGCAGGCGCCCCAGGAGCGCTTGCTGGTCCTGCAAAAACTCCTGAACGTGCGGGGGGAAGTCTCCGATCGACATCGCGCGCGACTCACCTTTCGTGCGAGGCGGTCATTCGTGCGATGTCGGCGTCCGCGATCACGGCGATCACGATCTGGGGGTTGATCGTCGTCGGGGGCCCGGGGGTGGGGAGGTTGTTTTGGAACGTGAACACCCAGTCCACGCCGGGCGTCACGCGCCGCAACATCGGTGTCCAGTTGGAGACGGTGCCGAAGAGGGCCAGGAACGGGCAGAAGGCGGGCCCGCCGAGTCCGTCGACGAAGTAGTCCTCTGTCCCGCCGATCTGCACGCGCACGGCGCAGTTGGCCATGCTGAATTGCGAGGCCGATACCCGCTCGACCCCATACATGCATAGTGCAATGCCTCGGTCGGTGAAGCGAACGGGCACCGGGACCGAAAGACCGCCGTTCGCGGTCGGCGAGACGGACACGGGGCTCGTCACGAAGAACTTCGTCGCGCCGACCCGCCCCGTGCTCGCGAGCTGCTGCTGCAAGAGGTCGAAGACGTGTTTGGGAAAGTCGGCGATCATGTTCGTTCCTTACGGGATGTAGCTCCACGCGCCGCGCGCACCGAACGTGCCCGCTTTCTCCGTCGTGAAGTGCGCGTCAGAGAGCACCGTCACGGGCGTCGTCGTCTTCGGCTCGCTCTGCGAGGAGAACAGGTGCAGCTGCACCTCGAAGTCGTCTTCGTCCGTGCTCGCCGGGGGTGCGGTCGGGCGCAGGTGGAACCCGCTGATCAAGGCGGCTTGCACCGTCGGCGTGATGCTCGGGCCGCTGTCAGACGTGTACTGAACCAGAAGCCCAATGATCGGAATCGCCATGTTCTACCTCACACGTTTACGGAGCGCTTCGACACCGAAACGCAAATCAGTTGGAATCTTACATCCACGAACGTCCCGCGGCCCGTCGACGGGGGCGTGAACGCCCCGACGTTCGGGGCAGCGTTTGCGACGCGCGCGGTCGCCGCCGATGTGACGGCGCGGTTCGGCGTGCAGATGATCGAGAGCGACGAGTCGGCGCCGCCGCCACCTACCGCACTCCACTTGAAGGGCTGAGGGAAGCGCCGGAAGTTTCCGCTCATCGGGTTTCCGTTCGAGAGCGAGCCGAGACTCGGCCCGCCGAATGCGCCGCCGCTAGAATCGAAGTTTGGCGTCACGATCCCGGATTGCCCGAGCTCGTACAGACCGCCCGCGCCTGGATACATGTTGAGCGTGCCGATGCGGATCGACTGCGTTCCGTTCAGGGAGAGATCGATCGCGACGTTTCGCCATAGACCCTCAGCGAGGGTGGGCTCGGAGGTCGTTCCGATCTCCGCGGCGAGACCCCACATCCACACGTCAGCGTTGTCCAAAGTCTCGCCGGGCCTCAGCAAATTGGTCTCTGCTGGGGTCGCCACGAACGCGGCCGCAAAGCCCGCGACCGTCGCCGCGCCGCCGATCGCGTACTGGAACGCCTTGCGTGGCGTGGTGTCGACGGTGAGGGTGGTGACCGCGCCAACGACCGCCGCGACCGATTGAAATCGGACGGTCGAGTACATCGGGGTCGGCAGAATCGTGCGCGATTCGTCGATACCCGCCTCGACAAGCGCCGCGCGCACATCGGGGGGCAGATTCGAAATCTGCCTGTTGAGCTGGCCTTGCCTGTTTTGCTGGACGGGATTCATGTGTTCACCGAGCGCTTGCTGACGTTGACGCAAATCAGCTGAAAGCGCACGTCGACGATGAGCGCCTCAGGGGGTGTGTAGGCTTCGACCGTGAGCGCCGGAGCGACGCCGACCGCGGCTCGCGCCGTTGCCGTGTACGTCAGCGTGTTTTGCAGCGTCGCGATCACGGATAGAGACGAGTCCGAACCGCCGTTGCCGACCGCCGCCCACTTGAATGGCTGAGGGAATCGACGGAAGTTTCCGGCGAGGGGATTGCCATTGTTGATCGGCCCGACCAGCTGGCCCGGACCGCCGTCGCCAAAGCCGGTGTTGCCCAGCGTCGGACGGACCATCGCCGATGATCCGCGCCCGTACAGCGAACCCGCGCACGGGTACATCCCGAGCGTGCCGATCCGGATCGATGTGGTGCCGTTGAGCGACAGCTGCAGGTCGCAGTCTCGCCAGATGTCCTGCACCACCTTCGGATCGGTGGATGTCGCGCCCGAGCCGGATGTCAGCTCGGCGGCCATTCCCCAAATCCAACAGTCGCTGTTATCCAAAGTTTCGCCGGGGCGAAGAAGGTTCGTATCGCACGGTGCTGCGGTGAAGCCCGCTGCGAACCCTGCGACGAATGCCGTCGACCCGATCGAATACTGGAATGCTTTTCGCGGCGTCGGCGCGAAGGTGTAGGTGCTGACGCCCGCGTTCACCGCAACGGTCGCCTCGAAACGGATCGAGGAGTACATCGGCGTAGGGAGCACGGAGCGCGCGTCGTCGAGACCGGCGCTCACGATGCCCGCGCGCACGTCGGGCGGCAGGTTGCTGATCTGCTGATTCAGCATCCGCATTCTGTTTTGCTGGACGGGATTCATATTCTCGTTTCCTGGTAAGAGGTGTGTGCCTACTTACGTATTGACGCTGCGGCGTCCGACCGAGACCGAGAGAAGCTGAAAACGGATGGTGGCACCAACTGAGGGGGGTGCGGCAAACGCGGCGACATCGGGCGGGGCGGCGATGCGCGGAAGGCTTCCCAATAGCAAGCCTCCGTTCGGCATGGTGACGGACAGGGACATGTTGGAGTCCTTCGCCCCGCCGCCGCCGACCGCCGCCCATTTGAAGGGTTGCGGAAAGCGCCGATAGCTGTTCGACATCGGGTTGCCGTTGCTCATGAACGGATAGACCGAGCCTTGCTGTCCGCTGCCGCCTGGAATGTTGAGCGCGGGTTCGATGATCTGAGACATGCCGGCCCCGTAAAGGCCGCCCGCTTGCGGATACATCGACATCGTGCCGACGGGGATCGCCTGCGTCCCGTTCAGGGAGAGCTCCAAGGCGCATAGGTCCCAAAGCATCGCTACCAGCGACGGTTCGCTTTGCTGCCAGAGCTCGCACGACAAACCCCAAAAATACACGTCCGCGTTGTCGTTGGTCTCGCCTCCGCGACGGAGGTTCGTATGGGATTCGGTCGCGATGTTTCCGCGGGGGGGACTCGTACAGCCCGACGTCGGGTCGAATCCCGCGACCGTCATCTCCTGCCCGACTCCGTACTGGAATGCCTTCCTCGGCTGCGGCGTGATCACGTACGCCGGCGTGCCCGCCAAAAAGGAGACATCGCACTGGAAGCGGACGGTCGAGTAGATCGGCGTGTTCTGGATCGTGCGGGATTCGTCCAGGCCGTCTGCGATGAGCGCCGCGCGCACGTCTGGCGGCAACGCCGCGATCTGCGCGTTCAGCTGGTCTCTACGGACGGCCTGGATCGGGTTCATGTCAGCCGAACGGCCCCGGAGTGCGCCACGGCGCCTGAGGGACCAGCGAGCTCATGTCGTCGGCGTAGACCGCTGACATGTCGTCCGCATATACCGCGCTCAGCTGCTGCTGATAGCCATTCAGCACGGGTTGGTAGCCCGAGATCTGCTGGCGGTACCCCATCATGTTGTCAGCGTACACCGCGCCTTGAGGCTGGGCGGGGGGTTGCTGGGCCGGCTGCTTCGGTGGAAGCGCCTTGAACATCTGCAGTTGCAGGAACCCGCCCCATGCGCCAAGCACACTGCCAGAGATGAGACCGATCCCCAGGAGGGGCGACTTCTTGGCCAGGAACGCGCCGCCGAGCACGCCAACCGCGCCGACGATCGAGCGGTACATCTGACCCTTCGTCGCCACGTCAGCGGCGGGGGTCGCGAAGTAGGAGATGGCTTGGACGCCGAGCGCGGCGACCGTGGCCATCGCCGTGCCCTTGGCGATCGACATGAACGGGATCTTCCCGTTCTTCGGGTTGCGGCGATGCGAGCGACGACGGCCCGGGTTCTTGCGCGCCTTGCGGCGGTAGTACCCGCGCCCCTTGGTCACCCACGGATTCTTGCGGCGACGCGCGTGCGAGCGACGCGGGTTCGCGCGACGAGCTCGTGCACGCCTCGGATTCTTGCGGCGATGCGAGCGCCTCGGGTTCGCGCTGCGCCTCCGAGCGACGCGCCGGTAGCTTCGACGCGGCGATGCGTTGCGCTTCTTCTTCCGGCGGGGGTTGCGCTTCCGGTGCGTGCGCTTCGCTTTCGCCATGTTCTTCCTCTTCTTCTTCTCCGAAGGCGCGGACGGTGCTGGGTTGTAGACCGTGACGCGCATGCCTCACTCTATCCGACGATCCCGCGTGCTGTCACGCGGTAGCTCCCACCCGCGATCGTGACCTTCCCACGTTCCTTGCACTTTGCACGGTCGCAGACGTGGAAGACCAAAAGCGGCTTCGTGCTCTCGAATGCGTGGTCATAATCGACGATGTCATCGTCTCCGCCTTTGACCGTGGCGTAGACCACCCGTTCGAGTACCCCGAGCACGACCAGTTCGCCGTGGCGGCCATCGACGATAACTGACTGCCGCCGCTCCCATGCGCCGACCTCACCCCAATGAGTGCGGACGTATGCGTCACGTGCCCTCGCTTTTGGCTTGGCTACGTTCCCACGCTTCGAGCGCCGAGCGGGCTTTGGCTGCTCGGACGCATTGCGCTGCGACCGCTTCCCACGAGTCGAACCCTTCGGGCGTGGGGAGGTTCTCTTCGGCACAGTCAATCTGCGCGCGGAGGCTTCCGGCCGCGGCCCGGATAAACGCGCACGCCGCTTCTTGGCCATGCGTCACGGCCCTGCCCAGCGCTGAGCTACCAGCGTACCGAGCACGCCGAGCACGATGCCCGCGCCCGCGCCCATGAGGAGTGCGCGAGGTCCCGCGAAGTTCAAGCCGCTGTTGAATTCGCTCCAGTAGTTCTCGCGCGTCGCACCGCCGCCTGGCATCTCCTCGGGCGTAGCGTAGTAGTTGTCTGGGACCTCGCTAGGCACCGAGAGAAGCGTGTGCTTCACAAAATCCTCGAACGACACCGGCATCCAGTTGCCGCCGAAGTCGAACGTGGCGCCCATCTGGGTGAGATTCGTTCCGAGGCCGTGCATCATATAGCTCTTGTCGGCCCCGTAGTGTGAGTCGAGGATGTTTAGCTCGCCGATGCCCATCCCGTGAGCGAAGGTCAGCCCGGAGATCGGCCGCTGCACCCATTGCCCGTCTGGGTTGCAGATCCATCCGCCGGGGGCCGTGCTGTTAGGGATGCACGGTGCGGCCGCCCACCCGTAGTCAGCGCCGCCATAGTCGTACACCACGGTGCTGCCGCCGAACCGCCCTCGAGGTCGGAACCGCCCGCCGCCGCCGTGTCCGTGGTGCCCGCCGTGATGTCCGTGCGGCATCGCTCAGCCTTTTCCTTTCAGATACCAACCGATTCCCAACGCACCGACGAACCCGACCACGATCCCGATCGTGATTCCTCGCACCTGGCGCTCGAACGCCAACGCCGCCATATACGCGGCGACTTCCGTGCGATTCGTGCACCCTGCAAACACCTGCTCTGCCAACGGGGCGTTGGCGGGCGGCGGCGGTTGCTGGGGCGGGGGCTCGGGCTGGCCCATCCACCCGATAGTCTGGATCGGGTACACGGCGCTCAGCTCTCCTCGTATTCCTCTTCCTCGTACGAGCCGCTCGCCGGCTTGCCGAAGGCGAGGTAGCCGACCGCGATGATCGCGACGCCGCCGAGAAGCAGCAGACCCCACGGCGTGCCCGCCTTGCCGTTGCCGCCCGCGGGCGCTGGCCCCGCGCCGCCACCCGGGGGGACGAACGGGGGAAGGTTCGGATCCTGGCCCGGCTGGCCGGGGATCCCGCCCGGGGGAACGTTCGGGGGCTGAAACGGGCCGTTGTTCGGGGCGTCGCCCAGGTTCTTTGCTTGGACGGCGGCCGCGAGCGCCGTGCGCGTGATCGGTCCGATCCATCCGTCGACGGGCACGACGCCGTTCGCGCCTTGGAACGATCGCACCGCGTTCTGAAACGTCGGATCCCACGCGCCCGCGCCGCTCGCGATGTCGCCGGCTCGCGATCCCGTGGTCTCTTGGGTGATATCTCCCTCGTTCATGTGGCCAAGGTAGAAGAGCGCGCCCGCGTCTTGCCCCGTCTCGCCAGGGTAGTATTCGCCATTGACGTGCGGGTCGCTGAGATCGGGGGTGTAATCGAGCGCGCCCATGCTCTGGACGATGTTTCCGATGACATCCCATTCGTTGTAAAACGACGAATAGCCGTCTCCGTAGCTCGCCGTGTTCAGCTCGGTCATCGCTTCCTCTTCCTCTTCTTGGATGCAAGATACACGAAGTAGCCGGTTCCGCCCACGAGACCCAGGACGAGCAGGCCCTTCGCGGTCGCGGGACCGTAGTAGCCCCACGAGGGCTCACCGAGGATCGCCGTCGCCGCGCGCAGCGGATCGGGTTTCAGGGCGTCCACCTTTTTCGCGAGCGCGTCAGCTTCTTCCGTCACGGCTTCGGCCGCAGCCGTTGCCTTGTCGCGCCCGTACTCTGCGACGGCGCGGCCGATCTGCGTGGGAAACCATTCGCTCGAGAGCGGGTTCCACCATGCGGGCGGTCCGACGAGCGCGACGGGGGCCACGGTCGGTGGATCCTGCGGCGGCGCCGGATCTTCGAATACGAGTCCCATCGCCGCGCTCGGGCCGTGGCATTTGCACGTCACTCTTCGCACCCGCACACCACGTGATGAACCACGGGTTCCAGTTCGTCATCATCGTCGGATGACGCCTCGCTCTTTGGTAGCGAGTCGAGGCGCAAGTGCATGCGGACCCAACGAGTGGATCGGGCCGCTCGCCCGACATCCTCGAGGGTCTCGCGAAGGAAGTGCGCGTGTTCTTGGCACACGGGCGTAGATGCGATGAGCACGCCGCCGAAGTATTGCTCGGCGTCGAACAGGGGGGGGCGCGGGCACGACGGTTGGAAGCATCGATCGCGCTTCATCGTCGCCCCCGGCACTCGATGCACTTCGCGTTCAGTGCACCGTACAGCCATCCCCAGGACCAGCCGACGGCGCCGCCGAGCATCACGAGCTCGATCACCAGCCAGGGGGCGACAGGCGTCATCGCTTCCCCCATATCGCGTACCCGATGAGCATGCCGATACCGGTCGAGAACACCGTATTCCACACGGAGTACGTGCGGATCGCGTTCGCCTCAGCGGGCGTGACCTCGCCGATGCCGTCGAGGCGCCCGCGCCGTTGGTTGGGCCACCATGTGTGATAGTTCGCAGGCGTCCAGTAGAGAGACCCGTGCGGGCCGTGCTGAACGAAGGCTCGCGTGCGGCTCGTCATCGGCGCTTGCTCCTCAGCTCTGACCACACGATGAGACCGGCGACGCCGGCGAGAAGTCCGACGAACAGGAGCCCGCTGGAAGAGGTGTTCGGCTTCATCTCAGATCTTCGTGTGCCGCCCGAGGTAGTAGCCGCCGAAGAAGAGACCGACGTAGAGAAGCGCGTACACGGGTCACCTCATGCTTTTCGCGATCACGAATCCCAGGATCCCACCGACCGCCGCGCCGACCGCGGCCGCCTTCATCTTGTCCTTACCGTACGCTTCCGCGCCGCCGCCGCTCGCGATCACGGTCTGGTAGACCTGCGTTTGCGACGCAGGTGATAGCTGGGGATACCCCTGCTGAATGGCCATGACGGCCGCCTGCTCTGCTTGCATGTTGCCGTTGGGCACGTTGCCTCCGGGAAAGCCGGGGATCGCCGGCAGATTGAGGGGTGGTCCGTTCGGGTCTGGGTTGGGAAGCCCGGGGATGACGTCGCCAGGGTTGGCGCCGGGGGGCGGCTGGGGCGTGGGCACGGCATCTCCCATCCAATATGACATCAGAGAATCCTCTTCTTTCGCGCGTAGTATCCCGCGCCCGCTGCGACGAGTCCAACACCGACGACCCACACCCAGGTGGGGACGCTGCTATCGCCCACCGCGCCCATGCCGGGCGGGCATGTGCGGCAGCCGCAAGGGCATCCACCGGCGCTCCGCGCGCCGGGCGCCTCGCCGCGCGCGCCGCCGCCCGCGCCAGGTTGCGCGCGCCCCTCGTTCGGTCCCATGTCGACGTTCAGGTTGCCGCCTCCTCCTCCGCCGCCGAGATCGATACCGAGGCCAGCGGGGGTGCGTGGGCCCTGCGATGAATGCGGGACGCGTACGCCGCCGGCGCTCGGAAGCGCGTTCGGACCGAACGTGCCGCCAGGGAAGAGGGTGGCGGGGCTCAGGACCGTGGCGCTCACCGGCGATCGGCTCGCAGGAACGCCGGCGACGCGACCGTGCAGCCCGTACGAGGGTTGCGAGATCCCCGGGGTCGCCGGGCCGAAGCCGTAGTTGGGTGCGAACCGGCTACGCCCGACGACGCCGCCCGATCCACCAGAGTGCGTGCGAGCGTCAGCGGTCGAACCGGGACCAGCTGCAGGTGGAGGCGGAGGGGGCATGCCCGCGCCGCGTCCCGCTGGACCTCCGCGCGCCTCACCGGAGTGGGAGGTCGCGTCGGCAGTGCCGCCCGCTCCCATGTACGCGATCACTTGCGCCTCATCATGTACCAGATCCCGCCGACCGCGACCGCGCCGCCCGCGACCCACACCCAGGTGGGAACGCTCGACAGACCGCCGCCGTTCGCGGCGCCTGGTTCGGGGTTGGGGTTGCGCGGCACCCCGCCGGGCGCGGGCGCGCCGGGGACCGCGTCGCCACGAGGTCCGATGACTCCGCCTGGCTCGACGTTCGTTCCGGGTTGGAGGACGACGCCGCCGCCGCCACCGATCGGCGTTCCGCCGCCGGGCGGCACGATCGGGATCCCGAGGATGGGGGGTTGGAATCCTCCGCCCCGTTGGAATCCGCCGTCGAAGATGCCGGACCCGACGGGCGCTCGCGCGATGGGACCTCCGACGGGGATGTCAATGCCAACCATGCCGATCATCGTCTGAGCCTACCACGTTCTCGCGCGGTGCGACGTTCCAGCAATCCGCTGTTGCAGACTGGCTCGCCGAAGACGACGCGGTCTTCCTCGGGCGCGCCTTCCTTCACCGGACGGAGCCAGTATCGAGCCGTGCCACCCTTCGGCGGATCGAGCTCGACGCGCAGCACGCCGCAATGCGTGCATGTTGCAATTCTCGCTTCCGGGAGGCGCGCGCCGTCGTGCCACGTGTGGCGCAGCTGCCAGCTCACGTTAAAATTGCGAAGTGGCAGAAATTCATGGTGGACCTCTCTCTTCTGGTTCGTGGTGATCGTGACGCGGCGTGAACCAGGTCCGGAAACCGCCGCCCGGCGTCTCCGAGCTCGACGAGCAATTTTCGCATCGCGGCGGGGGGACCTCGAGGAAGAAGCCCGCGGACGCCTGCGTGAAACGCTTGGCTTCGAAGGCCATGTAGACTTCCGCGATCACGTCGGGGTCGCACCGGTCGAATAGCTCCTGGATCGTCCAGCCGTCCGCGTAGACGAAGACCGCTTCCCCTCCGCTCAGCGGCCGCCCGTCGGACGCTTCGAGGCTCGCGAATCGCACGCCATGGCGATGGTCGCCCTTCAAAAGCTCGCGCGCGAGGTTCATGGGGGGGGTTTTGATCGCGCGGATGTCCACGATCGCCGTCTCCCATGCCTCGAACGGCGCGCCGACTTCGCGCAAGGCTTCCGTCCACAACGCCGCGAGCAGGCTCTTTTCGATGAACGGCGCGAACAGCCACAGGTGGAAATGCGGGTGCCCTTGCCCATCGTGGCCCGGCGTCCACTCCGCGGCGCGGTGCAGCGTGAGGTCCGGATGCCTTCTCTCTTTCAGATGACGGGCCAGCTTCTTTCTAAAGCGCGGCCACGCTCGCCAGAGCATCTCGATACGTAGCCCCACGTCACCAGTCTCGATCGTGCGCAAGAGAAGGTCCTTGCCGCGCTGAGCCAAAAATTCTTGTGCCCTACGCCAGCGCGAGACCTCCAAACGTGCCTCACGGTCGAGGCCTCGGAAGTCCGTCGACGCCGCACGCTCTTCCAACACCCGCACATGCGCTTCGACCTCCGTTCGCGTCCAGTGCTTGTTTGTGAGAGTCAAAAACTTCTCGCCGTACCGTTCGGGATCCCCATCCCTCATCAGCCCGCAGCGGCGCCCCTCGAGGACAACGCGGGCTCGCGCGAGTCCGTATCGCGCGCGCCGCTTCTTCGCGTTCATCTTGCTGCAGTGCAGGCAGAGCCGTCGGATCCCGCACGACTCGGGTACCTGCGCGCGTTCGTGGCTGCACTTCTTGCAGGCACCTTGGCGCCAGCGGTAGCCGCAGCGGCCGAGGTTCCGGAAGCGGTAGATCTGCCCGTTCGCTCGCGCGCCGTGCCATGCGTCCGTTGTTTCCGTCGACCGGATCATGAGCGGGAGATCCTCGGGCATCCCGATGCCAACGCCGTCTGGCGGGGCGCCAAGCAAATCGCGGTAGCACTGGGCCGCGAGCTCGCTCAGCTCGCGGCCCCGCTCGCGCGCCTTGTGCGCTTTCACACGGTGTTTTTGCGCGATTGTGTCGCGCCACGCCGCAGTGATAGCTTCTACTTGGCGGAGCGGCGCGTGCGTTGTAGATTGCACGTGCACCAAGCCTCGCCCTGCGTTGCTTCGCAGTTGGGGTTTTTGTTTCTTCTTGCACCATCGTGGAAACGCCCGGGCGTAAAAACCCGGGCGTTTTGCTTTTTGACATGCGGGGACAAGACCGGACGACGCTATCCCTGTTCGCGCTCGGGGTCATGGGGTCATTTTTGACCCCCGGCGGAGTCATCGGACCTCGTGGCGACGCGGTCCCCGGCGCGACCCCCGACCCCAGCATCGCCGGGCTCATGAGGTCGACCGCGGCCGCGACCACGACCCCGCTCGCGGCCACGACCGCGACCCCGACCGCGACCCCGACCACGACCCCGCTCGCGGCCACGACCGCGACCGCGACCCCGACCGCGACCCCGACCACGACCCCGACCACGACCGCGACCCCGACCACGACCGCGACCGCGACCACGACCCCGACCACGACCGCGACCCCGACCACGACCGCGGCCACGACCCCGACCGCGACCCCGACCCCGACCGCGACCCCGACCACGACCGCGACCACGACCCCAGCATCGCCGGGCTCATGAGGCCGACCCCGCCCGCGACCGCGACCCCGACCGCGACCGCGACCACGACCCCGCTCGCGACCCCGACCACGACCCCGCTCGCGGCCACGACCGCGACCCCGACCGCGACCCCGACCACGACCCCGCTCGCGGCCACGACCGCGACCGCGACCCCGACCGCGAC
>Ga0193753_10001321_pt1 | contig 21429 bp, 14 predicted proteins | sample H1c2metaG_FD_144925 | JGI IMG/M metagenome (GOLD analysis project Ga0193753, IMG submission 144925) | Soil microbial communities from a riparian zone of the East river system, Colorado, United States - H1c2 | ecosystem: Environmental > Terrestrial > Soil > Riparian zone | place: USA: East...
ACGCGCGTGAGCGAGATCGGCTCGTGGCATCTGCTCGATCCCGACGTACTCGCGTGGTTGTTCAGTGGTATGCCGAGAGCGGAAGTGCTGCACGGTTTGTTCGAACTGCGGACCATCGTCGAACCGCCCGCCGCAGCCCTGGCCGCCAAACGCCGAACTCAAGAGCATTTGGTGGAAATGCGGCGCGCGCTCGACGCCATGACGGCCCACACTCTCCACGAGATCGAAGGCCGGGAGGCTGACATGGCGTTTCACGCTGCACTGCTGGCGGCGACGGCCAACCCGTTTGTCATCTCATTGACCAACGGTGTCACCGCTGCGGTCAACTCGCTGACGGAATTCAAACAACGGCTGGTCAGGATCAAGCGCGATCCCGTGCCCGACCACCTCCGCGTCTACGATGCCATCGCGGCCAAAGATGCCGACGCTGCCCGCGAGGCGATGATCAAACTGATTCGTCTCGCCGTGCTCGATATGCCTGCTGCGCAGCGTCCGCGACCGCCTTCCGGTTCGACAATTCAGAAGAGGTGAGAGATGACCAGGCGAATCAACTTCCTTGCTGGCTTACTGGCGATCGGTTGTCTGTCCGGGCCGGCATTGGCGCAGATGCAGACGGAGGTTCCTCCATTGGTGTCGGGAGCGAAGCCCGCGACACTCGAAGCCATCAAGGTCCATGGCAGTGCGCTCGAGGGCAACCTGGAAGGGAATGATGTTGACCGGGAGGTCCTGGTCTTCCTTCCGCCTGGCTATCGCCAGGATCGACGTCACCGATACCCCGTGTTGTACGCGCTGCACGGGTATTCGATCGGTGCGCGGCAATGGTCGGCGGAGATACACGTTCCGCAGACGATCGAGGGAGCATTCGCGACTGGATCCCGCGAAATGATCGTCGTATTGCCGGATTCCAAAACCTTGCACAACGGATCGATGTATTCGAGCTCCGTCACCACCGGTGACTTCGAGACTTTCATTGCGCGCGACCTGGTGAAGTACATCGACAGTCACTACCGCACGTTGCCAAAGCGGGAGAGTCGCGGACTGGTGGGCCACTCCATGGGCGGGTACGGCGCCGCGCGCATCGGGATGAAGCATTCGGATGTGTTCGGCGCCTTGTACATCATGAGCCCCTGCTGCCTGTCCACGCGCACGGCATGGCCGGCGGAAATCGAGAAAGCACTCGCCGAGGTGAAGACGCCCGGGGATTCGGCGAAGCTTCCCTTCTTCGCGCGGGCGACTCTGGCCACTGCTTCTGCGTGGTCCCCCAATCCCGGCAAACCACCGCTCTACCTCGACCTGCCAACGGTGAACGGCGAGCCACAACCCGACGTGCTCAGCAAATGGGCCGCCAATTCGCCACTGGCGTTCGTCGACCAGTACATCGGCGGCTTGCGGCGTTACGCGGGCATCGCAATCGACGTGGGCGACCAGGATGGACTGCGCACCGACACCGCAAAACTGCAAGCCGCCTTGCAACGCTACGGCTTGCCCAGCACTTTCGAGGAATACAAAGGCACACATACCAGCGCGGTCGCGGTCCGCTTCCAGAATTTCGTGATGCCCTTCTTCAGCAAGCACCTTGTCTTCGAAAAGTGAGCCCAAGTAACTTTCATATACGCAACTTCGGTCGAGGATCTCAAATCCGCGAGAACGGTTAGCATCCCATCATGTTCAAACTTTCTTGTGTCACCGTCGCCGCTTTGGCGTGTTCCATCGTCCGTGCGGATACCGGCGCAAGCGCGCGCCTTCCCGATGGAACAGATTTCGTGTTCTGGGAAGTGCCGCTGACTTTCACGAAGAATTACTATGTCGACGGCAGCTCGGCGCGAAGCAGTGACCGCGGCCCCGGCACGGCGAAGCAGCCGTTTCGTACGATCAGCAAGGCCGCGGAGATTCTGCGACCTGGCGAGCGCGTCGTGATCTCAGCCGGCGTATATCGCGAGTTCGTGCGTCCGGCACGCGGCGGCTCGGGCCCGGACAACATGATCAGCTACGAAGCGGCGCCAGGGGCCGTGGTCATTATCAAGGCCTCCGAAGTCCTGCGCGATGGTTGGGAACCGAGCCTCGAACCTGGAATCTGGAAGCACACGCTCACCGGCGCTCTCTTCCCCGATGCCTACAACCCGTTCGCCATGGTGAACATTCCTGGCGACTGGTCCTGGCTCGACACGAAGCGAGTCGACATGGGGCCCTATATCCGTCGCCGCGGAATGATCTTCGTCGATGGCAAGCCGCTCGAACCTGTCGAGCAATATCGCGAACTCGGCAATGTGCCGCTGCCAGGCGCGCCGCTTGCGAGCGATCAGCCGCGACGACTCACCGGACTGCCTTCGCGGTCGCGCGGCGCTCCGATAATGAAGGAAATTGGCGGTTCGCCAGATCGAAGATTCTGGGTCGAACATCAGGGCAACGTCGTGCATATCAGCATGCCTTCCGGGGACCTCGCCAATTCCCTGGTCGAGATCACGACACGTGAACAAGCCTTTGCGCCACGCGAGAGCGGGCTGGGCTACATCCGTATCAAGGGGCTGACTTTCCAGCATGCCGGCAATGCATTCCCGCCGCCGCAGCGCGGACTCGTTTCCACGGGCGGTGGCCACCACTGGATCATCGAAGGCAACGTCATCGAGTGGGCCAATGGCGTCGGACTCGATATCGGCAGCCAACACTGGACCGGCGCGCGCAATCCGCAGGCCGGTGACTCTCACATCGTGCGCGGCAACACCTTTCGGTACATTGGCGTCGAAGGCATCGGCGGCATGGGGACCAGCAATACGCTCGTCGAGGACAACCTCATCGAGTGGATAGGCTGGCAGGACGCCGAGCGCGCGTGGGAAGCGGCGGGCGCCAAGTTTCACCGGGCCCGCAACCTGCTCTTCCGCCGCAATGTCGTCCGGCACATTCGCCACGCCAATGCGGTCTGGCTCGACGTCGGCAATTCGAACAGCCGCATCACCGCCAATGTATTGGCCGACGTGCTCACCGTCAGCGCCGCCATTCACATGGAGATGAGCCTTGCGCCCAACCAGATCGACAACAACATCATCTGGGACGTGCGCAACTCGGAGCCGGGCACGCCCGGGCAACGCGGCGCGGCCGGCTCCGGCATTTTCCTGCATGCGTCGCAGAACCAGATCGTGGCGCAGAATCTCATCGGCCGTTGCGACAACGCCGGCGTGTGGCCCGCGCTGCGACCGGATCGCGCGGGCAGCGGCAACGCCCGCCAACACAAGATCTACAACAACATCTTTGCCCGTTGCGACAAGGGCGGAATCGTTTTCAGTCACGATGACAATGAGGCCGACGGCAACGTGTACGTTTCACTGCCCGAAAAGTTTGCCGGGCTCGCGGCAGCGGATACGACGCAATGGCTCGACCTGCCCGCATGGCAAGCGCATGGCTGGGACAAACACGGCAAGGTCGCGCGCCTGGAGTTGAGCTTCGATGCCGACCGCCTGGAGCTCACCATGACGGGTGAAGCCGACCTGCCCCAACTGCCGGCTTTCAATGGCATCGACAGCGACCTTGCCGGCCAAACTACCGGGGCGGTGCGGCCACCTGGGCCTCTCGCGGCCCCCGGCGCTGCGAATGCCCGAAGCATCGATCCACGTCTTTGCAATCCACGCGTTCAATGCGCTGAGCACCGCTAGACCACGTTGAAACAATTCCTTCCGAGCCTCGTCGCGGCAGTAGAAAGATAACTACAACTGTCGGGATGTACTGCTTGTCGACTGGGTAATGCCCGCGGTACGACCGTACCGCGGGCTTATTCGTGGAATCAGTGCTTGTCGTCTTGGTTCGCCGATCAGAACTTCATCCTGAACCCGGCCGTGTAGAAACGACCCATGTCATCGTAGAAGCCGAGCGTCGGATAGAACAGGCCCGGAAGTCCCGAGTTGGATGGGAACAGCGGAGCGCGTTCGTCGAGCAGGTTGTTCACGGTCAGGTACGCCTCGACGTTGCTGCCGCCGAACTCGAACTGCTTGCCGATCGTGACGTCCACGACGTCATACGCGTCGAGCGTCTCGTCCACGTAGTTCTGGGTGCCCCCGGTGACGCCGTTTTGGCCGTCGTTGAGCCTGTTGCTGCTGCTCTGCAGAGTGACGTTGCTCAGCCAACGATTCTGCAGCGCCACGCTCCAGCCGCTGTTCTCGTACGTCAGGAACGTGCTCTGCAATAGTTCAGGCTGCACAGCCCATGTGTACCAGAGCGAAGCCGGCGTGTTGAGTGTGGAGTTCGTCGGCTGATAGGTCGCCAGGTGACGCAGTGAGAATTGGCCACCCCACATCTCCCAGTTGTAGTCGAGCTCGAAATCGTAGCCCTTGATCTTCTGCACCGCCGCGTTGAACGGCGAGTTGAGGATCTCGCTCGGGTAGTTGGAGGCCAGTGTGTAGCCGGCATTGCTCGGATCCATGATCGGCCGAATCGCCAGATCGCAGAATGGCGAATCGTAGGCAGGCGCGCTGCCAACGCAGAGACCCTGGATGGCGTCGTTCTGATAGCTGATCTGGGTGATCGCGTTCGTCAACCTGGTCTCGTAGAAGTCAACCGACACGCTGAAGCGCGGAATGGAGGTCGGCGTCAGCACGAATCCGACAGTGACTGTCCTGGCCTCTTCCGGCGTAAGGTCCGCGTTGCCGCGCGAGATGAGCCGCGTGTTGTCGGTTCTGCCCGTGAGCAAGTCGCGGAAACCCGTCGACGAAACGCCAGCGGGCTGAAACAGGTCGTTGAGGTTGGGCGCACGGATATCCGAAGACAGTGTGCTTCGGAACCGCAGCGTCTCGTTGATCCGCCAGTTGAGTCCGATCTTCCAGGATTCGACGGCGTCAAATTCCGAATACTTGGTCCAGCGGCCGGCGAGGTTGGTCGAGAGTTCCTGGAACCCCGGGACCTCTTTGAGCAGCGGGACGTTGAATTCCAACGCGCCTTCATAGACATGCTGCTTGACATCGACTTCCGCGTTGGTGTTCTGCACCCAGCGCACGGGTGCACCGCCGCCCTGGAGGCACATGCGCAGACCTGTGCAGTCGACGAAGTCAGTCGGAAAGGCATTACTTTCCATCACGTAAGTGGCCCAGCGCGCCTCACCCGACAAGTTGCCCGTGATTTCGCCCGCGGGGAATCCAAAGCCCCAGAGGCCGCCGCCGATCGAGAAACCGACATCATCGAGTTCCTGCGTCAGCGTCCACGATGTTTCCGTTCGCAGGTAGTTATAGGCCTCTGCCGAAGGTCCGGCGGGATCGGTGATGTTGGTCGGAACGCAGCCCGGATAGAGGGCCGCGAACTGCGGCTGAGTGGTCACCCAGCACTTGATGACGCCGCCGTCGAGCACCGCATCGAGCGAAGCCAGGTACTTGGCATTGTCCGTGTTGTTGGGATTGGTGACCGACAGCTCGCTGTTGCCGTGGTTGTAAAACACATTCCACTTCCAGCTGCCGAGCTCACCGGTCGCTCCGGTTTCCGCATTCCATGAACTCTGGTCGCCGAGGGTGCGATACATGCGGTTGGGGTTGCCGTTGGCGGGCTCCCCACCGACGTTGTTCCAGATGTATGACGGGACCGAGAGATAGGGCGTGTTCGGAGGCGGTGGAGGCGTACTGCCAGTCTGCGGCGACTGGACCGGGGCCGGCAGACAGCGCCAGCCCGTCGTGGGGCAAGTGATGTTCGCACCCACCAGCGCCTGCGTCGCCGGAGTCAGGTACGGATTGTTGGCGAAGATCGCGCTGGGGCGGCCGTTCGACGTGCTTACCACCCAGTTGATCCAATCAGACGCGTTTTCAGCTTGCGCCCAGGATCCCTGCACGTACCAGTTAGCGCTCTCACCCAAGTCCACGTCGAAGCGCGCGAACACATCCTTCATCTCGATTTCGGAACGGAAGGTGCCGTACGGTACGTAGCCACCGTCTCCGCCCGATTCGATGCTGCCGGCGACCGGTGTGCCGTGAACCAGCGGACTCGCCACGCCGGCCTGGTTGAACGTGTAGCCGTTGAGGGTGCATGCAGTGCCGCAACTGATATTGCCGTGCATGGGTTGGTTGATCACGCGCCCATAAGGCGTGTTCCTGAACGGGTTAGCCAACGTACCAGCGCCCGTGAGCAACCAGGCCTGCCCATCCTCGGCGTAGGGGCGTTCGCTCATCGGGATCATGTCCTGATGGCGGAAGCGGGCGGCGACCTCGAAATGGCCGCGATCGCTGAAGAGGTCTGTACCCCAGGCGGCACCGACCTGGTACTGGTCGCCGTCGCCGTAGTTCGACAAGCCGTAATCAGCCTTGAGTGACAGGCCGGTGAACTCCTTGTCCAGCACGTAGTTGACCACGCCGGCGACAGCGTCAGAACCGTAAATTGCCGAAGCGCCGCCGGTCACGATGTCGACCCGCTGCATCAGCATCGACGGCAGCACGTCGATATTGACCGTGCCGTCCTGGTTGTTAGGCGCGATGCGATGGCCGTCCATCAGTACCAGCGTGCGCGAAGCGCCGAAGTTGCGAAGCGACAATGTGTTGCCGCCGTTGTTGGTGCTGCCGTTGCCCTGTGTGCGCGGTGTGCGCCCGCCCATGATGGTGGGCAGCTTGTTCAGCGCGTCAGCCGTATCGCTCGGCGTCGTGAGCAAGAGATCGGCTATGTCCACCGTGGTGAGCGGCGTCGGCGACTGGGCGTTGTCGGTGATCGTGCGCGATCCGGTCACCGTGATGACGCCCATGTCCTCTTCGTCGGGCTTCTGATCTGGCGTCTGCGCCCAGACCGGGTTCGCGCTCAAAGATCCCGTGACGCACAGCGCGGCTACGGCCGCGCGGAGAATATTCCGTGAAGTCATGTGATGCCCCCTCTATCTACAACGGGGCGCGGAAGGCGCCCCAAAAAGTGATTCTCTGGTAACGCTATCAGTATGGTTTTACTAAAGCAACGTACTTACCAAATGCCATGCAAGACATACGCGCGTGAGCGATAGCATTTTCGTCATGCATCGATTCGGAAAGCGGATTGGTGCGTGTTGCCGAGATGGCACACCATCCAGCGCCATGAAAACTCATCCGCTTCGTTTCGTAGCCCTGCTTATCGGCTTCGTCCTGCTGGCCTCCGGCGTCTCACACGCCGCCCAACCGGCCAAGGCCGGCGAGAAATACACGTTCGTCCTCGTGCATGGCGCCACCGCCGGGGGCTGGGAGTGGAAGAGCACTGGCAAGTTCCTCACCGACGATGGCCACACTGTTTACCGCGCCACGCTCACCGGTCTCGGCGAACGCATGCATCTCAACAGCCCTGACATCGACTTGCAGACACACATCAACGATGTGGTGAACCTGATCCTGTTCGAGGATCTGCACGACGTGGTGCTCACGGGCCATAGCTACGGGGGCATGGTCATCACCGGTGTCATCGACAGGATTCCCGAGCGAATTCGCCATGTCGTGTATCTCGACGCCGCGGTACCCGACGACGGCATGTCGATCTGGGACCTCTTCGGCAACACGCCGCAGGATCCCGAGCGCTTCAAGGACGGCTTCATGCAGGTGCCGTGGGTCAAGCCCGGTGCTCAGCCGCCGCACAGCGTCAAACAGTCGATCAAATGCTTCAACCAGCCGGTGTCGTACAAGAATCCCGCCGCGCTGGCGTTGCCGGTGACGTACGTCGCTTTCATCCCCAAGGACAAGTCGGCCGAAGAACGCGCCAAGACAGACAAGAGCTGGCAGCGCGCCGTGGCGCGTGGCTGGACGATCCGCACTTTCCCCGGCGGCCACGTCGCGCAGCAGGAAGATCCGCGCGGCGTCGCGACGCTCATCGAACAGGCTGCCGACGATCGAAACAAGGCCCCCGCGAAGACGGCCAACTAACCGGGAATTCCCGTCGACAAGCCAGTGCGGCCGGACTCCCTGCGATCATCCTCTGATGAGTCCACGGACAACTCGGAGGCCTTCCCGCTTTCCGCCCCGGCGTTGAGGGGATCGCATGAAGCGGCGAACGAACCGTCTCCCCGCCGCTGCGTGATGGCAAAATCCCCTCAACTCTCCACTTCGCGCCCTCGATCACCTGTTTGATATACGAGGTTGATGATGTCCGGGTCAGGCACGAGTTCCAAAAAGTATTGTTTTCTTCTGGCGCTTCTCGGCGTTGCGCTCTGCTGCGCCATCGCCTTTCTCATCTTCGATCAGGTGAAGCAGAACCAGAGAATTCAATCCATGAAAGACACGATCCGCACTTTGCAGTCGTCATTGGATGAAAAAGAAAGAGAACTGAAAAGCATTCCGTCACATTCGGGTGATCAGAAGTATGCAATGTCGACGATCCAGGAAAAGCAGGAAAGCGCTAAGGACACTCGTGGCAAGACTGGCGGTGGGCAAACGGTTTCAGGCAGCGCACCAGGCAGCCTCCATATCTTGAAGGAACTGGAAGATGTTTCAGATTCCAACCCGCGCTCCTATGCGGAGAAGCTGGAAGAACTGTTGTCAGATAGTGCAACCGAGGAAGAGGCCGCAATCGCCAGCAGATTCATTTTTGACAAGGCCCGGGATCAACAGGCCCTGCCTGATTATTCGCTGCAGGCGATTTATGCCAACCAAACCAATCCAGATTTGAGAAGAGTGATTGCGCAGGTACTGTCACAGCGGGGCAACGATGTCTTGCTGAACAGCCATATTGCCGAAGCGCAAGCAAGACTGAAGAGCGCGCAACCCCGGGACCGCCTCGCCGCGCTCAGTCAACTTGGCAAAACACACAGCACACATGCCGTCGATGCGATTGCGCCCTTCTTGCAGGATCCTGATACCACGGTGAGATTGGCGGCGTTATTTGCATTGCGGGATACCGGCAATCAGCGGCACGTCAATCTGGTCGAGGCGCTGACCCATGACCCGGATCCGTCGGTAAGTAGTTTGGCGGGCGATGTCTCGAGTAGTTTGAGCAACCTGAGCTCGGGCGCGCGAACAAGCTATTCACGATCCGACATCGAGGCTGAATTGCCGCCCATCGCAAATCCATGAAGTCGGCGCGGCAGGCCCGATCTGGCGCCATTCGAATCAATAGGTAATTTCCCCTGCTTGACCACAAAAGTTTCCATGCTAGCTTTCAGGCCGAGCTGGTAGCGCTAACAAAAACGCTGCCGGTGAGTCCGATCCCGGAAAATGCGAGGGGGAACCATGGAAGATCTATCGACTCGATTTCGTACGCGCGGCAAAAGAATTGTCACGACTGCGCTCGTCGGAGCCCTGGCTCTGAATTCAACGATGGCCACAGCTGCTTGCAATGGATATGTCGGAATCACGTTCGACGACGGCCCGACCTCCAATACCGCAACACTCGTCAATTTGCTCAGGCAGAACAGCCTCACGCCGGTGACGTGGTTCAACTGGGGGCAGCGCGTATCTGGCAATCCATCCCTGATTTCACAGGAACTGTCCGTTGGAGAAGTTCAGAACCACAGCAATACTCATCCACACATGAGCGGCTACAGCTCTCAGCAAGTCACCAGTGAGCTGAGCCTGGCCAATCAGGCAATCCAGAATGCGGGCGCGCCGAAGCCCACGTTGTATCGCGCGCCCTATGGCGAATTGAACAACACGATTCGTCAGGCAGCACAGTCTCTGGGTCTGTTTGCCATGACCTGGAATGTCGACTCTGGAGATTGGAATGGTGCCAGCACCGCAGCCATCGTCAGCGCCAACAACCAATTGCAAAATGGCCAGGTCATCCTGATGCATGACGGGTATGCCAATACCAACAACGCCATTGCGCAGATTGCGGCGAATCTTCGCGCGAGGAACCTGTGTCCCGGCCGCATTGATCCAACTACTGGTCGAGCCGTGGCGCCTCCTGGCGGTGGGTCCTCGAGTTCGAGCAGTTCGAGTTCCAGCAGTTCGAGCGGTGGTGGTTCAGGCGTGATCACCGTACGCGCTCGTGGCGTTGCGGGCGCGGAACAGATCCAGTTGGTCGTCAACAATGCGACGGTCGCGACGTGGACACTAACTACCAGCTATCAGAACTTCAGCGTGAACAACTCCGCAACCGGCAGCATTCTGGTCAAGTACATCAACGATGCTTCAGGGCGTGATGTGCAAGTGGATTACATCATCGCAGGCGGCACCACCAGGCAGGCTGAGAATCAGACCTACAACACGGGCGTGTATCAGAACGGCGCTTGTGGCGGTGGAAATGGCCACAGCGAATGGCTGCATTGCAACGGGGCGATCGGATTCTGATATCGGATGGCGCCTGATGCCGGTTCAACGCGGCGGAGGTGATACCTCCGCCGCCATGAGCTGCAGGCTTTCTTCTTCGACAGCGCTCAAATCGGTCAGCAGCCGACCGCCTTAGTACCCCATCACGCGCAGCCCCAGCGGGCTCAGGTCGCCGCGCGTGAAGCGCCCGTTGAAGTCGACTTCAAAATTATCCGGAGCAAAGTCTGGCGCTGACAGGCCGGCTTCGAATGCCGCCTTCTGAATGTCAGCGTACTGGCGATTCTTCGCGCAGTCGGGCGCCGGCGCGACATAGATGACGCTGGAGTAGCCGGTGCCGCGGTGCGCATCCTCGACGCCGTGGAGTACATCGGGATGCCAGAAGATGGCGTCTCCCGGCTGCATGAGCGGAATGGAGCCGTAGGCTTCGAGCAAGAGCTGGTGATACTGCTTCCCGATCACCATTGCACGGCAGGCAGCGGCGCCGCACAGCTCATCTTCGGGCACGTCGTCCTGAAGCGCGCGCAACAGCATCCACGGCATGGCATCAGCTATTGGCAATAACTGCAGTGTTCCGTCGTTGGGGCCTTGCCTGGTCAATGCCGTCCAGCCTTGAAACGTCCTGAACATGCGGCACACGGCCGGTGACGGAATTTCCTGAATTTCGGTTCTGCCCCAGGCTTCAAAGGGGTCGTAGGCTTCCAACACTCCGCCAAACACGTGGCGATACACCGTGCCGTGATAGGCCGGATCGATCCAGCGATCGATGGACCCCGCATCGACATGAGCCGACAGCCCGAGCGATGCATCGCCGGGCTGGCGGAAACGGACGCGGTCCGCGTAAATGAGATTCTGATCGGGATCGAAGACCGGACCGTTGGGCGACGAAGCGCGCCAGAGTCCGTTCAGGAAGGCCTGCGCTCTTGCCATCGCCGGATCGGTACGCGCTTCCATCTGCGTCCGTGACCAGAACACGCCGTAAATCTGAGGTTTGGCACTGGCCAGCGTGCCGAAGTAGTCGTCGACCGCGCCTCCCTTCTTCAATTTCTCCAGGTAGTCATTGGTTTCGAGATACTGCGAGAGGTCGGCGGTCCAGGCATCGACGCGGGCGTCATCGAACACATTGCGGATGACGAGGCAGCCGCGCTGACGAATGTGAGCCTTCTGCGCCTCGGCTACACGATCGAGCTCACCGAACTCGATCTGCGGCACCGGCAGGATGCCATTGGACCGTTCGCGCACGATTTGCTCGACTTGCGCTTCGACGCGAGCCGTCGCCGCTGCAAAGCGCTTGGGCATGTCCTGGATCTGCGCGCGTAACTTGCGTTTGACCTCAACGATCCGCTGCCGATAGGGAACGTTGGCTTCGTTCGCTTTGTCAGTCTGTTCGAGCATGCGATTCCCCCGGCACGGCTCACGCGGCCGCGCGACAGTGACTCTCGATGAATTGCTGATGTGTTGTCAGCCGGCCCGCTTCTGTCTGCATGGTGGCGCGCATTTTCTCCAGCCATTGCACGCTGTCGGTCGCATGAGCTTGCGGAGGCGGGTCGCACGCTTCGGGCAGATTGAGCTGGCCGACCTGCACTGCGAGCCACGAGGCTTTGACGAACACTTCGTGCTCGCGCTGCACGATGCGCGCATTGCGACGGAAATGCTCGATGCTCTCGCTCAACGTGTCCGGTATCGGCATGTTCGCGCAGTAACGCCACAGTTCGCCGTCGCCGCGCTTGTTGAGATGGTAGTGCAGGATCAGGAAGTCGCGAACGCGTTCCAGTTCGCTGTTGGCGATGCGATTGTATTCGTCGCGCAGAGCCGGGTTGAAATCCCGGTCGGGAAACAGGGCGAGCAGCCGGAGAATATTGGCCTGGATGAGATGCAGGCTGGTCGATTCCAGCGGCTCGAGAAATCCGCTCGACAAGCCGATGGCGACCACGTTGCGATTCCAGCCTAGACGCCTTCGCCCCGTCACGAATCGCAGTGTGCGTGGCTCGGCCAGCGCCGGGCCGTCGAGGTTGGCGAGCAGCGTGGCCGCGGCGCCCGCCTCATCCAGGTAGTTAGAGGAATACACATATCCATTGCCGATGCGATGTTGCAAGGGGATACGCCATTGCCAGCCGGCCGTTCGCGCCGTGGAGCGCGTATAGGGCAGGAATTCACCGGCACTCGCGCAGGGCACCGCGACCGCGCGATCGCAGGGTAGCCAGTGCGTCCAGTCGTCATAGCCGGTATGGAGTGCCTCTTCGATCAACAGGCCTTTGAAACCGGAGCAATCGATGAACAATTCGCCCGCCACTTCGTGTCCGTCCGAAAGCGTGAGCGCCTCGACATGGCCGCTCTCGCCGTTCAGCCGGGTCGCGACGATCCGGCCTTCGACGCGCACTACTCCCCGCCGCTCCGACACTTCACGCAAGAACGCCGCGTAGAGCGACGCATCGAAGTGATACGCGTAGTCATAGGTAGATAGCACGCTGCGAGGATCGGTCAGCGGCACCGCAAACCGCGCCTGCGAGGCCAACACCCAGGCCATGCAATAGTCGTCCAGGCTGGATGACACCTTGTCCAGTCGCTGCGCCTGCTGCCAGAAATACAGCAGGTGGCCGAAGTCGAACGGCCGCCCGTAGGTGCCGAATGGGTGGAAGTAGCGCCGGCCGGGCTCCGCCCAATCGACGAACTGAATGCCGAGCTTGTACGAGCCCTTGGTCCGGCGCATGAATTCGAATTCGTCCAGGCCCAGCATCTTGTTGAACTGCTTGATTGGCGGAATCGTCGCTTCGCCGACACCGACGATGCCGATCTCTTCGGACTCGATCAGCGTAATGCGACAGCCCGGCAGGGCGTTCGACAAGGCCGCGGCGGTCATCCAGCCGGCCGAGCCGCCGCCGGCGATGACAATCTGGGTCAGTTTGCGATCGTCGGCGCGCACGGTAGTTTGCCGGGGCGCTTACTTGCTGTTCGGAATCGGACAGTGGCGGTCGATGAACGTCTGATGGTCCGGCATCAGCGCCAGATTGCCGGCTACGTTTGCGCGAATCTGGTCCAGCGTCTGCTGCAAACTCGCGGTCCCGGGTATCCGGGTCGCGCCATGGTGGCGTTCCGGGAACACGCCCTGCCCCATCATCACCTGGAGCCAGGAGTCGATCCGGAACAAGTTGACCTTGTCCGGCCACACGTAGCCGTTCTTCCTGAAGATTTCTATGCGGTGCGCGACATTCCGGGGCACTTCCATGTTGCGGTAGTGAGTCCAGAAAGGACTGTCATCCCTGCGAGTCTGCTTGTAATGCAGGATGATGAAATCGCGCACCTCTTCCCACTCGAACTTGCTCTCGGTATTGAACCGCTCGGCCTGATGTTCGCACTCGCCGCTGAAAGGAAAAAGCCGCATCAGGCGTATCAGCGCGGTGGTGATGAGATGAATGCTGGTCGACTCGAGTGGCTCGAGGAAGCCGGCCGCGAGACCCATCGCGACACAGTTCCGATGCCACGGCTGTTGCCGGCGCCCGGTGCGGAATTTCAGCTGCCGCGGTTCGGTAATGACGGGACCCGTCAGATTTTTCACCAGGAGCGAACGCGCCTCGTCGTCGGAACAGAACCGGCTGCTGTAGACGATGCCGTTGCCGGTGCGATGCTGCAAAGGAATGCGCCATTGCCAGCCAACGGGATGTGCAATCGCCCGTGTATACGGTGGCGGCGGCTGCGTGTTTTCGGTCTGCACCGCCCAGGCGCGATCGGCGCCTAACCAGTGACCCCAGTCCTCATAGCCGACGCCGAGCACCTCGCCGATCAGCATTCCCCGAAAGCCCGTGCAGTCGATGAAGAAATCTCCCGGCACGGATCTACCGCCATCCAACTCCAGCGACTCGATATTGCCGGTCTCAGGAGACCCACTCTTCGAAGACAAGTTGACCGTGGCGATCTTGCCTTCCACGCGCGTGACGCCAAGCGCTTCGCTCTTGCCGCGCAAGAACTTCGCGTATGCCGTGGCATTGAGATGGTAGGCGTAGTTCAGGTTGGTCTTGCCAACCTGCGTCGCGAACTTACCCTGTTTCGCCGCCTTCCACTCCAGGCAGTAATCCTCGAGGTTGCCACCCAGACCCTGCGCATGCAGCTCGAGCCAGTATTCATGGAACTCGGCCATCCAGGACCCCGTGCCAATGACACCGAATGAGTGGATGTAGCTATCGCCGATGTTGGCCCAGTCGTCGAACCAGATGCCGAGCTTGAAGGTGGCCTGCGTGGCCGCCATGAACTCGCGCTCATCGATCTCCATGAGGCTGTGGAAGCTCCTCATGGTCGGAATGGTGGCCTCGCCCACGCCCACGGTGCCAATCAGATCGGACTCGACGAGCGTGATGTCGAGCTGCGTGCCCAGGCGCTTGACGAGGCTGTAAGCGGCGAGCCAGCCCGCGGTGCCACCACCGGCGATGACGACCCGAGTTTTGCCGGAGTTCATGAGAGGCTTCCTAGCGCTTCAGGCTGTGCGCCACGATGTCGCGGATGCGGCGCGCGTTTTCTTCGTTCATGTCGGCGAGCGCACCCTGGGCTCGCTCCGGCAGATGGGCGCGTGGCATCGTGTTGTCTCCGAAGATGTAGTAGTCGAACAGCGCCCGCCAGCCCTGCCTATCTACCAGCGGCCGGTCGCGCAGGCCCAGCATCGCGTGCATCAGCACGTCCATCGGATCGCCCATGTAGGCCGGTGAATCGACCCACCAGTAGTTCATCATGACGTTGAAGCGGTCCAGTGCCTCGGCCTGGTGCCACCAGAGGCTCGGGTAGTACAACGCATCGCCAGGCTCCATGTCGGCGATCCAGGCTTCGTCCAGTGCCTCGCGGAGCCGCGGGAATCGATCGAAGTCCGGCTGCCGGAGGTTCGCCATCGTCACGACCTGACCGCCAGGCGTCGGAGCAAGCGGGCCCGGATACAGATTCCGGATCTGCTCGGGGCGGAACAGCGTGAACCGCCGGCGCCCGAGCACGCAGCAGGCAATGTTGCGCGGCACGTCGTAGTGAGCCGCGGCGACGGACTCGGTGCCGATCCATATCTTCCCCACGCGCGGGTGGCGATCGAAGACCGGATGATCGAAGACCAATGAGTTCTGCGCTGCCAACTCTGGAAAGCTCTCGCTCACCACGATGGAGTTCATGTAGTAATAAGAGTGAACTTCGCTGCCAAGTTCCGCGCGGATGCGGTCCAGCACTTCCACGAAGTCGCGACGCTCGGACCGGTAGTTGAAACCGGTCACGGGCTCGTTGTAGCCGAAGTGGCCGTCTATCTCCGGGTCGCCCACATACACGATCACCGGCTTCTTGTTGTAGTTGCTGGCGAGCAGTTCCATCACCTTGGCCGACCCCTGCTTCCGAGCCGCCTGCACCAAAGGCCAATCGGCGGTCAGCCCACGCATCAGCACCGGCTCATTGCCAGCGAACAGTTCGTCGAAGGGAATGCGGTCGAATCTCAACCCATCGATGACGCGGACCTGGTGGCTCATGATTCTCTTCAGGCCGACTGGAGTCGCGCGATCTTCAGGTTGACCAGCTTCTGAAAATTGCCCAGCGAAGAGATCAGGAAGTAGACCGGACCGAGCAGGCCCAGCCGATGCAGCCTGAGCAGTTGATCGCCGTTCATGGCCGCGAGCTTTTCCTGGTTGATGGAGTAGTAACCACTGAAGTCATAACGCAGCTCGGGGAAGACCGAGATCTGGATCTTCACCTCTTCGAGCAGGTCCATCGCGACGAGCTCGCGATACAGCACGCGATCGACGCGCAGGCCCGCGTCGACCGTCTGCAGCACGCGCTTGATGCCCTCGAGATACGGCGTCTCGCCGCCGAGCGGCAGGAACACCGGCTGCCCATCCGCGCGCAGGCGCGGATGTTGTTCGTCGATCATGACCTTCATTTCGGCCTTGATGCCGGCCGGCGCATTGGTGCCGTCCTCGGCACGGATGTAGCCCACGGAGAACGGTCCGCGGGCCAGCGTCGCCGGAATGAAAGTGCTGATCCAGCGATCACCCTCGACGAACAGGTTTTCGTCTTTCTCGAAACCCAGGATGGCGTGAGCTATGAAGCCCGGCTCTTCATCGGTTTTGCGCAGGAGGAGCGGATATTCACGATGCAGCTCATTGAACTCGGCGCTCAGCGCCAGGGCACGGTTCACCAGATCGCCGTACTCGGGGCGAGCGCGGGTGTCGACGGCGATCGACCGATGCTGGTCGTTGGTCAGGATGCTTATGGCCATGGATGGATTCACCGCCAAAAAAAAGGGTTCCCAGAGAGATGCTTTGGGAACCCGATTATCCTCGCAGAAGATTCCCGCCGCCAACCGGCGGGAATCCCGTTCTATTGCGCTTTTACTGGAAGTTGTAGCGCACCGTCAGCATGTAGCGCGGATCGCCCTCGGCGTTCCACCACTGCATTTGCTTTGTACGGCTGTAGATGAGCTGACCTTCACCGGTGATGTTGATGCCGTCGAGGCCCACGGCAAGCTGGTCGTTGAAGTTGTAGGTCACGTTGAAGTCGACCTGCTTGTATGCATCCACGAACCCCGGCAATCCCTGCTGTCCTTGCCACACCGTCGACGTCAGGAAGGCATCACGCCAGTTGTACGCCACACGCGCAGACAGACCGTGTTTTTCGTACATCAGCACGGCGTTAGCGGAGTCCGACAGTCCTTCCAGCGCGAACTGCTGGATATCCCGACGGGCTCTCACGTCGTAGCTGACGTCTCCGTTGACGAACGTGGCGTTGAGCAAGAAGCCAAAGCCAGTGTCGCCAAAGAAGTGCTGCCAAGCCAGTTCCTCGCCGTCAATGATCGCGGTCTGGTTGTTGGCCGGCTGGGACAGATCGAACGCGAACAGCGGGTCGGTGCCGCCTGGGGGAATGTCATAGGCGTCGATGATGTTCGTCGCGAACGCCGAACCGTCCTGCGTCGTGTCGGACGGGTCGATGTAGTCATCCGCACCATTCGGGTAGTCGTCCGGATTGTTGAGGACGGCTGCCATGGTGAACAGGTTCTGCTCGTTCACCTGGAAGCCTCGTGCAACCAGGGCTGCCGCTGCGTCGCCAGTCAAGGTGCCAGGCGCGCCAGAGGTCGGGTCCAGCAGATTGAACAGAGGCGTGCTCGTGACTGCGGTTCCGACGAAGTTGTTGACCGCCTTCCTGAAGAAGCCGACCGACATGTAGCTGCTCTCGCCGTAGTACCACTCGTATGACAGATCGAGGTTGAACGACTCGAGCGGCTTGAGGGAAGCGTTACCCCTGGAAGCCCTCGCGACACCGCCCAGCGCCGTCGGCGTCGACGGACCACCGACATTGGTCGTCATGTACAGGTTGTTGTACTGAGGACGCGCGAGAGTCTGGCTGACCGAGGCACGGATTTTCATGGTGTCGTTCAGATCCACCGCGACGTCGATATTTGGCAACCAGTTGCTGTAGTCCGAATCTTCGTGGAGTGAGATCAAATCAGCGCCGAAGGAAGCACGGAAGTCGTTGTCAGACAACCAAGTGATTTGCGTGGGGGCGTTTTGCAATGCATCCGACTTGACCTTGGTCTGCTCATAGCGCACCCCAACTACCGTCTGCACTTTCAGTCCGCCGATCTCGCCGTCGAAGTTCGCCTGCACGTAAGCCGAGTAGATGTCTTCACCGATCTTGTTGTTGGCGTAGGAGTTCTGGGTCAGGTTGTCGGCATCCCAGTTCGGATACAGCGGATTGCCCTCCATCGCGTGCGCAAAGGTCCAGGGGTCGACACTGAAAGACTCCTGGCCGAGCGTCGTTATGTAGTAGCCCGCCGGGATCGATGCAGTATCAGGATAACCGCCAAAGTGCAGATCGTTGAAGTCGCTGATCGTGTTGTGCTGAGTCAGGAGGCTGGGATCCTCAATGTCGGACTGTCCCCCGATGAGCCCGTCTACGTCTTGGCCGACGCCCCAGCCACCGAGGTAGTCCTCGGTCTGCCGGCTGTACATATTCATGTCGGTGGACATCAAGCCCACGCCAAACTTGACGCTGACCTCATCATTCTTGACCCAGGCCCCCGACAGGGTGAACTGATCGGTGTCGGTTTCCTGCTGAGAATCGATTGTGCGGAACGTCTGGGTGGAGATATCGGGGATGTCCAGCACGCCGTTGCCATTGCCATGGGCGGCCGCAACGTTGTCGAGCACGCCTATGGTTGCGGTCGGTACGTCGCCTCCCCAGTAGGCAGCTTGCCAACCTGCGCCGGCCGCAGCGACGTTCATGCGGACGCTGTTGTAGCCGTTCGGGCCATCGCCCCCTGACTTGGAATTGGAAGTCGCCGCGTCGAAGGTCATCGACCAGGCATCGTTGAACTGGTGATTCAGGTTCAAACCGATGGTGAGGCTATCGTCCTTGGTGTTGTCGTCATAGTTGGCGTTGAAATAGTCCTTGCCGCGGTTGCCCGGCAATGCAAAAGGCTCGATCACTTTCAGCGGCATGGCGACGATGTCGCTGCCATCGAACTCGATGTAGGTGAACTGGCGCGAAAACCACATGCCGGGCACGAGGCTGTCCTGGGCCAGCTTGTTCGAGGTGTACATCGCATCGGCAGTGATCGTGGTGTTCTCGCTCGGAGCGAACTGGAAGGTCACCATGCCATTGATGCGCTCGCGCTCGATATGCGCGTCGCTGATGCCGATGTTCGTCGGAAGGGCCATGAGCGCGCCATCGGCCGGCGCGTTGACGACGTCCGCGACTTGAAGGAAAGACAGGTCGTCGGCGTAGTCGAAGAAATTAAACTGTTCCACGCTGACGCCACGGACGCTCGACTTGCGGTCCTGGTAAGACGCAAAGGCCGAGACGCCAAAAGTCTCGTCGGCATTCGCCCAGCTCAAGAGCCCGCTCAGTTCTGGCGTGACTTCGTTATCACTGCCTTCATCAAACACGGCTTTCGCGCCAATTGACGCCCTGGTGCCGCTGTCCAGCGGCCGGATCGTCTTGATGTTGATCGTCGCGCCCATGCCGCCCGAGGGTGTGGCGGCATTGCCGGTCTTGTACACCTCGAGGCCGCTCACCCCTTCCGAGGCCAGCGTTGCGAAGTCGAAGGAGCGCGAGTTGCCCTGGGAGCCGGCGCTGGTGGGGTTGCCCGTGATGGTGCCAACGGACGCCGCCGGAAGCTGCCGTCCGTTCAAAGTCACCAGATTGAAGTTAGGACCGAAGCCACGCACCGTGATGGCGCTGCCTTCGCCGTTTACACGGTCGATGGATACGCCGGTAATGCGTTGCAGTGACTCCGCAAGGTTGGAGTCCGGGAATTTGCCGATGTCTTCGGCAGAAATTGCGTCGACGACGCCGATTGCGTCGCGCTTGATCTCCATCGACTGCTTCAAGCTGCCGCGGAGACCGGTAACGACGACTTCTTCCAGTTCGTCGGCCGCTTTTTCCTGGGCGAATACCGGGTTGATCAGCACCGCACCACCAACGATGGTGAACAGTGCCTTCGAAGTTATAGGCAGTGCCTTTCGGTTAAATCTCATATCAGACGTCCTCCACTCTTGTACATCTAACTAGTTATGAATTTGATTTAGACGCTCAGCCATCGAACTCGATTTGATTGAAAGCGCTTACATACCCCCCGCGACTTCGTCAGAAGAAATACAAACAAAGGCAGGGGCCGCGAAATTCGCAGGCTAGTTAGGCGCAGGAGAGCTGCGCCGGAATGGATAGATGCAGCAAGCCCCAAGATGCGCACCCCCTCAGCAATGGAGCGCAGAGTAGTCAGGCTGTGGACTAAAGTCTACATCGCTGTTCTGTGTCCCCGCCGAGACACCCAGTGGACATGTTTTGCTGTCTTTCTTTTTAATATCAAATAGTTAATTTTGATTAGCGGACAATTGTACAGATGCATGCTTCGCGGTAGGTAGCGCTAACAGCAAAAAAGCAACAGCCGGTGTCGCGGTGGGTAGCGCTAACAATGTCTGAGCAACAGTTAGTGCAGTGCGATTGAATCCTGGAGGTGGCGAGCATCGCGTCGCAATAAGTGACTGCAATCCGACCACTGATCGCGCCGTTCTGGCACCTGCCATCGAGCTCTATATAAGAGTGCGGCGAAGGAGCGATTCAGATGCGCTTACCGGTAGTTGGAGAATGAAGCCCAGATGATCGAGCGCGAGGACTTCATGACCGCCCCGCGTTCGCGCCCAGGGTGACGAGAAGCTCGTCCAGTTGCGTGAATGTCTCGCTCAACATGTCCGCCGCTCCGGTGCCGGCAGCGTCGAGTGCTTCCTTCGAGGGATAGAGTTCGTGCAGGACCAGCAGCGTCTTGGCACCCTTTTCCTCAAAGGTGACCGTGGTGACGGGCCCATCCTCGCCACCTTCCTCATTGGTCCAGACGAGGCGCGAATGCGGTGTCACTTCGAGGTAAGTGCCGAAGAACGCCATGGCGTCGGGTGCGAACTCGAGACGGTACTTGCCGCCCACACGAACATCCATTTCACAGGAAAGCAGGGACATGCCCATCGACTTCGGCACCCACCACCGCTTGAACAGCTCAGGCCTGGTCCACGCCTCGAACACAATGCGAGCCGGGGCGTTGAAGGTTCGTGTAGTCACCAGCTCACGCCCGGACTTCCGCTCGACCGTTGTGCGGTTATTCACGTGAGCGCGCTCGCCTTCTTTTCTTGCGTCCATCGGCCTTCTCCTTCCGTTTCAATTCCTCGACAACCTTGTCCAGCTCGTCGAAGCGCGCGGCCCAGAGCTGGTGATACTTCTCGATCCATGCCGCTTCTTCCTCCAGCCGGCACGAGCCAAGCTTGCAGGTCCGCACGCGCCCGACCTTCTCCGTAGTGACCAGGCCCGCCTGCTCCAGGACGCCGACATGCTTCTTCATGCCCGTGAGGGTCATGTGGAATTTCTCGGCAAGGTCCGTGATGGAGGCGTCTGAACGCCCGAGCTGCTCAAGCACGCCGCGCCGGGTGGCGTCTGAGAGCGCCGCGAACGAGGCGTTGAAGTGGGTCTGGGTATACTGAACCATGTGGTTCAGTATTTAACACAGGGGTTGGTGGCGTGCAACCTCGAACGAATCACCAATAACGACGACATTCCTCGATTCCGACAAACGAGCTCTCGTTGTCCGCCACCGGGCGGCGGGCATGCCTATCGGGCGGGCTGCGCCGCCGCTGGCAGGATTGCCTCTGCGTAATGATTGCGAGCGATCAGATGATCGCGGAAAGGATTCACGACATGAACCCAGAGACCCGGCAACGATTTCCCCTGTCCGGAGGTACGGAGCTGTCCTTCCTCACGGCAG
>Ga0193753_10001322_pt1 | contig 21428 bp, 16 predicted proteins | sample H1c2metaG_FD_144925 | JGI IMG/M metagenome (GOLD analysis project Ga0193753, IMG submission 144925) | Soil microbial communities from a riparian zone of the East river system, Colorado, United States - H1c2 | ecosystem: Environmental > Terrestrial > Soil > Riparian zone | place: USA: East...
TTAATCGCAATTAGTATTGGTTTGATAACCATTGGATCTCAAGCTTTAAGAGCAGCTCTAACTAATCCTGTAAAAAGTTTGCGAAGTGAATAACACTATATCACACCAATGATGAATTGAATTACTTTGAAATAATGATTATTCTTAAAGTAAATGTCTGAAATTAATGACCAAAAGAAATGATAAAAAACTATTTAAAAGTTGCCTGGAGAAACTTATCAAGGAATAAAACCTTCTCTGTAATAAAGATCCTTGGGTTAAGCATTGGCCTGATGGTTTGCGCACTTATTTTTTTATATACCAAAGATGAGATAAGCTACGACCGGTTTCATGATAATAAAGCGCAGCTATACCGCATTATTCAAACATTTGATATCGACAAGGAGCCGGCACAAACCCTAGGCACTACCAACGCGATACTCGGCGAAACTTTCGTAAAGGAAATACCTGGTGTGCAGCAGCGTGTACATATTAACGGTGCAGAAATAACCGTCAAAAAAGAAAATAACGATTTACTAACGGAGCAGTCGCTTTTTGTTGATGATAATTTCTTTTCGGTATTTACGTTCCCTCTGATAAAAGGGAACGGGGCATCGGCATTGAATGACCCGCATGCGGTAGTGCTTTCGAGGGATTTGGCGATAAAATATTTCGGCAGTACCGATGTTATCGGCAAAACGATGCAGTTAAAATATGGTGATAAATTTGATGGTTTTACGGTTACTGCCATCGCCGAAAACTCCCCCCAAAATTCCACCTTAAAATTCGGCTTATTGCTACCTTTTAAATATTTCGAAAATTTTAACAGCAATAAAGATTGGTTTGGCGGCAGCGTGAATACATTCCTGCTGCTTGAACCGAAGGCCAATTTAAAAACGATTGAAAGCAGTATGCAATCTCTGTATGATAAAAATACCAGGGACGACATTTCAAAAATGAAGCAGCAAAAAGGCCTTTCAATTAAGGTAAAACTCTCCTTACAGCCTTTAACTGCCATTCACCTTAGCACCCTGGCCGGACCAGATAATGGCATGACGGATGGAAGCAAGCCCGTTTACTCCTACATACTTACCAGCATCGCAATTTTTATTTTGATAATTGCCTGTATAAACTTCATCAACCTTGCTGTTGCCCAGTCGCTAAAACGCAGTAAAGAGATCGGCATCAGGAAAGTAATTGGCGGCTGCCGCAAACAACTGATAAAACAATTTCTTACCGAATCTTTTTTAATAACGCTAATAGCTTTTGCCATCGGTATTTTTTTAGCGGCGTTAGTCCTTCCCTGGTTCAACCAGCTCGCCAATAAACAATTAAGCCTGGCATACCTGGCTGATAATTATTTATATGCAGGGTTGTTTTTGCTGCTGCTGGTTACCGCATTTATCTCGGGGTTTTACCCTTCACTGGTGATGTCGGCATTTCAGCCGGTAAAGGTTTTGTATAACAGGCAAAAGCTGGCAGGCAAAAATTATCTGACCAAAACACTCTTCGTATTACAATTTGGCCTGGCGATATTTTTTATCATCGGCACAATTGCCCTAAATACGCAAATGAATTTTCTGCTGAAGGCCGACATGGGTTACGACAGCAAAAACCTGGTACGGATTATTTTACCCGTAAGCAAACTGAGCGACAAACTGCCCGGCATATTCAGAAGCGAGCTGGCCGGCAACAGCAATATTTTGAGCGTTGCCGCAAAAAACAGCGGGCGCAGCATAGCCGGGGTAAAAGTTGAAGGAAGAACCATCACTATCGAAAAAAGCAGGATTGACGAACAATTTTTACCCACGTTCAAAATTCCGGTAGTTGCGGGTAGGAATTTTTCGGCAAATTATCCGTCCGACAGCGTGCGTTCTGTTATTGTAAACGAAAGCTTTGTAAAGGTGGCCGGCTGGAGCGTTCAATCTGCAGTTGGTAAAACAATCAATTACCTGCGCGATAATAAACCCGCTACCATAATTGGTGTGATAAAGGACTATCATTTTATCTCGTTAAAAGAAAAGATCACCCCTGAACTGTTTACCATGGATCCCGATTTCAATTACGGGCAAATATGGGTGAAGATAAAGCCGGATAACATCCCGCAAACGCTTAAACTGCTCCAGGATACTTATAAAAAAGCGGTCCCCTACTTTCCGTATTCTTACCAGTTTATGGATGATATAAATGCAAAGGATTATGAAACGGAAGCCAAATGGAAACAGATCATCAGCATCGCATCGGGCCTGTTTATTTTCATTTCGTGTATCGGGCTGTTTGGGCTTGTTATCCTGTCCATCGGGCAGCGTACCAAGGAGATCGGTATCCGGAAAGTTTTAGGGGCGGCAGTGTCGCGCATAGTAATGCTTATTTGCAGGGAGTTTGTGATACTTATTGCCATATCATTTGTAGTTGCGGCCCCGGCGGGTTATTACGCAATAAACAAGTGGCTGCAAGGCTTTGCTTACCGCATTAACATCGGCTGGTGGATGTTTGCTTTATCGGGCGTATTGGTGATAACGATAGCATTGCTGGTAATGAGCATTCAGACAATAAAAGCGGCAATGGCTAACCCGGTTAAAAGTTTAAAAACAGAGTAAAAACGGACCAAATAAAGAACTATAAAAAATGACCGAAATACCTGTAGCACCAAAAGCGACAGCAGATAAGGCTACCCTGGCTGGCGACGTACCCACCCTTACCGGGTTTCTCCGGGCCTACCATAATCATCCGCAATTAAACGTCTGGTACGCAGAAACCGGGTATAAGCCCGCAAATGGCGATGAGGCTAATGCAAGACGCATCGTCCCTTATGCGTATTATTTTGATACCTGGGCTGAATTGTTGCCATTTTTTTGCGTGACCAGCCCGAAAGACAGCAGTCTTTACTGTTCAAACGAAATCCCAACTGAAATAATAAACTCATGTTCAACAATTTTTTTATATGAAAACAATTCTTAAAAGTATTATACCAGTTCTGTCTTCAGCTAACATAGAAAGAGATGTCGCATGGTATAAGGAAAGATTTGGCTTTGAAATTTATTTTGAAGATAAAATGTATGCCGTTTTATACAGGGAAAATATTTGTATTCACCTACAGTGGCACGCTGATACAGAAGAAGACCCATTGCTTGGAGGAGCAGTAATCAGAATATACGTTGAGAACATCCAGCCATTATTCGATGAACTCCTGCAAAAAGGGTTAATAAGCAGCGACAAGCTTCGTAAAGCTACACCTTGGAAAACCAATGAATTTGGCTTTTTTGACCTGAATGATAATGCTGTCTTTGTTATGGAAGACCTTCCTCAATAGGGAATCAGAAACCTTATTATTGAGTGAGTCAACCTATAATCAATTTTACTAAATGGAAAATTATCAAATGAACAGGAGACTATTTATTGCATCGCTAATCATTACTTTTTCGTTATTAACATCGAGTTGTATAGTAACTCATAACGAACAATTGAATAATTCTAATGAGGAAAAAATTATCCGAAATCACATTGATAAAATATTCCAGGCTTACATCAGAAAGGATAGTGTCACTGTTAGAATTACCCATTCAAATAACTGGCGAGGCTTTTTATCCTATTCGAATAAGATTCTTCGTGGAATTGACGACTATATGAAGGAAGTTGACCGCCAGGGTGGTTTGAATAGACTCAATACTTGGCATTTAGTAAATTACAAAATGCAAGACTATGATATTGTTTTAAACGGCAATACTGCTATCGTTTCTTATATAGCAGAACTTTTTTGGGAAGATGGCAATAAGAAAGGATCTTATAAACTCCGGTCTATTGATATATATGGTAAAGAAAAAAGTAAATGGATTCAAATTGCATCCAATATTGGACCTCTACCAGAAACAGGAAATTAATTGTTCAGCAGATGGCTGATTACATTTTCAAAAAGGCCTATGAAAAGTGCAAAAAGCCATCATAAAAGGAATAATAAACAGGAGGTGTACCGCTTTACTAAAATTTACACTAAGCTGAAATGCCTTTTTGGACCTCCTCCTTATAATTTCGGCCTATAGGTATTTGATGTTCATTCATAATGATCCTGTTTTTCTCGATGCGCAGTATTTTGTCCCTGGCTACAATAAATGACTTATGTACGCGGATAAAGCGGTCAGCAGGGAATAACTGGTGTACCTTTTTAATCGAGCCTTTGATCACTACTTTCCCGGTCAGCGCATAAATAATAGCATAGTCTTTCAGGCCCTGTATATGTGTGACCGCATTGAAGAATAATTTGACCTGACTTGTACCGCTTTTAATAAAAATAAAATCCGCCTGATTATTGCCTTCATCCAGCAGTGAATCATCCGAGCGTAATCTGTGAAAATCACCTACCTTTTCCATGGCCAGGAGGAACCTCGCAAATGAGAATGGCTTCAGCAGGAAATCGATGACACCCAACTCAAAACCTTCAAATGCATAGTTCCGAAAGGCGGTCGTAAAGATGGTTACCGGCGGATTCGGCAATGCGCCCAACAGTTCGATACCACTCATTTCCGGCATTTCGATATCCAGGAAGATCACATCTATGGTGTGGTTTGTCAAAAAATCCAGGGCATCATAGGCATTGTTGAACCTGCCGGCCAGTCTTGCATCGCCATACTGCCTGAGGTATCCTTCGAGGATATCCTGCGCTAGTGGCTCGTCATCAATGATCACACAACTCAACATGGATGGTTAATTTTTAAATAAATACGATAATGTTCCGGCTGGTCATCGATTTCTAATACAAAACCTCCCGGATAAAACAATTCAAGCCGCTTTTGCAGGTTGGCCAGGCCAATTCCGCCGGTTGTTTTACGGCCCGCAATATTGAGCTTATTGTTGGACAGGCGCACTTCCAGGGATTCAGCCGCAACAATATCCATATGCAGGTAAGCGTGACGCAGGCTGCTGCTGATGCCGTGTTTAAAGGCATTCTCTACGATAGGCAATAATAAAAAAGGCGGTATTCGACAACGGTCTATTGGACCTATCACGGTAAAACGGATTTCAGCCTGGTTGCCTTGCCGCAATTTTTCGAGTTCGAAAAAGTTATGCAGGTAGCGAATCTCTTTATCCAACGAGACCAATGGCTCGTCACTTTCATAAAGCATATACTCCATCATTTCCGACAGCTTTAGCACCACGTCAGGCGCCTGTTCTGAACGCTGTAAGGTCAGTGCGTATAAATTATTCAGCGCGTTGAATAAAAAATGCGGGTTAACTTGCGCGCGCAGGTAATTCACCTCTGCCTGCAGTTTTTGCACCTGCATTTCCTGTAGTTTCTTGTTTTGTTCATACCAGTCCATGCTGAATTTTAGTGCCACGGTCAGCACGAGGTACAGCGAAGTATGCGTGAAATTATAGGCCAGCGAAAGCGAAAAAGGCGACTTGTTGGGAGCCCCGATGACGAAGCCGTAAAGATAATAGTCATAGCAGCTTTGCAACAATAGATAACTGACGGTAAGCAGCAATACCAGTATTCCATAGGTTACATATCGCCGCTTCATCAGATATCGCGGAATTAGCCATTGCAGATGCAGCCAGCCCAGGCCGATCAGCATAGCGATGCGTACGACGGTGCAAATAAAAAAGTCAGGCAGGGTCGATTTAATGATCAGATATCGCCTGTCATACGCAAAAACCGCGGTGACCAATATCCAAAAGATTAAAGTTTGGCAGGAACGGCGTGAATATAATTCTTTCAATAACATGCAGCGAAATAGGCTAAAAATCGGCTGAACTTAAAATATTGTAGACCAACGGCCTGATCTGTAGACGAATTTACGTCTATTTTTTTTGGTGTTTATCTACTTTATTTTTTAGGCTTAGCCGGGCTGTGTTGCTTTGTTCCATGAAAATGATCGTCCCATGAAATTAATAGGTTTAGTTATTTTGGTATTTATTGGCCGTATAGCTTATGGGCAAACGGACACGCTGAAAAGAAAACAGCTGCAAACGGTGACGATCCGTTCCGTGCGGCCAAAGCTCATTGCCAGGCCAGATGGCTTCGTGTACAATACCCGGAATGAACCCCACCTGGCCGGTGAAAAGGCCGGCGACCTCCTGCGTAAGCTGCCGGGTGTGATGGTTAGCCCGGAAGGCGAGCCCGCTATTAATGGTAGCACGCGGGTGAGGATATTTATTGATGGCAAGCCATCTGAGGTATTCGCCGCGACGGCCGGGGATGCGTTGAAACTGATACCTGTTGAAAATATCGCCAGTGTTACCGTGATCACGCACCCTTCAGCCAAATATGAAGGCGAGGGCGTGGATGCTGTGATCGAGATCATTACGAAAAAGCCCACAAGTAATGCCATATCCGGCGATTTGACCACTACGTTAGCCAACCGTATCAATGAATTCAGGGGCGAATTGCTGATCAGGCAAAATAAATTGATCGTCGGCCTGGACGCTTCGTATGATAACTTTGACCCTTACGTCCTGAGCCAAACCCGCCGGCAGGGTGCAGGCACCGAATTGACGCAGGAAAAGTTGGCTATTATGACGAGGAACAGTGCCAACGGCGGGATCAGCCTTAATTACCTGGCCGACACCTTGCGAACCTTAAGTGCGGGCTACCGGCTCAACTGGTACCAGGAGCAAAAAACCATTTTGCTGGACAATCGATTAGTAACGGGAAATACAACAGATGAATTTATGCGCAACAGCCATAATCCTTTCCGTCGCCAGGGTTTTAATGGAAATTTGGGCTACTTACAACGCTCGCGCGACAAAAGAAGCGAATTCAGCCTTTTGCTGACCGGGTTTAACCAACCGATCAGTGGCGGCTACGAACTGACAGAAAGCAATTACCACGAAACGAACCAAAATACGGGTTCGACAAAGAACCTGACCTTGCAATCCGACTACAGTCACCGGGACTCAAAAAACGGCAAATTGGAATTTGGCGGACGGTACAACATCGGCAGGTCTTTCAACGACAATAATTATATACCAGACATTGGGAGGTCCGGAAGCTTCGGACTGAACAGCACCATCGCGGCGGTTTACGGTTCCTACGGTTTTGACGTAAAGGGCTGGCAGTTCAGGGGAGGCTTGCGTTACGAGTATACACACTTTATGCTCAACAGCCAAAACGGCGAATTGGCCGCGCCGCGTTATAATACCCTGTTGCCGAATTTATTGATCAGCCGCACTTTTGGAAACATGCATACTTTTAGCCTGGGCTATACTAAAAAATTGCAGCGGCCTTTCCAGGTCTACCTGAACCCAACGGTCAATTACCTCGATTCGCTCAATATCGAATATGGTAACCCGAACCTGCAACCCGTCATTATGCATAACTACCTGTTCAGCTATACCTATCAGTACAGCCGGGTAACGCTCGCTGCCTCTGCCTTTATTAACCATTCCCTCCACAATATAGAATATGTGCGCATGATCAGGCCCGGGGGCGGTAGTGCTGCCACCTGGGTCAACATCTCCAGCAACACGCAGTACGGCACAACCTTTAATCTATCCTATCAGGGAAGTCATTTAACGGCCAGTCTGAATAATACACTGCGCTCGGTCCATTTTAATACGGATGGCACTTTACCTGCAAAAGACGGCTTGCAGTTTTCCAGCGCAGGGTATTTTTCGTGGAAGTTTAATGATGGCTATACACTCGGCAGTTTTGCTAATTTTAATACCCGTAATCTCAGCCTGCAGGGTTACAGCACCAGCAGCGTATGGTACTATATCACACTTGGCAAAAATTTCGCAAATGACCGGCTCAGTCTGGCCGCCCGGATAGAAAATTTATTTGCGCACTACCAGTATACAACCGAAGAAATTATGACACCCACTTTTAGCCAGCAAATCCGCACCCGTAATATGAATCGCTTTTTTAAACTGAGCATCGCCTGGAAAATCGGAAAAAAAGAGCTCAAATTACCAGTAGCGCCCATCCAGGGTAATGAGAATTGATAAATGATGATAATAAATAAATGAATATGAAAAACTCAATAAAAAAACAATGTTCCTCTTTTTTTCGCCATCTACAGTGACCGTTTGCAGGTGCATGCGCAGGACAGAACCTTTGTAGCGAGTACCCCCTGTAGCCAGAATACCTGACCATTACCCGGCATTCCCTGCGATAGTGGTTTAATTTTAATAAATACTAATATCTGTGTAAGCTCTTTTTCTTGGAGCACTTTTGAGATAAAATATGATTTCAGTACTTTATAACATTTCGATTATCCACATTTAAGAATTTGTTACGCTGTATAATATCCCGTTCATTCTCATGTGCTTCAGCGGCCCGACCGGGCAATGTATTTCCAAATTATCAATCGTTCCAAAACCAATATGTCATTGTAAGATTGGCCTCCAATACAAAGGGAATGAAATTGGATTACTTGAGAATGACAAATAAATTGACAAATTACAGATACACCATTAATTTAAAGCCGCTAATCAGGAAACGTTCAAAGGAATATGCCAGTGATTATGGCTACGGCTATTGCGTAGAAGATTATTATCTCGCCAAAGTAGGCACCCTAGAAAATCTGCAATCTTATCAATAATTGCGCCACAAGAAAGTTCACTAATAAATGATTCGAATTCCGTCCGGCCTCAGGACGTTTTAGATTACTATTTCCGGGTATTTTTATTTTAACAGTGTTTATTAAAGTTACAATGAATTTGCTAACAAGCGCGTATATATTGATATAATCCCCGTTAAATAATAAAATTGTAACTATTACTGTGAAAATTTGTCTACTTAATTATTTACACGTTTTGATTCAACAGCACATATTACTTAAAAAAGGCAATTATCTTGCCCCACAATATTCTACCTATAATATGGCGGATATGCTGGTGGGTATAACAGAATATCCGAATCCGATCGAAACCGGTGTGTGGCATTCTCATGAACGCTCTTTGATAAGCTTTGTACTAAAGGGTAAAAATTTGGAAAGTCGTACCTGCAAGCAGATCAGTCGGACACCCGGACATATCAGTTTCTATCACATCGGGGAACCGCATCAAAATATATACATTAAATTTCCTTCAAAACATATAAGCATCGAATTCGAAAACAGCTTTTATTCTCGATATGATTTAACAGAAGAGGGAATATATAGTGCAATTAATAAAAGCCCCGACGGTGTGTTTTTATTCACCAAAATATTAAAGGAAATAGTTATAGATGATCAGGTTTCACAGTCGTCGATAGAAATGATGCTTTTGGACCTCGTTCACACTTCGTTTAAAACAAAAGATATTTCCGGAGGATGGATAGTCAAAATAAACGAAATCCTTTGCGATAAATGGAATGAGCAGGTGAGTTTGGCCGAGTTAGCCAGGGAGACACACATTCATCCTGTCACAATATCAAAGCATTTCCGACAATATTTTTCATGCACCTTTGGAGAATATACACGTAAGCTGAAGGTTGAGAAAGCTATGACATTAATAAAATCTTCAAAATCCTCGCTTACTGATATAGCTTACCTTTGCGGTTTTGCTGATCAGAGCCATTTTACACGGATATTTAAGCAACAAACTGGATTTCTTCCAAAGGAATATCAAAAACTTTAATTTTGACAGGCTAATCCTGTTCTATTTTCTCCATCTGTTACTGAGTAGTTTTGGAAAAATTTAATCGGATGACGAAAAACAAAAAAGGGGTATCATTAACCAAATACTTGTTATTAGCAATAGCATGCTTTTTCACGTTTTGTAAAGAATCAACAGCGCAGACTTTTGCCAATACAGATTTTGAATACGGTGTTTACAAGTCCCAGCCCCGGAAGTGGTCAATTGAAGGCGAGGGCGAGAACTATTCGGCAGACCTCGACAGCACCATTAGTTATCAAGGCAAAAAAAGCCTGCATATATCCCTTAAAAATGCACAAATTTTCATTTTTATTGCCATTCCCAGCCATCTGATAGCAGGTAAAACAATCGAGGTAAATGCATTTTATAAATCGTCCGAAAATTCTCTAAACGCAATGCTGCTTTTTAACAGCCCTACAGATAAAAAAACGGTTTTTTCTACAAAAGCTGATCCCTCAAATAAAGATTGGCAACCTCTCAACAATAAAGCAAGCTTTCCCAAAACTTACCCCTCAGATCGGCTGCTGCTAGCACTAACTGCCCAGGGAAATGGGGAATTTTGGTTCGACCATGTCCAAATTACAATTGATGGAAAAGAATATGGGAACGCAGCCGCTGACTTTAGAGAGCCTTCTGCAGCCGAAATAAAAAATCTCAATAACAAACTAATACCAATTAAGGGCCTTGATGTACAATCAGTGGCAAGCGATATAAAACCGCTTTCCAAAATAATAAAAGACAATACAATTCTTGCCTTGGGTGAAAATTCACACGGTTCTTCAACAATTTATAAACTGAAACTAAAATTGATCAAATACTTGGTTGAACAACAAAAATATACCGTTTTCGCACTTGAAATGCCTACTGTAGAGGCTGATAACATCAATGATTATATACAATCTGGGAGGGGTAGCAAATCGGATGTCATTAAAAATCTAACTTATCCTAGCTGGCAAACTCACGAGATGGTTGATATAATAGAATGGATCAAGGCCTTTAATACAAGTCATGAAAAAAAGGTCGCTTTCAGGGGATTTGACATGCAAAATGGTGACAGCGCTTTGCTGGCCATGAAAATATTTGCTCAAGCCCATGATCACATACTGCTGGAAAAAATAACAGAGCTTGAGCAGCGATATGCCACTCAAAATAAAACACAGGATGACTTTGGTTATATCGACCATAAAGCTAAGGAAATATCTATATATCTGGGATCAACAAGCTACGCGCAGGTGACCGCTCAACGACTGGAAAAAATCCGTCACTATGCGAGCATTTTCATACAAAGCGCGGCGCTAATTCACGATCCCTCTCAAAGTAAAAGCAGGGATATTTGTATGGCAGAGAATATTGACTGGATAGTCAAAAATTCAGGTCCCGAAACTAAAATAATTGTCTCTGGTGATAATACTCATATTTCAAAAGCCAGCGGCAAGATGGGCTCTGTACTGTCCGGAATATATAACGAGAAATATTTGGCGGTCGGCTTTACCTATAATACAGGTTCGTATTCTGCATACGGTGCAAAGAAATATTATGAAGTATATCCTTCTTACCCGGGTACGTATGAATATTTATTTTCTAAAAGCAGATCAAAAAACTTTATACTTGATATCAGGAAAAATCACGGTCTTCAATTTTTAAACCATCCTTCAGGATTTAGGTCAATTGGCTCAAGGCCACAGGAAACTACACAGTTTGCCGAAATAAATATAACCGATCATTTCGATATTGTTATATATATAGAACACTCAGACCATACAACAAGGCTGCAGATCGCCGATAATGAGAATTCTAACAAGGAATAAGCAATCGTAAAATGGATATCCCATGTCAAAGGTATCATACTCACATCATTTTCATTTTTGCAGATTTGTTTCATTTTGTGATACAGCAAAACAGTAGATATCTTGGCCGGTCAAATCTGTATTCAGCAGTTATCGCGATTCCCATTGCAATAGTTAATATCTTTTTCTCAAAGTATTTGAGATCGATACGAATCATTTATTAATTCACCTACATATAAACTAATTCCCGCTTACGCTTAAAAGTATTGGAATAAAAATTAGAGCCCTCTAAATTCAGTAATATAGAGGGTTGCTAATTGTGGCTTGATGCCTGAACGAGCGTTCTGCAGAAATGCAGCACCTAAGCTTGGAAATTCATGTAGATGTATTCTCGCGAATCAAAAAACAGCCTTTCAGTTAGCAAGAAGGCTGTTTCTAAGGATTGAAGTTCCCCAGACTGGACGGAATTCAAACCACTTGGTAGCACAACTAAAGTTTGTGAGTGAACTTGAGGTGGCTCAACAGAGTTAGATCCCCTCATGATCTAGTGTTCCGGAAAATGAATACTCACCTGCTCCGAGAACTTGTTACGTGCATATTCGCAAGACACTGTATGATCAACAAGGGTACCGCGGTAATATTTTCTTTTAAGACGGTTAAAGGATGAAGTTTGATGTCGATGATCTCCAACCGATAGGTCGTTGGGAAATTTTCCTGCAAAAGCATGGTAAGGTTTTGTATCGCGCGGAGCAATGAAGTGGCATAGGTCGTCACGAATAGTTTCAGCAAGTATGGCGGGCGAACACTGGATGCCGGCGTTTTGTTCAAGATTTTTACCATGAAACTCCATTAATTGGGTTCCTAAGGTAAATATTTATTAAAAGAATAGCAATCAAAAAGCCGCTCATAAAATCAGCCCCTCATAAAAAATCATACACTTCACTTTTATTTTTACCGGGCGTGTATACCCTCAGGCAGGTTTAAGCCTTTTTTGAAAATGTTCTTTACTGTGCGTCGATCCAGTCCTCGGCCAGCCTGAGTTCGGTAAAGTATTGGGTCGTAATGATTCCCGCCATGATGTCGATGCTTTTAATAGCCGCTAACTGGCTGAAAGTGCTTGGCGAAAACACATGGGCGAAATATTTCAGCCCTGCCTTTTCCATCATCAGGAACCAGGTATTGCCGACCCAGTCGGTCGCCTCCGACCAATTACCCATGACATGCGTATTGTCGTTGACCACCCGGTCGCAATGGTTTTGTCGCAGGTATTCCCACATCAGCAGGCAACCATGTTTGACCGATTCGATGTCCTGGAAACCGGTCCAGTCCACTTCCAGCCGTTTTTTAGTTTTATTGAAATTGATGCTCAGGTGATGGTCGCGGTAATAGGTTTCCGTACGGGTGACCGCAGGTTTTTCCGTGCCGGCCAGCGGCAGGCGGAAATAGAAAGTAGAGCCTTTGCCCTGCTCGCTTTCGATCCAGAAGCTGCCGCCATGTTTCCGCAGGATTTCGGCAGAAATGAATAAGCCCAGGCCGAGGCCCTCGAAACGCATGGCTGTATTGTCCACCCGGTAATAACGGTCAAAAAGCCGGTCCAGGTTTTCGCGGGCGATGCCGATCCCGAAATCCTGCACGCTGACGATGATATTGTCCTGGTCTACTTTGCCATTAACAAGGATTTTAAAGGCGCCCGGCGAATATTTGACCGCGTTGCTCAGGAAGTTATGCATCACCTGTTCGAGGCGTAAATGATCCCCCTGGTAGATAATATCAGGCGCGGATTCGAGAACGATCTCATGACTACCTGTGCCCTGCTGGATGCTTTCGATGCTATCTTCCAGCAGCGTTTTAATGTTCACCGGCTCCAGGACATAAGCGATCTTGCCCGCATTGATCTTGGTCACATCCAGCAGGTCGCCGATCAGGCGTTCCAGCCGGACGATGTGCTCGGCTGATTTTTTTATAAAAGGTTTGAGCTTTTCCGGGTCCGTGATACGTTGGAGCACCTGGTTATAAGCCTTAATGCTGGTTAAAGGGGTTTTCAGCTCATGACTGGCAATGGATAAAAACTCATCCTTCTGCTGCTCGTTCATTTTTTGCAGGTCGATATTGGTATTGGTGCCCAGCCAGAGTTTGATCTCCCTGCCTTCGGAAAACGGCACGGCCCGGGCTAAATGCCAATGGTAAGTTCCATCACGAAACTTTAAACGGAACTCTACCGCATATTCGGTCCCGGTTACCAAGGCCCGCTGCCATTTATCCAGGCAATCTTCAAGATCATCCGGATGGATGAAGGCCTGCCAGCCATGGCCCACAATTTGTTCAGTAGTAAAGCCAAAGTCATCGCAGACCACCTGGTTGACGTAGTCCAGCGTGCCGTCGGGCCTCGCGGTCCAGACCTGCTGCGGCATCGCATTCAGCATGAATCGGAAGCGGGATTCGCTGGCCTCCAGTTCTCGCAGTAAACCCCGGCTCACGGTGATATCCCGGGCGATCTTGGAAAGGCCGATAACGTTTCCCCGCGGGTCCCGGATGGGCGAAACGGTTACCGAGACATCGATCTGGCGCCCGTCTTTGTTCAGCCTTTTCGTTTCGAAGTGTTCGATCCGTTCACCGGAAAGGAGTCTTTTTAGTATTTGTGGTTCCTCATCCCGGCGGTCTTCCGGGATGATCTTGTAAATGGTTTCACCGATCATCTCCGCAGCCGTAAAGCCAAATATCCGCTCGGCGGAATCGTTCCAGCTGGTGATCACGCTGTCCAGGGTTTTACTGACGATCGCATCGTCCGAAGAGGCGATGATCGCCGCCAGTTTGGCGCTTTGTTCTTCGGCCACTTTGATATCGCTGATATCCAGCACCGTGCCGATGAAACGGGTTGCCAGCCCGTTTTCAAAAAATACATTACCGTGAACTTTGACCCAGCGGATATCCTGGTTGTCAAAACGGATAATGCGGAAACTGAGGTTATATCGGCCGCCCTTTCCCGGGGTGATGGCTTCTGCTATTGCTTTTTGCACCCAGCCGGCATCATCCGGGTGCAGGTGATCCGAAAAGGAAGTGAAGGTGGGCGGAATATGCGCCGGGATGCCATAAATATCGCGGCATTCTTTTGACCAGTAAAGCTCACCTGTCTGCGGATTATAATCCCAGGTGCCTAAGTTAGTGGATTCAATGGCCATACGCAGCCGCGAGGTGCTGGTGGTCAGTTCCTCGTTAACGGCTTCCAACCGCTGCTGCATCCGCATCAACTCTTCGTTGGTCGTGGCCAGTTCTTCGTTGGAGGCTGCCTGTTCTTCGTTGGAAACGAGCATTTCCTCATTGATCGCCTGCAACTCTTCCGAACTTTGCGCCAGTGTCTGCTCCCATTGCTTTCGTTCAGTGATATCGCGGGTAGTGCCGGCAACCGCTTCCACTTCGCCCTGATCGTTAAGCACCGGCGTTAAAATATAATCATAGACGCGCGTACCTAAACTGGCATGCGGAAAGGACACTTCGCCGCGGACGGGTTGTTTGGTCGCCCTGACCTGGTCGATCTCCCGCTCGTGCAGCTCGGCATGCCAGGGTTGGTAACCGTTTTCCAGCAGGCCTTTACCGACCGCGTTTTCCCAGGTTTTGCCCCACATGGAGAGTAAAGCGGCGTTGGCAAAAGTAAAACGGTAATCCAGGTCGAATACATAGATCAGGTCCGGGGTGCTGGAGCTGATGGTTTCATAGACCCTTTTTTGTTGTTCCGCCAGCTCACGTGCTGCCTGCAGGTCATGCTGGACACCCAGCATTGCAGTGACCTCGAAAACGAAAACCAGGATGCCGTCTACCTGATCGTTTTCATCCCGCCGCGCCTGGTAGTTGAAACTAAAATAACGGTCCTGTGTCGGCCCGCCTTCATATTCGGCCACCGGGATCAGCAGTTCATTGATCTCATAACTTTCACCGGTGCGATAGACATCCATGATCACTTCCTGCAGCGGAGTACCGACCAGTTCCGGAAGCGCTTCAAAGATGGGCCTGCCCTGTAACTGCCTGCCGGGGAGTAACTGCTGGTAGGCCGGGTTCACCAGTTCGTAAACCAGTTCGGGTCCGCCCAGGATGCAAATGCCGGCTGGCGCCTGCCTGAAAAAGTTCTGGAGCCGGTCGCGTTCCTGCTGAAAGGCGGTTTTGGCCGCTTCCACTTTCTGTCTTTCGGTCACCTGTTTGGTATTTTCCAGTACCCAAACCGCAATTTTAACGACCTTGCCGTTGGCATTTTTGACCGGGGCGTAAACAAAGGTGACAAAGATATTTTCCTCGCGGCCATGCCGGATCAGCATCAGTTCCACTTCGTCGGCATAATAAGCTTCACCGGTCCGGACGACCCCGCTCAGCGCCGCTTCGTAATAAGGCCGTGCTTCGGCGAACGCATCCCAATAGAATTGGCCGAAAATGGCGTCATAGGGCTTGCCGGCTACTTCGAGAAATTTATCGTTGACGATCTCGGCAACCAGGGTATCCGCATTAAGCAGGCAAATGCCGATAGGCGCATAAAGCACCATATGCTGTAAGTTTTCTCCGTCGGTTAATTGCATCTGGTCGCAGGTTGTTTTTAAGATGGTCAACCAAAATAACCAAAAATTTGGAAATTTGTTTAAGGCTTTCTGTCTTTGGCTAAAAGACGGTTTTTGCTTTCTTCAGGGTCTTTTCCAGGTCGATCCCCGCGCCCAAAACGCCCTTAAACAGATCGCCCGTCTCTTTCAGCCGGTCCATCGCATTATGGATATTAAAATGCTGGATGGTCAGGCCGGGTTTAACCTCGTCCCAGCTCAGCGGCATGGATACCGTAGCGCCGGGTTTCGGCCGGAGGGAATACGGTCCGGCAATGGTAGCGCCGGGACGGTTCTGCAGAAAGTCCAGGTACATTTTACCATTTCTTGCTGCAATGCTCCGTTCCAGGCTGGTGAAATCCGGGATTTGCTGATGAACCAGCTTCACAATGATATTGGCGAACATTTGGGATTGGTCATAGCTGTATTTGCCTTCCAGCGGGATATAGATATGCATGCCCGTGGATCCCGATGTTTTCGGGTAAGCAGGCACACCGATCGCGTCCAGCACCTTTTTGACTTCGAGCGCCGCCTGTACCACCTGGTCATAGGTATGTTTGTCCGGGTCGAGATCGATCACGCAGTAGTCCGGGTTGTCCGGCGTTCCGGCCCGGCTGAACCAGGGGTTGATCTCGATGCAGCCTAAAGAAGCCATCCAAAGCAGGCTGGCCTCATCCGTACCGACCAGGTAATTGGTTTCTTTACCCTCGCCGGTTACATGGTGAAAAGTTTTCGCCCAGTCCGGCGCTTTGTCGGTCACATTTTTCTGATAAAAGCTTTGCCCGTGGATACCGCCGGGAAAGCGATTCAACGACATAGGCCGGTCCTTCAGATAAGGCATCATGTACTCTCCTACCTTATAGTAATAGTTCAACATATCCCCTTTAGTGATCTGATCTTCCGGCCAGTAGAGTTTCGTAACGTGGTTGAACTTCAGCTCGTGCCCGCACACCTTTTTTGTTTGCGTATCCTCGGTGGGGTTAAGCAAAGTTTTTCGTTCGTTGTTTTTAACCGGCTGAACGGCTTCATGAGGCTGCGTGATTTCTTCCGTGGCTTTGGGTACTTCCAATATAACATCCTTCGCTTTTTTATCCGTCTGCATCCCTTTAAATGACGCTTGCCGGAAGACGCCATCACTGGTCACTTCGGCGAACTGGACTTCGCAAACCAGTTCCGGTTTCAGCCAGGTGGCCTTCGCTCCCATTCTTTTCGGACGGAAACGGCTGGGCTTATCCACGTCTACATCATAATCAAAAGGACTTTCGTCGGTGATCAGCGGCTTAAACTGGGCCATCATTTCCTTTTGCAATTTGTCGGAAAAACCGGTACCGACCTTCCCGGCGAATTCCAAATGACCGCTTTTGTAAATGCCAAGGACTAAGGCGCTGAAGGATTTGCCGGTGCCCTCGTTTTTGGTAAACCCCGCTATAACGACTTCCTGCCGCTTTTGCACCTTGATCTTCAGCCATTCTTTGCTGCGCAGGTCGGAAGTGTAAACGCTATCCGCTTTTTTGGCAATGATGCCCTCCAGCCCCATGCGTTCGGCGGCCCGGAAAAATTCCACACCGTCGGCATCGAATACTTTGCTTTGGCGGATATGGTCATTATCGGTCGGCAATATGCTTTGGAGTATCGCTTGGCGATCACTCAGGGGCAGGCCCATTAGGTTTTTACCTTCATACCAAAGGATATCAAAAATATAAAAGACCAGGTTGCCATCGGCTTCGCTGCGCCAGTTCTGCATCGCTCCGAAATCCGAGATCCCCTTATCATTCAGTACGAGTAGTTCGCCATCCAGTACCGCATCCATATCCCATTTCTTCAGCGCGTCATTGATCGGATAGTATTTTTCAAAAGGCAGGTTGTTGCGGGAAATGAGTTGCGCTCCTTCCTTTTTGCTGAGATTAGCAATCGCGCGGTAACCGTCCCATTTGACTTCATAAAGCCAACCGGCTTCGTCAAAAGGCTCATCGACTAAGGTGGCTTTCATCGGCTTGATGTTCGCCGGCACTTTGGATTTGGGGGCGGACTTCAGAATTTTGGTAACATCTGTTTTTGTAATTTTTTCCGGCTCGTTATTTTCTACTTCTTCCGCCAATTCCCGGTCAGGAACCACATCTTCTTCATGACCGTGCTGCCAGATCTTTTCGCTGGTCTTGGCCATCGTTTCGATGGTTTTGCCCGAAAGTACCGATTTGTCCTGCTTCGTGACATCCTTCGAAGTCGCGAACTCATCCTTGTGTTTGATCATCAGCCAGGCGTTTTCACCCATGCCGTGCGTTTTGACCAGCGCGAATTCCCCGTTGAGCTTTTCCCCGTGCAGCTTGATCTTGAGCTGGCCCGAGGCCAATTGCTTTAGTAAATATTTTTCCTGCGCTTTTTTACCCTTGATGGGTTCTGTAGGCTCATAAGTGCCTTCGTCCCAGACGATCACCGTGCCCCCGCCGTATTCACCCTCCGGGATGATACCCTCAAAATTCAAATAGTCGAATGGGTGGTCCTCCACCATCATCGCCAAATGCTTGACTTTCGGGTCCAGCATCGGCCCTTTCGGCACCGCCCAGCTTTTTAAGAACCCATCCAGCTCCAGCCGGAAATCATAATGCAGGCGGGAAGCGTCGTGCTTCTGCACCACGAAGATCAAATGATCCTTATCCTTGCTTTTCCCGGCTTTGGGCTCCGCGGTCCTTTTAAAATCCCGCTTTTTAACATAAGTTTCTAAGCTCATGGGTTTATTTTTTCAATTCGCGTTTAACGTCCGGTACGGCGGTACCGGCAAGGAGCACAGCCGCTTTAAGCTTTTTTTGTGAAACATTCAGCTCCCTGGCCCAAAAATCAAGCGCATAATCATCGTGAATATTGATCGAACGTGTGTCCGATTCCTTTGGTTTTAGTTTCCGGTCCATAAGGCTGTCAGATGCTTCCTATTTTCACTTACCCAACTGTTTCTTTACCGCCGCGACCGAATTGCCGACCGCTTTAACGGCTGCTTTGAGCTGTTCGGTAGTGACGCCGAATTTCTTTGACCAGTATTCTACTTCATAACTCTCGCTGGTATTGATCAGCTTGCTGTCGGGGCTGCCCGTTTTAGTTTTATCGTCCATGGTAATTTATTTTTATAATTAGTTTAATTCCACAACAATAGGACGAGTTTAATGGTTTCAACTTTGTATATTTATTTCCCATGAACCAGATCAATCTGCAGGCCTACTTTGACATGATCAAAAAGAAGACGGGTAAAACTCCGGCTGACTTCAGGGAACTCGCCACACAAAAAGGATACCTGGTTGGTGGGGAACTTAAGCCGGACATCAAGGCCGGTGAAATATTTAACTGGCTAAAAGACGATTTTGAATTAGGCCGTGGTCACGGGATGGCCATTTACCATGCTTTAAAGGAAGGTATCGAATAGATAAGATATCCTCAATCTTAAGCCTTGAGATCGATTCCCTGGTGCGTGATAATGCCCAGCCGGATGGTTTGTCCTATTTCTTTGGACAACGCTTGCTTCATTTCATCCGTCACGCGCGCAAAACCAAAGAGTTTGGCCACCAGCGGGATCGCTTCCTCCTCCGTAATGGAGATCGAGCCGGCCACTACCTGCCGGATGGCCTCATAAATCTCTTCCGGGGCGATCAGTGACAGCTTTTTATAAGCGGCGGGTAATTTACTACGGTCTCGTACAATAGGTATTTGCATGTCCGGGTTCCACAAGAAATGGTCTTTGACGACAACCTGGCCGGCCTGTTCAGCAGCGCGTAAAGCTTGGGTCAGCGTATATTTAATACGCGAGCCGGTTTTAGAAAGGCCGGAAGCTTCCACGATCCTCTTGGTCATTTCATCAAAATGCAGCGGGCCTTCGACTTTGACAATTTCGCTCACCCAGTCGCCTAACTGTTTGAACGTATAGAGATGCAGCTCCGGGTGCACTTCAGCAATATGGATTTCGGCCAATTGATATTCCGGTGTTGTCGGATTCAGATCTTGTTTCGCCTCGCGGTTGATTTCTTTCCGGTAGACCTCGGTTTCCAGGTCGATGGTTTCGGTGATGGTCTTCGCCTGCTCGATGGCATTCAGCAACCTTTGCAGTTCCCGTTCCGGGCTGCGGTACCAGTCGGTGCTCCAGACCCGGTAGATGTTCCAGCCGAATAGTTCCAACACTTGTGTCCGCAGGCGGTCCCGGTCGGTCGCTGAGCGGGCGCTGGCATAGCTTTGCCCGTCGCATTCAATGCCGAGCATATACCGGCCCCGGTTCTCCGGGTCGACAATGGCCAGGTCAAGATAAAATCCGGCCGAGCCGACCTTGCTGCGCACGGTGTAACCTTTCGCGGTTAATTCCCGGGTGACCAATTGTTCAAAGGGCCTGGTTTCGTTGATGACCAGGGCATCGGGTGTATCGAACTTAGCGAACTGGGCAAAATACAGGAAGCTTTTCAGCGCGCGGATGCCGAAGCGGGAGGCTTCAGTCACTTTGAGGTCTTCGGAAGTGATATTCGTAAACACTTCGCAGCGCATTTTAGCACGGGTGATCAAAACATTGAGTCGCCGCTCGCCGCCTTCATTGTTCAGCGGACCAAAGCTCATCGGCACCTTGCCATCCTCTACCCTGCCATAACCGATGCTGATCAGGATCACGTCCCGCTCATCGCCCTGTACGTTTTCGAGGTTTTTGATAAAGAAGGGCTCATCACTATGCGCGCTGAAAAAGGCCTCGCTCGCGGGGTTAGCCTTCCGTTCAACTTCGAGGGCCACCTGGATCGCCTGCATCTGGGCCGAACTGAAAGCGACCACGCCCAAACTCAGCGCTGGATTTTTAAAAGCGTGTTCGATGACCGCTTTCGCTACCGTTTCGGCTTCGATGGGGTTGGTCCGGGTTTTACCACGGTCATAGATCGCTTCGGGCAAATGATGAAAACGCAAGCCCAGGCTTTGTTTAGAGCCGGGGCTCGGGAAGATCACCAGCTTATCCTCGTAAAACTCGTGGTTAGACAGGCTGATCAGCGACTCGTGCCGGCTGCGGTAATGCCATTTGAGCATCCGGCTGGGCGCGCCCTGTCCGTCGCACATGCCCAGGATGCTTTGCATATCGGCGGTGACATTTTCCTCATCCTCAATCTCCGAGTTCAATTTATCAAAAAAGCTGGTCGGCGGCAGTTGTTTGGTGTCCCCAACCACGACGAGTTGTTTGCCGCGTGCGATGGCGCCGATGGCATCTACCGGCCTGACCTGGCTGGCCTCGTCAAAGATGACCAGGTCGAAGTCGATGGCACCGGGCGGCAGGAAGTTGGCGATGGACATTGGGCTCATCATCCAGACGGGCTTGATGGCCTGCATGGCTTTACCGGCTTCTTCCACCAATTTTCGGATCGGCATGTGCCGCGCCTTTTTATTGAATTCGGTCTTCAGCACATTGACCTGGCCGCCGGCGTTGAGTTTAGGCAGGCCCTCCCAATGTTTCAGGGCGACCTTGGCCCGGTTAAAATGCAAGTTTAGCTGGATGATGAGCCCAATG
>Ga0193753_10001323_pt1 | contig 21416 bp, 29 predicted proteins | sample H1c2metaG_FD_144925 | JGI IMG/M metagenome (GOLD analysis project Ga0193753, IMG submission 144925) | Soil microbial communities from a riparian zone of the East river system, Colorado, United States - H1c2 | ecosystem: Environmental > Terrestrial > Soil > Riparian zone | place: USA: East...
GGTGTACCTGATTTATGTATACCTATTCCTAAAGGAAAATTTCATGGGCTTTATATTGAAATGAAGCGACAAAAGGGTGGAAAATTATCCGATGCGCAGTTATATTGGCTGACCCTTTTACGTGAGCAAGGTTATTTTGCAGAAATTGCAAATGGGTACGAAGAAGGGCGCGACATTGTAGAACGATATTTTGCATTAGATTTACCCTCATGAAAAATCCTGTTTATTGATTTATTTTTCCCCTCATGGTCGAGGGGATTTTTTTAAAGGTTACGGATGATTGCCAGTCGATGTTGCAAAGATTCTGTTTATGTCTATTCAGGCTATGAAGGGACAAGTTTCTATATGTGTAATAAATGTAATAGGCCTTGTGATACGATATTCTCTTTAGGAATGATGAGCGAATGTCACGATGACACCCGAATCGAAACTAAAACTGAAACAACTATTGGTTAGTCATGAATCGTATAAACAATTTCCATATACTGATACCACTGGTCATCTTACCGTGGGTATTGGGCGCAATCTCAGCGATCGTGGTATCTCTACCACTGAGGCCTTTTATTTACTGGATGATGATATTTTATATTTCACTAGTAAGCTTAATCATTTCCTTAATTTCTTTTCTACCCTTGAAGAAAATAGACAAATTGCCTTAATTGATATGTGTTTTAATTTAGGTGTTCAAGGATTTCTTAATTTCACACATATGATATTGGCTTTAGAAGCTAAAGATTATGATCGTGCTGCTAATGAGATGTTGGAAAGTAAATGGGCAGAGCAGGTGGGACAAAGGGCTATTATATTGGCTAATATCGTGAGAAGTGGTGTCATTTAGCCATATTGCTCAATTGCTGAGGCGATCATTAAGATAAACCATATCAGGTAAAGTACAGCCATTGTATTTGTCCAATTATTAATTTAAAGTAATTGAAATGTACATTAAATACCAAGGATGGTCAATAGTCCGAGGTATTATGCTTAAATTCTATAATCAAACTAATGGTCGTTATTATTATATGTCGATAGAAAGGGATTTATTTGATGATTATGTGCTTAATGTGGTTCGGGGTGGGATTAGTAAGCGGATACACTATAACCCGTTTGTTCATCAAGATGTTGAAAAGGTACATGGAGAAATCGCAAGATTGTCCAGGATTCGATTACAACGAGGGTATACATTAGTAAATGATTAGGTAATAATATGATCAAATCAAGCAAAGGAATTGCAAGATATGTCAGTCGCCGGAAGACCTCCAAAATATACTCCTGAAAGAATAGCTGCCATTCTGGACAGCATCTCAAATCGTATTCCTTATGAAATAGCCGCAGAAGCCAATGGCATTTGCGAAGACACGCTTTATGATTGGATCAATACCGGAAAGGCTGATAATAAAGCTGGAATTGATAGCATACTTGCTAAATTTTCCGAGGATATTAAGAAGATTGAGCAAGAAAGAATCAAACATCACCTCGATAAATTAGATGGAAATGTTGAGCGCTGGCAGTCTGATGCATGGATATTAGAGAGACGATGGCACAAGCATTTTGGCTCAAATGTTCAATTCAAAGAAATGGATGAGCGGCTGAAGAAAATGGAAGCATTAATCACCTCTCAAGCTGAACAAGGAAAATAATCATGCTGAAGAAGAAAGAAGAAAAAAAACCTGCGAAGAAAAAGAAATTCAATCCTGATGTTAATCCTGTTCAAGCTAAAACCCATGCCAATGTTCATAGAACTTTAAGAGGAACTCGAAAATGAGAGATGAAGCCCCTTTTTTAGATATGCCAGAAGGATTGAATGGCATTAGATATAAACAAGAGTTTGTGCATGCACCTAAATCACAATATCCAGATAAATCACCTCATCGTAGTATGGAAGTACCGATGACTGAAGCCATGAAGATGTCATTAGGTAAATAAAAATGTCATCCAGTAGTTTCGCTGCTCGATTGGAGAAAATCGAATCGTATTATAATGCGCGAACTACTCGACATATTACGTTCGAAGAAGATAGGACAATTATACATGCCGCGGATTCAGATAAGATTTATATCCCCTCTCCAACTGGTAAACGTTTTGCTGCTAGCCGCGGTTTTGTGGACCTTGTTATCGGTCCATACGGTAGTGGAAAATCTACTATGTGCGCTCAGAGAATCGTCCAATCCACTTGTAATATGCCCTATTGGCACAATGGAAGAAGAAGAAGTCGATGGGCGATCGTTCGGAACACTTCAGGTGAGTTAGTTTCGACAACATTACAAACATGGTTAACATGGTTTGGTGATTTAGGTGATATTCGTAAACGTCAAAAACCATTACTTACTTATGAACATACATTCAATGATGGATTAGGTATTGTTGAATTAGATTTAATCTTCATAGCATTGGATAGACCTGATGACGTACGTAAAATCAAATCACTTGAACTCACAGGAGTTTATTTAAATGAGCTTTCTGAACTTCCACAGAATGTCCTTTCTCACTTCAAAGGGCGCATTAATGGTCGGTATCCTAGTCGTAGTTTCTGCCCTGAGCCTTATTGGTCTGGGATCATTGCTGACACAAACCCACCAGATGAAGACCATTGGATATTTAAAGATTTCGAAATAAATATCACACCTAGTTATAATGTATTTCATCAGCCATCAGGACTCATCACAGATGAACAGGGAATTTTTATTAAAGATGGTGATGGAAATTATATACAGAATGTTCAGGCTGATAATGCTATGCATCTTAGCGGGGATTATTATCCTAAGCTTGCCGAGAAGCAGTCAGAAGGATTTATCAAAGTATATTGCGGTGGTAAGTATGGTCTTGTCGAATCTGGCAAGCGCGTCTACCCAGAATTTAACTACGACATCCACTCAGTAAATCATATCGATGCAATACAAGGCGAACCATTATATCTTGGATTTGACTTTGGCTTAACACCAGCTTGCATCGTGGTTCAAGTGACAGCCCGGGGACAGATTCTGGTCCTCAAAGAATATCTTGCTGATGATATGGGCATAAAGACATTTGCCAATAATGTTGTCATTCCACAATTGGCGATCGATTTCCCTTATTGTAAGATTTCAGAATGGGCGGAAGCCGATCCTGCTGGCATGCAAGGGGATCAAATCATGGAAGAGTTGTCTTGTATTGGTGAACTCAATACATTGGGTATTCCCTGTAGAGCGGCGACTACGAATGATCCTGAAGTACGTATTAATTCCGTACGATATTTCTTAAATATTATGTTGGATGGCAAGCCTGCATTTCTGATATCTCGTACAGGATGTCCGGTGACTGTTAAAGGATTTATGTCAGGTTATCATTTCAAGCGCATGTCCATTTCTGGCGATGAAAGATTTCAAGACAAACCAAATAAAAATAAGTATTCTCATTCTCATGATGCGTTGCAATATAGGCTAATGCCATTTGCTGCAGATAGGATTATTGGAAAGGTTGATAAACCGACAATCGATCCATTTGCGAATAATACAGTGTTTAGATGGACAAATTAGATGAATGAAAAAGAGTTTTATAAACACATAAGATTAGCTATAAAATTATCAATGAATAGATGTTATAGAGGTATTCATTTTGAGGAGTGCGAAAAAATAAAAGAAGCAACTATTCGTTCTCTTTTTCGTGAATATAAAATAGATTATCCATTTAAGGAATCTATATGCAAATAAACAATGACAAAGCATTCGATCATCAAGTTGAATCACAAATAGGTTTAAGCGTTCAGAATTTTACTGATGCGAAAGATAGTATCTTCAATAAAGAACAAGAGTTATTTTATCGTGCGACAGATTATCGAGGCTCATAATGGACATGCACGAATACAATAAATGGATGGGCATGCCGAAGTTTTCGGTTACGGAAATTTATGTCGATCATCTTGATGCCATTGTTATTACCTTCGGTCATTTGAATACCAATGAGAAAGTAAATATTTGCATCGATTATCCTAGTTCGCCTCATGCATTGGCTGTTGAATTGACAGATGTACTTAATTCTTTATTGAAATCATTTTATTTGGCGAAGAAGGAGAAAAAAGATGCCATTCAAATCGAAATCTCAAGAGCGTGAAATGTTCGCTAACCAACCTAAGATTGCGAAGAAGTGGGCAAAGGAAACTCCTAGTATCAAATCATTGCCTGAACATGTTAAAAAGAAGAATGCTAAAAAGAAATAATTTAACTTAAGGATGAGACTATGAAGAAGCCAGTAGATAAAAAAGATATGAAGAAAATGGAAAAGAAGATTGAAAAGAAAGATCGCAAAGAAGATAACAAGATGTATGAGAAGAAAAAGAAAAAATAATGTGTCCTGATTGCAATGGAACTAAATTAATAGAGACCGAAACTATTATTTTTGGTAGGCCGTACTGGAAAGATGGTGGAATGGTTTATGATATTAAAGGTAAGAGTGATTGGGCTATGACTCAATGCCCTTGCGTTGGAGAAGATGAAAATGATGTTACAACTTAATCCTACCATCCCTGTCTATCATGAGAAACATGGAACAGGATATGCTCTTGGATGGTTAAATCTATCCCAAGAGCATCATCTTATTTGGATAGTTGCATTTGATAAGACAGGTGAAGTATGGGAAATTCCTAATCCTGAAATACGACTACAATTTAATTATTCTATGGGAAGGGTTCAATGAGCGGTTGTTATCCATTACAAACTTGTGTGCATGGTAGATATCATGGACAAGAAGAATGTCATTTATGTGAATTAAAGAATGAATTAATACGGGGCTATGCTGATCTCAATAATCGTATTAATGGTCTTCATTGTAATAAGCTTCAACAGATTGAGCTTAATCAAAAGGCTGAAAAAAAATTAGGATTATTGAATGAATATAAAAATAGACAAATAGATGAAAATAGAAAAATCTCCGAAAAAGTTGATGGATTGGATGAAATAATTAATAGGATTGATCATAAATTTTGTTTTGCGACGAATAATTTGGAAGATTTAGTAAATAAATTACAACAATCGAGAGACGCAAATTCAAAAAACAATAAAGAAATATTTGAAAGGATTAAAAAATTAGAAGATACAGCTAATAATATTTGCAATGCATTAGAAAAAGATCGGGCACATAAAATTCCTCATAAATGTCCTGTTTGTGATGGCGTCGGAAAAATCAAACATCCTCTAAATGGATTGTTGATGTGTAAATGCGAATCATGCGAAGGCAAAAGAATTATATGGGGATAATCAAGCGCATACTATGCTATTTCACATCTCATAAATATGGAGATATGAAATATGATTTATTTTGTGGAGAATTACCTATATGTTATTCGGCGTGCGTTAAGTGTGGAAAACCTATAAAATGGTCAGAAGTTTATCGTAAAGTTAAATAATTGATAAGGATATCAATCATGGTTCCATATATTAATTTAGTCATCGAATTAGGATTGCCTGGCCAGGCGCAAGATGGTTCTACAGTTCGTTTTATCCGAATGAAGTGTGGTAATACGTTGGCACAAGTCGTTGCTGCTGGTTATTTAAACCCTTGGTTACATAGTCAAGGCGGTTCAGTTTATGATTCCGATTTCTTCTTTGTTGCAGCTTCTGATGGCAATCAAATCTATAAACCAGTTATTGGCGCTGATGGTGTCGTTACATTGACAGTGTTACCATAATCTCATTATCGGGCGTAGTTTAAGTAAAACGCAGGGTCGCTCCCTGAGACCTAGGTTAAATTCCTAGCGCCTGACCAATTATCAATTTTGTAGTAATTAGTAATTCATTAGTACTTCTCAAGGATGAGAAATATGGAGCGAGACCCTAATGATGTTAATCAGGATTTTGATCCTGAGAAACTGAATGAGATGGAAGAAAGACGTATCAATCGTCTAAACGAAGCAGGAATTGACGAGAGCCAAGTTCTTGTTCAAGCTGGCAAGCATCTCAATATTTGGCAATCCTACTTCGGCGAAAACATTACACGCGGCAAAGATGATATGAATTTCGTCTTGCGTGATCAATGGACTGCGATTGAGAGAAGCGAATTTACTCGCCTCTTTAAACCTGCCATGACGTTTAATAAATTGTACGATACTGTAAAAAAAGTAGCAGGTGAGCAACGTAAGAACAAACCAGATTTAATAGTCCGATCATTGACAGGTAAAGCATCTCAAGAACAGATAAATCTTCGAGCTGATCTAGTACGTACGATAAGCTATCAATCTCAAAATGATCTTGTTTATCAAACAGCATTTAAATCAGCCCTTATGATGGGTTATGGCGCATTTCAAATTGTGCTAGATTATGAGTCACCAAAATCATTCAATCAAGTTATTCGCTATGAGCTCATTTCTGATCCTACTCGAACGGCATTTGATCCGACCGCCCTTAAGCCTCATAAGGGTGATGGCAATTATTGCGCTCGTTATTACGTATTTACTAGAGATGAGTTTTTCGCTACTTATCCATATGTTACAAATCCTGTTAGTTATGTTGATCCGTATATGCTCTTGGACTTCCAATGGCAAACGCGAGACACCATAACAGTATGTGATTATTTCGTTAAAGAATGGTTTCCGATAACCATTTATAAATTAGCTCCCACGCCTGAATTTCCACGTGGCCAAGTGGTCAATGAAGTAGAACTTGAGAAATTGCGTAAAGATTGGAAAGTTCAATTAACGATTACGGAAGAAACACAAGAAATTAAGAAGATGGTCAAGGCAATGGAACCTCAGATCGTCAATGAACGTCAGACGCAAGATTATCGCATCATGCACTATCGGATGATTCGCGATCAAATCATTGAATTCTCTGAATGGCCAAGTAAACAATTACCGATTATATTTGTCGATGGCGATAGTTATTTTATCGAAGGCAGACAGTATACAAGGTCATTTATCCATGAAGCTCGTGATGCTCAAAAATGCGTTAATTATTTCGGAAGCGAGATCGCTGCGGAAGTCAAAAATAGACGCCGTGAGCAGTGGCTGGGGACTCCAGACAACATATCCGGTTATGAACAGGATTGGCGCAACCCTGAGTTACAGATGGGCATTTTACGTGCGAAACCCGATCCGAAGACAGGACTCATGCCCGTTAAGCAGCCACCGTGGGATCTCTCCCCGGCTATTATGCAAAACTTTCAACGAGCTACCCAAGATATTCGTGAGATTCTTGGCTTCAGTGAAACGGAAGCGTTACAGGGGCGGGATATCTCTGGCAAAGCAAGACGTGAACGTAAACTTGAAGGATCAATGAGTGCCTATGTATTCCAAGACAATATGAACCAAGCGGTTGAACAAGGTGGACGCGTCGTAAATGATCTATTGCCTTATATCATTGGTGATGATGAACGCACAATGGTATTAAGCAAGAAAGATGGTAAGACTGATTCAGTTACCATGAATGAACAAGATCGTGAAGGTAATATTAAAAATGATCTTGGTGATGGCGATTTTGATGTTGAAATTAATGCAGGCCCATCATTCGCAGTTCAGAAATCTGAAGCATTGGAATTCTTCCAAGAAACCATGGCAAATAATCCGCAAGTGTTCCCATTGATTGCTGATTTATGGGCATCGAATCTTGATATTGAACAAATGCCAACGGTGAAAGATAGATTGAAGACATTAGTTCCGCCTGAAATATTAGCGAAAGAAGAAGGTCGACCACCTCCACCACCTAAACCAAATCCACAGGCCATGATGATGGAAGCTGAGATGAAGTTTAAGCAAGAAGAGATTAAAAATAAACAGGCTGAAGTTCAAGTGAAGATGCAGAAATTGCAACTTGAACAAGAAGAAATTGAACTTAAAAAGGCCGAGATGTTTTTAAAGGCGCAACAAGTTCAAGATAAATCGACTGCTGAAGTTTATAGTCATCAATTGGATCTTGAGAAAGCTAGAGCCGTTCATGGTCATGATAAACATAAATCAGAAATAGACTTTGCGCATAAGGTTTCATCAGTATTAGCTGATCTTTATAAGCATGATACAAAGTTAGAACATGAGAAGAAAAATAAAGCCAAGGAATAATCTTGGCTTTATTAATTATTTTATAATTTGATTGGTATCAATTATTAATTCGTAATTTTGACTTAGATCAAATTTAACGGGAAGACTTTGTGATGCAGGAAAATTTAATTTTTGTTTCAGTAGAAAACTAAAATGGCAATTATCTGATTTTGAAGTAGTTGAAACAGCATAGGATGAAATGGCTTCAGGGTTTTTTATAATCAAGAAAAGATGAGGTGAAGATAATGTTGTTAATACACCTACTCTACTGCCTTTTTTATAATCTAATAAGTCAGCTATCTCTTTTCCAACATAAACGGTCACAAGATTTTTATTAAGCTTATTAATATATCTTATATAAATATGCGATTTACTTAGTTTTCTCATGCTTTTATTTCCAACGGCTAGCCATTCTTCTTCGCTTATTTTTTTAATTAAACTGAAACTATCCTCTTTCTTCTGATTATTTAATTTAACTACTTCTAATGCTCTTTTTAGATCATTTATATCTTGCATTATTTTACATCCTTATAAGCAAAAATATTATTAGCGAACCATTTATTTAGTTCGTCGACGGAATAATAAACTTTTCCTTTATCTTGAATTTTTATAAAGGGAGGAGGTTGTTTTTTGTGACGCTGTTTTTGAAACCAAGAAACTGAATAGCCATAAATATGGCTAGCCTCTTTATCAGAGATATATTTGACACCGAAAATTTCAATCATGTATCACATCCTGTGATTAGGTTTCATTTAAATTATTCCTCTTCAAATCATTTCAAATCCTAGCAGTAATAAATTGTTAATTCTAGAAATATCTAGCGGTAAGAGTAAAATTTAATCATCACGGAAATGGATTCCGTTGGGCTTCCGAACAGCCTTACAGTTCGCGGGCACAAGAATTGCCGAGTGGAGTCAGTATGGATAGCGATCAGGATATGTCGGGTAACGACACGGAAAGTTTGACTGGTGATGTATTAGATGGTTTGGGTGTGCCCAAGGATGCGATGAATGACGAAGGTCAGGAGTCGGGGGGCAATGAGAACACGGGTGAAACGCTTGCTGTTCAGAAACGTATTAAACAGTTAAAGCGTGCTCACGAGCGGGAAATGCGTGAGATGCAATCCAGGATGGATGAAATGCAATCACAATCTCAACCGAACCAAATGAATAACCAGCAAATGAATCCAGATGAAGCCGGTGACGGTGGAATCAATGATGCGATTCACAAGGCAGTTAGCTTCGCTCTCCAACATCGGGATATGGAGGAGAAAAAAGCTAAAGATCATGAGTCAAAGCAGCATATTGCTAAGCAATATCAAGAGTTGAATAAACATCTTGATCAGACCTCAGATAAATATGATGACTTTGATGATGTTGTACGTGGAGAAGCCCCGTTCACGGCACACATGCGAGACGCAGCATTAATGTTACCCAAAAAAGGCCCAGGAAGTGCAGGCGAAGTCCTGTATCGACTAGGCAAAGATCCTGAATCACTCGCCCGTATTGCAAAACTCCACCCCGTAGATCAAGCGTCAGAATTAGTGGCTTTAAGTCATGCCTTGATTAGTGGTGGTGAGCAGAAAGGCTCGCCCAATCGTCCTCTTGGACAAATCAAGTCAAACCCAGTCGTTAATTCTGTCGGTGTAAATGAAAAAACGCCGGTATCTGATATCAGATCACGGATGAAGGCCGGAAAGTTTAAATAACTTTTCTTACTTCAAAACGGACGAATTTATTCACGGATGGAGATGGCACGATGCCTAATCAATTTATTACTACGCAATTGGTATCAAATACTGCATTGGCAATGTTTGCTAATAACAGCCCTTTTGTTATGACTGGATCACGGATTTATCAAGATGACTTCCAAAATTCAGGATATAAGATCGGCGACACTCTCCAAGTGCGCAGACAGAACAATTTTATCGTTGGTGATGGTTCTACTGCTGTCCCACAAGACATTATCGAAACGGTTGAGAACATTACAGTTGCTCACCAATACCATGCACTGATCGCTTATACCGTTCAGGATTTAACATTACGTATTGAAGATTTTAGTCGTATGTTCATTCAACCTGCGATTCAAAATATCATCACGCAAATGGAACGAGATATTTGTTCTGATGCAGAACAAGAATTGTATTTCTTCCAAGGTTCAGCAGGAACCCCTATTAACTCCTTCTCAACTGTCGATTTAGCTGGTGCTAAATTATTAGAACAAGGCGTCAATATTGCATCAGATGCATATCTGGCAATGACAGTACGAGATGGTTCATCTTTGAAGTCTGCTTTACTCAATAACTTCACACCTGTATTCAACGAAGAAATTGTGCGCCAAAGCGCGATTGGTCACTTATCATACTTTGACATTTTCCAATCTCAAAATATTGTTAATCACGTTGCTGGTGCGGGTCCTACCTTGCATCCAGGTGATGCATTAACGGTGAATGGCCAGGTTAACTCTGGTAATACGATTGTATTAGCCGGCGCCACCGGATCAGTTGTTAATTACTTCTTGCCTGGTGACTTAATATCGATTGCTGGCGTGCATTCAGTGAATCCATTAAGTCGTGCATCAACCGGTCAAAACATGCAATTCGTGATCACGGCTGCTGCAAGTTCAAGTGGTGGTGGTGCTATAACAATCACAGTAAGTCCAAATATCATTAGCTCAACTTCTTCTCCATTGCAAAATGTGGATGGCCCAGTGTTAAGCGGTTCGGTAGTTTCTGTGGTTCCATCTTATAACGTCAACGTTGCATATCCTGCACGTGCGTTAGATATCGTTTGTCCTCCGCTTTATAAACTGCAAGTTCCCTATGCTTCCGTTGCGGTTGATCCTGAGACGGGCTTATCGCTCGCCGTGACTCAGACTGGCGATATCTTAGGTTATCAAAACTTAATGCGTCTCGACATTCTGTGCGGCTTTAAATGGCATCCTCAATATGCTGTTAAATTACTCTCATAAGGAATATGGACATGATGAAAGATAGATATGATGGCGCTCCAGGGAAGGACGCAGCATTGGCAAATACTCGCCAACGACGTTATGAATCGGAACATATGGGCAAAGATAACTTTGTTAAATCAAAGCAACGTGAATTAGATAAATATGCAGGTAAAAAACCTGAGATGAAAGCTGACATGTTTGAATTTAATGCCAATATGCAGAATAACGGTGCTTGGGCACAAGAATTCGGCAAGAAATTGACCGCAGGTTTGGACAAAGTGGCATTCCCTGTCGATGGTGAAGGTAATGATTCCTAATATTGATTAATGGTCAGTTATTAAGAAATTCTTAATAACTGATTCTTTCTATCATTAGGGAGACAAAGGAATGTCCCAACAGGTCAAGACAACAAATGATGTCATTGTTAATGCGCTGTATTTGATCGGCGAATTAGGCGTTGGTGAAACGCCAGATGGTTTCATGTTGTCTACAGGTTTAGAACTTATTAATGAGTTACTTGATAAGTTTGCAGCGGACAGTATTTATATTCCTTATCTCACGACATTGGATTTTAATTTAGTCGTTGGAAAAGATACTTATTCTGTTTCTGATATGGTTCCATCCGATATTCGTGCAGATCGTATTGTTGATTTATCATTTGCAAATTATTTTGTACCTGCGAATGGAAATCCTGCGGGCGCATTACCCATTTCGACTCCTTTTACCGCGGATAGTACCACATCGTTGCTGACCCTTGCATCGACTGTTTCTTATCCGACGAATACGCCCGTAACGATTTCGACAACTGGTATTGTACCATCTCCCTTCGTTGCGACCACTACCTATTACACAATTCAAGTGAGTCCAACAACTTTATATTTGGCCAGCACATCGGCTAATGCTTTATTGGGTATATTTATTCCGATTTTGAATAATGGATCAGGACAAAATATATTGACCGCCTATAACTTTCCGACGCAGCCCGTAAATGCGTCGTTAGTATATCCAATGCGGATAATCAATAAAGCAACTTATTGGAATGTCGTGCGTCAAACAAATTTATTAGCACGACCTGGTTTTATATTCTTAGATAAGCAAGCGCAAGAATCATTCCTAACGGTATATCCAGTTCCTGATCAACCTTATGCGTGTAAAGTTCAGGTGAAATCAATGCTGAATTTTCTAAGCAACCAACAGTCGATTGGTGAATTGCCTCCGAATTATTATGGTTTCTTGAAATATGCGCTGGGTCGAAAATTCCTTGCTTATTATCCATCAGGTAATTGGCCTAAACAAAATGAAGATGAGTATGATGATTATTATCAAACCTTCAAAAATTGCAATGAGACAGATTTAACAATTCGTCCATCTGTCACCATGACTGCACCTGAGCCGTTCTATTGGCCAAACATATTGAGTTATTAATATGCCTATTGAAGATTATGAAATCGTAGGTAGTTACAATAATCAGCGCGTGACGAATATCGATGCTGAACGCACGATTAATATGTTTGAATATCTTGATGCAAAAGGCAAGAAACCAAAATCATTGTTACCCACATCAGGAATTTTAAATACGGATTTAGTTTTCACGGGTTCTATTGGTGGGTTTCGTGCTGAATTTGTTTTAAATCAATTTGAATATCTTGTTATAGGTACAGATATTTGGCGTAGAGATCAATTTAATAATTTAACAAAATTAAATAATGCACCCTTAGCAACAGGATTTGGATATGTAGGAGTGGATGCAAATAATAATGCAAATGGCGAACAAATATTATTTGTAGATGGCGAAAAAGGGTATATCTGGGATACAGGGACGGATGAATTTACATTTGACGTTAGAACAGTTGATCCAGCATTTCCAGCGGCGCCAGTTGATGTGTGTTTTATTGATGGATTTTTATTGGTCGCGAATGGTGGCACTAATACGTTTCAGTTGTCAGCGCTTAACAATGCTTATAGTTGGGGATTGGTTTCAAATACTTTTACGGCTGATAGTACAACTGATTTGTTAACCGTTTTAACAGATATGCCAACAGGTTCCGTATTTGAAGTGTCAACAACGGGATCTTTGCCCGTTCCATTAGTCGCAGGAACACCTTATTATGCAATAAGAGTTAGTACAAATCCTCCAATGCCTTCTAATACCATTCGAGTCGCAACCACTTTTCAAAATGCCATTTCAAATATTTTTATCGATATTACCAATAATGGATCCCCAACAAATACCATTACAAATGCCGGTATTAATCCCACTGGAACACAAGCATTTGCACCTGGTCAACTACAATTAGGCGCAATCAATTCTCATCCTGGAAATATTGTTGCCTGTCGTACATTACATAGACGTGTATTTTTATTTTCAAATAATTATACTGAGGTTTGGGAAAATGCGGGCATTGGAACAAATCTTCCTTTGCGTCGAAATAATGGATTGCTGATGGAGTATGGAACGCCATCAATCGGTTCGATTGTGACTGGTTTTGATAAAATGATTTTCTTATCACAAGATCGAGACGGACTTGGATCAGTGATGGAAGTCATCGGCACAGAATCCATTCCGATTAGTACACGTGCATTGGATTTCCAATTAGCTCAATATGCACAAGCTCAACAAATAAGCGATGCGCGCGGTATATTCATTAAAGAAAATGGCATTATTTTCTATCGATTAAATTTCACCGCAGCCAATCATACCTATGTTTATAATGTGACCTTAAGCAATCCTCAAACGGAAGAAGGCAGATTATGGCATGAGGAACAAATATTAAATGGTGATAGACATCCCGCACAAACCCATGGTTATTTCTTCGGAAATAACTATTTTGGAAGTTTTGATCAGCCAATTTTATATCAAGTGGATAGTGCATTTGTTACGAATGACGGTGAACCAATACCCAGAATAAGAATTGGCCGATGTTATGTGCCATCGACCTATAATAGAACCCGCGTTGATCGTTGGATGTTAGATATTGTCCAAGGTTTGCCAATTATCAATAATTTAACAAATATATTAGATTTATTGGCCGAAAACGGTAACACGATTATCACCGAAGGTGGTCTTGATATTATTTTGGAAGAAAGCTCTAACAGTCCAATATTTTTAACTATACAGCCGCCAGTATTTTTATCTGTTTCTAAGGACGGTGGCGTGACCTATGGATATCGTCAGACAGCAACTATGGGCGCCATAGGGGATAGAAAACATCGTACAATCTGGCGCAAATTAGGTGTCATCCCAAGAGGACAAGGATTTATTCCTAAGATTGAATTTTTTAGTGAAGTACCTTTTATTATTTTGGGCGCTGCTTGGTTTTATGAAGTATTGCCGGAGTAAGTATGGCAAATAGTATTGATCAATTAAATTATTATGATCCACTGACTAAAAATAGTCAGGATAAAATGAGTGAAGAATGGATATCGCAAATAAGCTCATTGATTGATGTGTTAGTCAGTTATTTACAGCCTTATGGAATAATGATTCCACAACTTACGACCGAACAAAGAAACGAAATACAATCGCCAGTTGAAGGGCAAATGATTTATAATACTGATGCAACTGTTGGGCCGCCTGCGAGTGCTGAAATACAAGTTTGGCAAGTAAAAGCAGGTGTTGCCGCATGGAGAATAATCACAACAGTTCCATAAATCTAAGGATGAGATGATATGGATCCATCGATATTGGCGAGTATGTTTCAAGGAATGGGTGGTGGTTCAGGCGGCGGCCAAGGAATGATTGGTGGTGGTCATCTAGCTGGAATAGGCCAAATATTAAGTGGTCTTTTTGGTGATTCAGGTGCGCCTTATGAAGATGCCATGAAGCAATATGAAAAATGGGGTCAAAAAGGGCAAGAAGCTCAAAACCCTTTTATGAATATGGGCAAACAGGCTATTCCTCAATTTCAAGAATGGTTGCAAGGTCAAAAAGATCCATCTTCCTTTATCAATCATTTGATGAATGGTTATCAAGAATCGCCTTGGGCTAAATATCAACAAGATCAATCTTCACGTCGATTTGGTAATTCGGGATCTGCATCTGGTATGACAGGTTCAACACCTCTCATGCAAGCTGAACAACAAAATATGCATGATATATCATCTCAAGATCAAGGAAGTTGGCTTGATCGTGTTTTGGGTGTTAACACTCAATATGGAAATGGATTAAATAGTCAAATTCAAGGTGGCCAGCATGCCGCGGATTCATTGACTAATCTATTTGGCGATATGGGTAATAGAATGGGTGAAGCGGCTTATGGAAAGAAAGCCGGTGAACAACAAGATCGAAATAGTATTTGGGGTGGATTGTTCGGTTAAAAGGAATTAATTATGGCATTACCATTACCGAAAGTAGTTGCGGATGTTGAGCGTGGCGGACCGTTTGTAACGGCTGCGCGTGGATTAAACGCGCTGAAAAAAGAGAAATCAGATGCACAATATGCGCCTTATACTAATTATGCAAATGCATTATCTAAGATTGCTTATGCGAAATATGCACCTGCTAATGCAATCGCGCAAATGATGTCTGGCCCTGGTGCTGCACAAATGACAAAAGAACAAGCAACTGCCTTGGCATCACAATTTCAAAATATGGTGAAAAATTCTGGAGATTATTCGAATAATCTGCCTGTGCCAAATGGGGGAGGGAATATTTTCGGTGGAAGTTTAGCTGGAAATATCGGCGGTATGGCTATGAAAGGATTAAAATCCATATGGGATAAGGTTATGCCTGGCGCGCAAGTCGATGCTAATGATTCTGGCAATCCAATGAATATGCCTCAAACGAGAAATGATTTTACACCTATGGATCAATTGCCTGAAGGATCAAATAATCAACCTCCATCCATGCCACAACCACCTAAGTCTAGTGGATCAAGATTTCAAAATTTAGCGCAATCATTAAGAATGCCTGGCGCACAAGGTGGTGAAAACGCCAATTCTGGTGCAGAAGCAGAAAAAACTAGATTGGTAACTGGTGCAGGCGCTGAAGCTTCATCTCAAGTTAAGCAACAAGCTGAAATGGAAGAAAAAGATATCGCTGCTTCCAATGCTTCGGTTGAAATGACTAATCAAATTAAAAAATTAAGGGAATCCAGAAAAAGATTATATGGATTTGAGAAAGGAAATGTATTGGGAATTCCATTAGGTTCTGGCCCTGCTATGACATCGGCTGCTCAAGAATCAGATAATGCTAAGCAAAATATCGCTAATACCATCGCATCAATGGCTCAAAGCGGTCATATCAATGTAGCGGATAGAGACATTGCCAATACAATGAAAGCAGGTAGAGAAGTAAATGATCAAGCATTCGAAAATTTAACTAACTATGCAGAAGGTGCTGCTCATCGAGTAAATGAAAAACCGGCTTTTAATCGTGCTATGGCTCAAGCTGGATTAACCCCATCGGAAACTCAAATTCTATGGGCAAATTATAATTTGAATAAACCATTTTATGATTCTAACTCTCATCAAATTGATGATCATAACTTAGGAAGTTGGGAAAAGTTTTATGGTAATACAAAAAATATTGAAGCAGCGTTTAGTCCTCAAGCACAAAAGAAAATAAATGTATCGCAAAAAAGTTCAGAGAAAAATATGTCTGGTATTTCTGCTGCCAAGAAAAATCAAAAAACTCCAAAAGGAAAAACACATATAAGAAATAAAAAAACAGGTGAAACAGGCTATATTCCTAAAGATAGACTAGAAGCATATCAGGCGAATGGCTATGAAGAAATTTAAATTCGATACGAGTGATTTTGAACCTACTAATAGTGGGAATAATTCATTTAATCCTCATGATTTTGAGCCAACATCAAAAAATGAAGGTACAAAACCAATTCATATATTTTCAGGAAAAATGAATGAAAACGAGGAAAATAAATTTAAAAATGAATCTAGGAAAACATTGATAGATGCTTCTTTGGGTGGGGTTCAAGGCATTGCAAATATTCCTAGTGGAACGGCTGAATTATTGAATCCAACTTCCCATAAAATTCCGAGATTTGATTTTGCCCCCAAAACTGGCGCCTCACAAGCTGGACAAATCGCGGCACCATTTCTAGGCCCTCAAGGTGTAGAAATGGGCGCATTAAAAGCCCTTCAATATACTCCAAAGGCATTAAATTATCTTACAAAATTATCGAATGCTGCTAAAGCGAAACCTGTTACTAATGCATTATTGAAAGGTGGTAAAACAGCAGCAGAAGTTGGCTATATTAATGCGTTAGAAAATCCCGATAATGCTAAACATGAATTTATGAAAGGCGCAGCATTTGGCGCCCCATTTGGTGCATTAAGTTCTGTAGCCGCACAAGGCGCTAAATATGCCACGCCCATTGCAAAGGCTGCAATGGGCGCCTTAATTGGTAATCAGTTTGGTCATCCGTATTTAGGCGCTGTAACAGGATTAGGCTTCCCAATTAGAGGGGCTTTAGGAATGGAGCCAGCTAATAAAATATCTGAGGATATGTTATCTGGTTTGAATGAAAAAGATGTGATGAAAACTGTCAATGCAAATAAACGTCTTAGAACTAATATAACGCCTGGTGAAGCAAGCGGCAATTATGTAAGAGGCGCTCAAGAAGGCGCGTTGAAACGTACGGCTGGTGGTGGACAATTAGGTTATAGATTAGAAGAAGGCGAAAAATATAAGCAAAATAATGCTATAAATCGCATGCTTGATAAAATTTATAAGCCGACTAAAGAAAATGAAAACAAAATAAATACTTTATATGAAAAGGCATATAAACAAGATGTTGATCCAGCTATCGTTGAAAATATGATGAAAAACCCCACAATGCGCAAGGCAATTGAAAATGTTCAATTAAACCCAGCCTTTGAAGGAGTTGCTCCAAATAATTATAAATTCCTTGCTCAAGTAAATAGAGAATTGAGAAATGATATAAATTCATTATCTAATTCGGCCATGGGTTCAGAAAGAATAACTGCGCATCATCTTGAACAGAATAGAAAACCATTTGATAAATTCTTAAAAGAAAATAATCCTGATTATAAAGCGGCAACTGAAGTTGCACATGGGAAATTAACGCGAGAAGAAATAGAAAGAAAAGGTAATAAAGATTTAGAAGACTTAACGGCCAAAACTTTTTATTCTAAGTTTCTAACCAATAGAAAACCTTATAAAGAGTTATTGCAACAAACTTCTAAATTTCCAGAAGCTCAAAGTATGATTAAGGATATGAGGACTGGATGGAAAAATTTGTCTAATATGAAAACAGTTGGGCAAAGTGAAGCGCAAGCAAAATCAAATATTGATAACCTAAGAAATATGGGGAGCTATATCATTAATATGGTTAAAAATATGGCTGGCGCTAAAGGAGATATTGCGAGGCTTAAATTTATTTATAGTCCTGACTGGCAAAAAGGATTTCAGCAAAGAGCTTTAATTCAAGACAGAAATAAAAGAATAAATGAAATATCGCATTATATTGTAAATACCGGATTAAAAGCTGGTATCGCCAAGAATAAAATTGATAATCTTATTGGCGCATTAAATGAAAAAGACTGAATCATAAGGATATGATAAATGGCAATTACATTTTCGATCCAACCTAATCCCCATTGGGTCATTATTGATAACTTTTCGAAGTTACCAAATGGCGCGGCCATTTATACTTATAGTAGTTTAAATCCTTCGCAATTTAAGCCTGCGTTTCAAGATGATAGTGGTGATCCTGATAGTGCTTATGGCCAACCCATTGTTGGATTTGGTAATGGAACAATGCCTCCTATATTTTGGGCATTTGATTCTGATAATCCAGATGATACTTATTATATTCGAGTTTATGATTCAGCAGATCCTACCATACAAAATTTTCTATGGGATTTTGATGGATTATCAGGTGCAACTAGCGGTGGTGGCGGAACCATTGTTACCAATAATAGTATTAAAAATTTAATTACGAATGGTCAATTTTATCGTAATGCTGGAACTATATCATCAGTGAGTACCTTTCAAGTTTTAGCACCGAGTAATAATGCAGGTTATGTTGGAAATTTAGCGGATTCTAGTGGGCCTGCGGCACCCGATATTATATTTGCAAAAAGTAATATATCGTCTACTGATTCTATTTCATTTCCCAATGTACCTACTAATACCTTACCGGGAAATGCAGCCTTAGCACCCAATCCTACTCCTCCACAATATTTTAATTATACTTGTTCGGGTGCAGGATCAGGCGAGACTTATAAATATTTACAATTCCCTATTGTGCAAGGTTTACAGAATTTAAGTGGTGCCACAATCAGTATTAAAATTTATGCACGCTTAAATAGTGGCGATGATAATGTGACTTTAACTTTACGCCAGTTCTTTGGAAATGGTGGGGCGGCAACACCTGATTTGTTAACACCTATTAGTGGTATCACAGATCTAAATAATACTTGGCAATCATTCATTTTTAATTCGATTGTTGTCCCAAGCATTGCAACCAAAACATTAGGTTCATGTGGAAATGACGCATTATTTCTTCAAGTGAATATGCCATTATCACCGGCATTAATTAATTTTGATTGTGTCTTGGCATCTGTTTATGTGAGTCCGTCCGTCTCCAATGTAGATTTTAATACGAATGATCAGACTGATTCGATTATTAGTTTGCCGCGTACGGGTGACATTAGAATGGGTTTAAATTCATTTTCCCCATTTGGTTGGGTGCCAATGAATGATGGCAGTATAGGAAGTGCAGCATCAGCGGCAACGACTCGCGCTAATATTGATACCTTTCCATTATTCGATCTCATTTGGAATGCGGTTCCTGATGCTAATGCACCTGTTAGTGGAGGACGCGGGGCAAGCTCGATTGCAGATTTTGTCGCAAATAAAACCCTTACATTAACATTACAAACTGGTAGAGTCATAGCAGGCATATCAAGTACTCATTTAATTGGAACAACAGGTGGTGCTGATACGCATGTTAATACACTTAGTGAACTTGCAGCACATACGCATGGTCCTGGTGCCGGTACTGGCTTTATCAATTCTGGAGCAGCTAGCAATCTTTCATTTGGAGCGCCGGATGTGACTATTACGACATCGGGTGTTACGGCTTCCTCAGGCAGTAGTACGGCATGGGATGTAAGACAACCAACAGTTTATCAAAACATTTTTATTAAGCTATAATGATTCAACAAATGGAATTTGTGATCATAAATTAAAAGGAATTAATATCATGGCATTAACTCAATATAATCTTACTCCTACCTTAACGCCTGTCAGACTTTGTGCAACCTCAAATCAAACAGGCATCTATTTCAATGGCCAAGTAAATAATGGTGTTGGCGCAACCTTTACTTATGCGACCGGTGCATTAACCATTGATAGCGTTGTTGTAAATGTAGGTGATCGAATTTTACTTCAAAATCAAACTGCACCCGAACAAAATGGTATTTATGTTTGCAATGTGGCAGGCGCTACAGGCATCGCAGCAATATTACAGCGTTCCGCTGATATGCAAAATATTGAACAAATTCGTGGTGGTTTCTATGTTAGCGTTTCAGCCGGAACTGTAAATGCAAGTTCTATCTGGTGCATCATTGAACCTTTACCAGCTCACTTTGGTCTTGATGGCCTTGTTTTCTCAGCAGCATCTGCATCTGGATTAGGTACCTTAGCATCACAAAATGCGAATGCTGTGAATATTACTGGTGGCACCATTGTCGGTATTACCGATTTAGCCGTTGCTGATGGTGGAACAGGCGCAAGTACGGGTCCACTTGCCTTAACTGCATTAGGTGTTAAGCGTGCAACAACCGCTGCTTATGCTGGAGGTGGAACATCAAACGCTTTTACCGCAACAGGTTTAGCATCAACCGATATTGTTGTTGCCACGATTCTTGCGTCTACGAACTCAGTTGCAATTACAAAAGCTGTTCCAACGACCAATACCCTAACCGTTACATTCAGCGCCGATCCTGGTGCCGGTACAACCGTCCAATGGCATGCATTGCCTGCTTAAAAAGAAAAAGGGGACAAGACGTCCCCTTTTTATTACTTAAAAGGATTTTAATTTATGTCTATGCCTTATTCTTTAATTCCACCCTTAGACCCGAATCTTTATACCTCACAAGTTCGGACACTAAGCGGCCCTGCTCGTACAGGTACCGTCACCTATGATACGGGTTTCACCAATTCTACAACTCCTCCAGGTGTATTGGAATTTTGTCGATGGATCTATGTCGGCACGACTGGAAATTTAGCCTACACCAAATGGGATCAAACAACTGAATTACTGCCTAATTTAGCAGCCGGGATTTGGCATCCTATTTTTGCGATCAGTATTTTAAGCACTGGATCAACGATTGCTGCTTCTCAATTGAGATGGGGTAGCTAATGTGGTCTTTGGGCAGTGTGGCCATTCTTTATTATCCATTATCTGGCGAAGAAGTTCCTATTCCGCCGAGTGGATTCTTATTGCTGACTGACCATACCAATTTGTTAATGACA
>Ga0193753_10001324_pt1 | contig 21410 bp, 14 predicted proteins | sample H1c2metaG_FD_144925 | JGI IMG/M metagenome (GOLD analysis project Ga0193753, IMG submission 144925) | Soil microbial communities from a riparian zone of the East river system, Colorado, United States - H1c2 | ecosystem: Environmental > Terrestrial > Soil > Riparian zone | place: USA: East...
GCCCTTGCCCTTCCGGCAGACGGCGGACTACGGCCGCTTCCTCGAGGGCAAGGGCACGCCGGCGGCGCGCCGGCTGCTGCTCGAGCGCATCGGCTGGGGCCGGCGCAAGGGCGCCGAGCTGCTCGAGGAGCTGCAGATCCAGCTCAAGAAGGTGCGGCCCATGATCGAGATGGTGCGCGAGAAGCACCAGGAGATGGCCACGCTCGAGCGCCGCCTGCGGTACTTCAAGGGCAACAAGGCCAGCCGCGAGCACAAGGACCTGAAGTCGGACTTCGACACGCTGCAGATCCAGGCGCAGGAGAGCCCGCGCCGCCTCGCCATCCGCCTGCGGCTCATCGACGAGCGCTACGCGCAGTACGAGGAGGCCAAGCGCCTGCTCTCGTCCGGCAACCTGCGCCTCGTCGTCTCCATCGCGAAGAAGTACCGCAATCGCGGGCTCTCGTTCCTCGACCTCATCCAGGAGGGCAACACCGGCCTGATGAAGGCCGTGGAGAAGTACGAGTACCGCCGCGGCTACAAGTTCAGCACGTACGCCACGTGGTGGATCCGCCAGGCCATCACGCGCTCGATCGCCGACCAGGCGCGCACCATCCGCATCCCGGTGCACATGATCGAGACGATGAGCAAGCTGCGCAACGTGACCAAGAAGCTCGTGCAGACGCTCGGCCGCGAGCCCACGATCGAGGAGATCGCCCGCAACAGCGACATCTCGATCGAGGAAGCCAAGCGGGTGATGAAGATCTCCAAGCACCCGATCTCGCTGGACCGTCCGATCGGCGAGGGCGACGACAGCTACTTCGGCGACTTCATCGAGGACGAGAGCGCGGTCTCGCCGGTCACGGCCGCCGCGCAGGAGATGCTGAAGGACAAGATCATGGCCGTGCTCGACACGCTGTCCTTCCGCGAGCGCGAGATCATCAAGCTCCGCTACGGCATCGGCGACGGCTACACCTACACGCTCGAGGAGGTCGGGCGCATCTTCAAGGTGACGCGCGAGCGCGTGCGCCAGATCGAGGCCAAGGCCGTGCGCAAGCTGCAGCACCCGGTGCGCTCGCGCATGCTGGAAGGCTTCATCGACAGCGCCGCCGCGCAGTGACCGGCGGCCTTGCGGCCATCGCGCCGGTGGGCAGCCACCGCGCCGCGATGGCCGCGAGGCCCGCGAGATCGCGAGGCCCGCGAGATCGCGAGGCCCGCGAGGCGCGAGGCGCGCGGCCCGCGAGGCGCGCGGCGGGCGAGATCGCACGACCCGCGGGGTCCGGGACGACCCGGCGCTTTTCAGCGCGTGGGCGCTCTGGTACTCTCTGCGTTCGCCCCTTGATCTCCAGGTGACAAGGCCACAGTGACGCGAGAAGACCAGAGGCAGCAGATCTTCCAGCTCATCGCCCTGCGCGACGTCGACCGACTCCGCTCGCAAGCCAGCCACCTGATCGATTCCGTGCCGCGCGTGCTCGGCGCGCGCCACCGCGACTCCACCGGCGCCCACGGGGCGCTCGATGCGGCCAAGGACAAGCTCAAGGGCTTCAAGACGCATCTGAAGTCGCTGGAGCTGGACCTCGCGGAGCGCGAGGCCGCCATCCTGAAGGCCAACGCCAACCTCATGTCGGCCAAGACCAACCAGGAGTACTCGCTGCTCGTCGCCGAGATCGCCCGCAAGCGCGAGGAGAAGGGCAAGGTCGAGGAGCAGATCCTCGAGCAGTTCGAGACCATCAAGCAGGGCGAGGGCCTGGTGAAGTCCGCCGAGGCCCACGTCGTCGAGGCCGAGTCCGAGTACAAGGCCTTCGAGGACCGCGCCAAGTCCGAGTGGGAGACGCACCGCTCGGAGCTCGCCGGGCTCGAGGAGCGCCGCGCGGCCATCCGGCGCGCGATCCAGGCCCCGATCCTCAAGCTGTACGACCGCGCGCTGGCCGCGCACGGCGAGGGCGTGGGCGCGGTGGAGGCCAACGTCTGCCAGGGCTGCTTCTCCACCGTGACGCCCAACGACCGCAGCCGCCTCATCTCCGGCCTCGAGCTGGTCACGTGCCGCTCCTGCCAGCGCATCCTGTACCTGCCCGAGGTCCTGCAGGCCTCGCCCGCGCAGTGAGCCCGCGGCCGGCCGCGCCACGCGTGTCCGGCGCGCGCCCGCACCGGGCGTGCCCGAGTGGCTGAGCGCCGGAGCAGCTGAGCGTGCCCGCGATCGCCACGACCATCGTCGGCACCGCGGGCCACATCGACCACGGCAAGTCCGCGCTCGTCCGCGCGCTCACCGGCGTCGATCCCGACCGGCTGCTCGAGGAGCAGCAGCGCGGCATGACCATCGACCTCGGGTTCGCGCCGTACGTGCACCGCAGCGGCGCGCTCGTCGGCATCATCGACGTGCCGGGCCACGAGCGCTTCGTGAAGAACATGGTCGCGGGCGCGACCTCGGTGGACATCGCGCTGCTCGTCGTCGCCGCCGACGACGGCGTCATGCCGCAGACGCGCGAGCACCTCGCCATCCTCGGGCTGCTCGGCGTGACACGCGGCCTCGTCGCGCTCAACAAGGCGGACCTCGTCGGCGCCGAGCTGCTGGAGCTGGCGCGCCAGGACGTCGCGGCGCTGCTGGACGGCACCTTCCTGGCCGGCGCGCCGGTGCTGTCGGTCTCGGCCACGACGGGGGCCGGCCTGCCGGAGCTGCGCGCGGCGCTCGACGCGCTCATCGAGGCCGCGCCCGCGCGCGAGGCCGGCGGCGCGTTCCGGCTGCCGGTGCAGCGCGTCTTCTCCGCCAGGGGCCATGGCACGGTCGTCACCGGCGTGCCGGTGTCCGGCTCGGTCTGCGCCGGCGACGAGCTGGAGGTGGTCGGGAGGAGCCTCGCGCTGCGCGTGCGCGGCGTGCAGGCCTACGGCGCCCCGCGCGAGGCCGGGCGCGCGGGTCACAGCACGGCGCTCAACGTGACCGGCGCGGGCAAGGGCGACATCGTGCGCGGCGACGTCGTCGCGACGCCGGGCGTCTTCGCGGCGCGGCGCCGGCTCGCGGTGCACTACACGCACGTCGACGGCCGCGAGCTGCGCAACAACGCCCCGGTGCGGCTGCACGTCGGCACCGCGGAGGCCCAGGGGCAGGCCGTCGTGCTCGACGCGCAGGCCGTCGCGCCCGGCGGGCAGTCCTTCCTGCAGCTGCGTCTCCACGAGCCGGTGACCTGCGCGCCCGGCGACCGCTTCCTGCTGCGCGACCAGGCCTCGCTCGCCGTGCTCGGCGGCGGCGTGGTGCTCGCGGCGACGGACGGCCGCTGGAAGCGCTTCAAGGAGCGCGTGCTCGTCGAGGCGCGCGCGCGGCTCGCGGCGCAGGGCGATCCCGCGCGCCTGCTCGCCGTGGCGCTCGCGGCGGCCGGTCGCCGCGGCCAGGCCCTGGCCGCGCTCGCGGTGGACACCGGCCTGCCGGCTGCGGCGCTGCGCGCGCCGCTGGCCGCGCTCGTGGAGTCGGGCGAAGCCGTCGCCACGGCGGGCGGCCAGTGCTTCGACGCCTCCGCGCTGGAGGAGCTGGCCGACGAGCTGCTCGCGGCCGTGGCCGCCGGGCACAAGGCGCGCCCGCTGCACGACTGGCTCGAGCTGAAGGACGTGCGCGCGCGCGGCCTGGCCGATGACGTCGCGCTGGGGGTCGTGCTCGCCGCCGACCGCCGCTTCGACACCGCGCCCGGCGGCCGGCTGCGCCGGCACGGCCACCGCGCGCAGCTCAGCAACGCGCAGCGCGAGGCGCGCGAGCGCGTGGTCTCCGCGCTCGCGGAGGGCGGAGCGACGCCGCCGGCCATCGACGCCGCCTTCACCGCGCTGCCCGAAAAGGAGGCGCGCGCGCTGGTCTCCATGCTGCGCGCGGCCGGCGAGGTCGTCGCCGTGGGCGAGCACCTGTTCCACCCCGCGGCGCTCGAGCGGATGCGCGGCATCATCCGGGAGCACGGCCGCGCGCGGCAGGGCGCGATCTCCATCCCGGAGCTGCGCGACGAGCTGGCCACCACGCGCAAGTACCTCATCCCGCTGCTCGAATTCTTCGACGCGGAGGGCCTGACCGTGCGCCACGGCGAGAAGCGCACGCTGCGTCACGTGGACCTGCCCGCGTGAGCCGGGCGCCGGGGACACGGGCGACGCGCCACCTGCCCGCGGCGGCGGGGCTCGCGGGCGTGCTGGCCGCCGCGCTGCTCGCCGCGCTGCTCGCCGGGGCGGCGCTGCCGGGCTGCTCGCGCGCGGCGCCGAGGCCCTCCGTGCTGCTCGTCACCATCGACACGCTGCGCGCGGACGCCGTCGGAGCGTGGGGCGGGGAGCCCGGCACGACGCCGGCCATCGACGCACTCTGCGCGCAGGGCACGCGCTTCGCGCAGGCCAGCACGGTGACGCCGCTCACGCTGCCCGCGCACGCGTCGCTGCTCACGGGGCTGCGGCCGGCGCGCCACGGTCTCACGGTGAACGGCGTCGCGCTGCCCTCGCTGCCCGTGCCGACGCTCGCGCAGCGCCTGCGCGCGCGTGGCTGGGCCACCGCGGCCTTCGTCTCGAGCACGGTGCTCGATCATCTGCACGGCCTGTCCGCGGGCTTCGACCGCTACGACGACGACCTGCTCGTGTCCGGCGGCCCGCCCGTGCCCACCGAGCGCCGCGGCGATGTCACGGTCGATCACGCGCTGGCCTGGGAAGGCTGGTCGGGGGAACCGTTCTGCGCGTGGGTGCACCTCTTCGATCCGCACGCGCCCTACGACGCGCCGGGTGCGCCGGCGTCCGCGGCCTCGCGCGGGGATCGTGCCGCGTACCTGGCGGAGGTCCGCTTCGCCGACGCGCAGCTCGCGCGCCTGCTCGCGGCGGTGCGCGCGCGCGCGCGCGGGCCGGTGCTCGTCGTGCTGGCGGCGGACCACGGCGAGGGCCTCGGCGAGCACGGAGAGGAGACGCACGGCCTGCTGCTGCACGAGGCGACGGTGCACGTGCCGCTGGTGCTCGCATGGCTGGATGCAGCGCCGCCCGGCGAGGCCTTCCCCGCCTCCGGCCTCACGCGCAGCGAGAGCGTCTCGCTGCTCGACATCCTGCCGACGGTGCTCGACATCCTGGGCGTGCCGGCGGAACAGTCCGCCGGGCGCGCGGACGACGCCGATCGCCGGAGCGCTCCGTTCGCTGCCATCGCGGCGGCGGCGCTCGACGGGCGCTCGCTGCGCACGCCCGCGCCGGGGCGCGCGCTGCCGCTCGAGACGCGCGCCCCCTGGGTCTACTACGGCTTCTCGCCGCTCGTCGGCGTGCGCCGCGACGGCGAGAAGCTGGTGGGCGCGCCGCGCTCATCGCCGCCCGGATGGATGCTGAGCCGGCCCGCCGACGACCCGCGCGAGGAGCGCGGCGAGCCCGTCGCGCAGCACGCGCTGCTCGGGCTGCTCGCCTCGCCGGAGCCGGCGCGCGAGGCCGCGCCTGCCGGCGACGGCGAGGCCCTGTCGGCGCTCGGCTACGTGGGCCGGCAGGCCTCCGCGACGGCGGGCGCCGCCGCGGACCGCGCGCTGGCCGATCCGCGCGCGGAGCAGCCCTTCATCGCCGCGCTGGACCGCGCGAACAGCGCGCTGGTCGCCGGGCACGCCGAGCAGGCGCTCGCCGAGCTGGCCGGAGCGGAGACCGGGCACGAGGCGCTGCCGGAGCTGCTGCTGCTGCGCGGCAAGGCGCTGCTGGGCCTGGGGCGCTGGGACGAGGCCGTGCAGGTGCTGGACCGCGCGCGCGGCGAGCGGCCCACCGCCGACCTGCTCATCGAGTGCGGACGGGCGCGGCTGCTGCGCGCGCAGGCCAGGGGCGCGCCGGCGGACGACGCGGTTCCCGCGCTCGATGCGGCGCTCGCCGCCGCGCCGGGCGAGCCGCGCGCCGTCGCCCTGCGCGCGCTGGCCGAGATCTCCTCAGGCGACGCGGCGGCCGCGCTCGCGCGGCTGGACGGGGCGCTCGCGGACCGGCCGCGGGACATCACGCTGCTCAGCGTGAAGCTGCAGGCGCTCGTCGCGCTGTCGCGCGAGCCCGAGGCCGCGGCCCTGCGCGCGACGCTGGCGACGCTGTGGCCCGAGCACCCCGCGCTCCACCCGTCCAGCGGCCACTGAGCCCGCGGCCCGCGGCCCGCGGGTCTGCGACCGCGGCGCGCGAACTCCCCACGAGAACTCCGCGCGCGAACTCGACGCGGGTCAGTGGCCCAGCAGGCGCGCCTGCTCGGCGACGAGCTGGCGCAGCTCCGCGAGCGTGGACTCTCCGTACCGGGTGCCCTGGTCCACGTTGTCGTGCATCAGCTTGTCGACCATCGGCACGCGCAGCTCGATCGCGCCGAGGCCCGAGGCGAGCGCGGCGATGCGCGCGCGCCGGGCGTCGTCGGTCTCCGTGCCTGCGGCGAGCTCCGCGCGCTGCCGGCCCGCTTCCGCGAGCAGCGGCCCGGACTGCGCGCGCCACGCGACGAGCGCGGAGCACTCGCGGTGGAGCTGCTGCGCCAGCGCGAGGAGCACGTCGGATTCCTCGACGAGGTCCTTGAGCAGTGGCAGCCGCAGGCGCTTCTCCACGCTCTGGTCCGTGGAGAGCTGCACGCGGCGGCTCTTGAGGCCCGCGAGCTTGTTGCGCAGCTGGTCCACCTGCTCCCGCAACCCGAGCACGAGCCCCTGCGAGCGCAGCGCCTGGTAGTCGGGGTCCAGTGCGGCGATCTCCTGCTCCACCGCCGCGAAGGCCTTGTCCGTCTCCGCGGTGCCGCGCGCGAGGTCCGCATCGCTGCCGCCGGCCAGCGCGGCCCACAGCAGCAGCGCCGCGAAGCACAGCACGGCGAGCAGGATGCGCGGCCCGCTCATGCGACCGGCTCCGCCGTGCCCGTCGCGCGCGGAATCTCGCGCGCCGCGCCCCGCGCGAGCGGCGCCGGTGCAGCGGCAGGCGCGCGCGAGTCGGGTGCGTGTGAGTCGGGTGCGTGTGAGTCGGGTGCGTGTGAGTCGGGTGCGTGTGAGTCGGGCGCGCGCGAGTCGGGTGCGTGCGCGGCGGGCGCGGGCAGCACCGCGGCGCCCGAGAGCCTGGCGCCGGCGGGCACGACGGCGCCCGGCAGCACCAGGCAGCGCTCCAGCACGGCGCGCGCTCCGACGCGCGCGCCGGCGCCGACGACCGTGCCGTCGCGGAGCAGTGCGTCCGGCGCGACCTGCGCCGCGTCGTGCACGAGGGACCGGCCGCCGTCGCGCCGTCCGCCGGCGGCCAGGAGCGCGGCATCGACGGGCAGCTGGCCGGCCAGCGCGGCGCGCTGCGCGTCCAGCCACGCCGGCACGTTGCCGAGTTCGGCCCAGGCGCCGCGGTGGACGTGGCCGGCGCAACGCCCGCCCGCCGCGAGCGCCGGCACGTAACCCTGGCGCACGAGGCAGCTGCTGCCCGTCGGGAAGCGCTCGAGGAAGCGCGGCTCGAGCACGTGCACGCTCGCGTTCACGGCGCGCTCGCTGCCCGGCCGTCCGACCAGTCCCACGATGTCGCACAGCATGCCGTCGGCGCCGGTCTCGACGGCGCCGAAGAAAGCCGTGTCGGCGTGCGGGTTCAGCGCCATCGTCGCCTCCGCGCCGGTGGCCCGGTGGCGCGCGACCAGCGCCGCGTAGTCCACGTCCGTGAGGATGTCGCCGGCCAGCACGAGCAGCGGCCCGGGGGCCCGCCAGTCGCGCAGGTTGGCGAGGCCGCCGCCGGTGCCGAGCAGCGTGCGCTCCGTGCGCACGTGCAGCTCCAGCCCCGGGACCGGGTCGCCCTCGGCGTACTCGCGCACGTGCTCCGCATGGTGGAAGGCGTTGAGCGCCACGCGCAGGACGCCCGCGGCGCGCAGCCCGGTGAGCACGTGCGTCAGCAGCGGCACATTGAGGAAGGGCACCAGCGGCTTGGGGCGCCACGAGGTGAGCGGCGCGAGCCGCGTCCCGTGTCCGGCGCACAGCACGATGGCCTGGCGCACGCCGCAATCGCGCGGGGCGGCGGCGCTCACGGCGCGCTCACCGCCAGGGGGCCCAGCGCCGCGTCGAGCACCGGCAGGCGCAGCTCGCCGCGCCGGATGAGCCGCCGCGCCTGGCGCGCGGCCGGCGCGATCCACTGCCGCCATGGCCCCGCGGAGGAAGGGCCGCCCTCCGCCGCCTTGGACGCGAAGGTGCCGATCGCCTTCACGAGGCGTTGCACCGCGACGGCCGCGGTGCCGGGCGCGTCGCCCGCGAGCGCGTCGCGCTCCGCGTCGGGCCGGACCACGTACGGGTCGTAGGCGAGCGAGACGCGGTCGTAGGGCTCCGGGCCGGGAAGCGCGTCCTGGTGGTCCACCACGCGCACGCGGCCCCCGTGCCACATGAGGTTGCGCGCGTGGAAGTCGCGGTGGCAGAGCACGCGCGGCAGCGCAGCGCACAGGGCGACGAGCGCCGCCATGTCCTCGACGAGGCGCGGGCCCGGAGGGCCGTCGAGCAGCAGCGCGGCCGCGATGAACTGGTCCAGCTCGCGCTGCAGCCGGCGCTCGTCGAGCGGCGGCTGTGGCGAGGTCTCCAGCGCGCCGAGCGCGGCGAGCGGGGGCAGCAGTGCCACGGCCCGCGCGTGCAGGTCGGCGAGGTCCGCACCGCGGGCGGCCGCGGTGGCGAGACTCTCGTCGCCGAGGTCCTCCTGCAGGATCCACAGGTGTGCGGGATCGCTGTCGTGGATCGCGGGCACGGGCACGCCGGCGGCGGCGAGCAGGCGCGTGGCGCGCTCCACGCGCGCCACCTCGGCGGGGGCCGTGCCTTTCGCGAAGACCATGACCACGGCGGTCTCCAGCGGATAGTGCTGAAGACGCGTCAGCCGCGCGTAGCGGCGCGAGCTGGCCTCGGACGGCAGCCAGGCGGAGCGCTCGCAGGCCAGTGGCTTGTCGCCGGAGCGGGCGATCGTGGTCATGCTTGCACTCTAGCGAAGGCCGGAGGGCGGTTCACCGCGCGCTTCACCGCGCTCCTGCGGTGGTCTACCATGAGCGCTGATGAAGATCCTGGGCGTGCTGCTCCTGCTGGCCGGTCTCGTCGTCCCCGACGACAAGGCGGAGGTGGTCGCGGACTTCCGCCGCTTCTACGCCAAGGCGAAGACCGCCAAGGAACGCTTCGAGGCGGTGCAGGTCCTCAAGGAGATCGACACGCTCGACGCCGCGCAGGCGCTCGTCACCGCGTTCGAGGACCCTGACTTCGAGGTGCGCCGCGCCGCGATCGACGTGGTCTCCGGCTTCAAGAAGGAGGACACGGCGCACTGGCTCGTCGACGAGGTGCTGCCCGGCAAGAAGTCCTACAAGAAGGTGCACACGCGTGCCGGCGGCGCCGAGGCCGTGGGCTCGATGGGCTACCCCTTCGCCTACGTGACGCTCTCCGCGCTGCTCGAGGAGAAGGAGCAGGAGCTGCGCCTCGCCGCCATCACGGGCCTCGGGCGGCTGAAGGATCCGCGTGCGTGCACGGACCTCGCGGGCGTGGTCATCAACGGCGCGGATCCGAGCCTGGCGCTCGGCGCGCTCGACGCGCTGGTGCTCATCGGCTCGGAGCAGGGCGCGGAGCCCGCGGTCCTCGCCGCGGTCGGCAGTCCGGACTGGAAGGTGCGCGCGCGCGCGATCAAGGCCGTGGGCGAGCTGCACATGAAGGCCGGCATCCGGCCGCTCATCGGGCGCCTGGACGCGGAGGAAGGCCGCCTCGCGGGCGACGCCTACCAGACGCTGAAGAAGCTCACGATGAAGGACTTCGGCGACACGTCGGAGTACTGGCTGACCTGGTGGAACGTCGCGGAGGCCAAGTGGACCGTCCCCGACTACGCGAAGGTCGCCGCGGACCGCGCAGCGGAGGAGGCCCGCAACAAGACCAGCTACGTCGCGCCCAGCAAGAAGGAAAAGGCCTTCATGGGCGTGGCCACGCGCTCGGAGAACATCCTGTTCGTCATCGACGTGTCGGGCAGCATGGAGGTGCCCTTCGCCGATCCCGACCGCCTGAAGGCCACGGGCCGCACGTACAGCTCCTACCAGCGCCTGCAGATCGTGAAGGAGGAGCTGACCCACACGATCGAGGAGCTGCCGGAGACGACGGGCTTCAACATCATCGCGTTCGCGACCGACGTGAAGGCGTGGAAGAAGGACTCGGTGAAGGCCAACGTCCTCAACAAGTCCACCGCGGCCGAGTGGGTGGGCAAGCTCAAGCCGCTCGGCGGGGAGTCCAGCAACTTCAAGGCGCAGGCGGGGCTTTCCAGGGAGGACGCCAACGCCGGCGCGACCAACACCTACCTCGCGCTCATGACCGCGCTCGGCGAGCCGATCGACACGAGCAACAGCACCGGCTTCGTGCTGCGCCCGACGCGCGACCCGCTGGACACGATCTTCTTCCTCACGGACGGCGAGCCCACGGTGGGCAGGACCGTGGACATGCGCGAGATCCGCAACGAGGTGCGCCGCGTCAACGGCTACCGCGGTGTCCAGATCCACGTGATCTACGTGGGCGAGTTCGGCGGCGAGGAGATGGAGAAGCTCGCGCACGAGAACGGCGGCGTGTTCGTCTCGATCGGCGGCTGAAGCGCGCCGGCGGCCCGGCTTGCGCCGCGGGGGAGCGGTCGGCATCATGTCCCCCCTTTCCCGCGAGACCGGGACCGTCCACGGACGGCCATCGGGGTGTGGCTCAGCTTGGCTAGAGCGCAGCGTTCGGGACGCTGAGGTCGCAGGTTCAAATCCTGTCACCCCGACCATCACGCGGGTCATGGTGCGGGCGGCGCGGACGCGGGCGGCCCTCGCGGCAGGGGGCGGGCGCGACGCGCGCCTCCCCGGCGCGTCTCAGGGAGGCGCGGCGGATGCGGGCGCCGCGGCGCGCCGCGCGCCGCGGACGAGGAAGCCCGCGCCGCCCAGCACGGTGATGAACGCGAACACGAGCACGTGGCTCACGATGCCCGAGGTCGCCGCGGCCGCGGGCTCCATGCCGATGAAGGTGTAGCCGGCGGTCCAGCCCGCCTCCCACGTGCCGACGCCCCCGATCGGGCTCACCGGGATCACCGCCGAGAGGTGCAGGCCGGTCGTGCCGACGAGGCTGCTGGCCGCATCGATCGCGGCGGCCGCGGGCCCCAGCGGCGCCGGCGCGCCGGACATCGAGCGCAGGACGAGGAAGCAGGCGCCGTAGGTGGCCGCCCACGTGGCGAGCGAGGTGAGCGCGGCGAGCAGGAGCTGCCGGCGGCTCAGCGCCGCGACGAGCGCCGCCGAGCGGCCCGCGAAGGCCAGCAGCTTGCGCGTGCTCCGCTGCAGCGGCACGAGCCGCCGCGCGAGGAAGGGCAGCGCGAGCAGGCCGCCGGTGAACAGCGCGAACACCGCCAGCGCGCGCAGCGTCATGTCGCCCGCCGCGCCGGTCGCCGAGGCGCCCGCGGCCACGCCGCCCGCCGCGCCGTCCGCCATGCTGCCCACGGCCGCGCCCGCCGCCGGCAGCCCGAGGCGCCCCGTCAGCAGCAGGCCGACCAGCAGCCACGCCGCGACCGCAGCCAGGTCGAGGACGCGCATGAGCCCGAGCACGGGCACGCCTTCGTGGAGCGGCCGGCCGCACTCCGACGAGAGCATGAGCGGCAGGCTCGCCTCGCCGGAGCGGAAGGGCAGCACGACCGCGAGGAAGATGTGCCGCGCGGAGATGGAGGCCAGGTGCGCCGTGCTCCCGGCACCGGGCAGCAGCACCCCGAGGCGCAGCCCGCGCCCGACGAAGCTCGCCGCGTAGACGGCGAAGGCCAGCGCGACGTCGCCGGGGTGCAGCGCGGCGAGCGTGTCCGCGACGTCGCTCCAGTGGAGCCTCGTCGCGGCGGCCAGCAGCGCGATGAGCACGACGGAGACCGCCAGCGCCGGGAGCCAGCGCTTCACGCCGCGTCCGCCCGGGAGACCTCGAGCATCGTGTACCAGGACTGGCTCGACACCAGCGGCACGTGCGACAGGCCGCGGTCCAGCGCGCGCAGCGCCGCCGCGAGGGCGCCCGCGAAGGGCAGGTGCTTGAGCACCGGCACGAGGTCCGGGTTGTCGCAGAGCGGGTAGGCCAGAAAGCCGAAGCGCACCTCGCGCCGCACGATCAGCCCGGCGCCGGCGAGCAGCGCGCGGAGCTGGCCGCGCGTGTAGGCCCGGTCGATGGTGTGGATCTTGCCGAAGGACGGGCGCCGCTTGACCCAGGCCCGCGCCGCGCGCGTGAGCAGGTTGTCGTTGGCCGGCTCGCCCATGATGAGGCGGCCGTCGCGCGCCAGCACGCGCGCGATCTCGGCCAGCACGCCCGCCTCGTCCTCCATGTGGTGCAGCGCGGAGCGGCACACGACGACGTCGCACGAGCCGGTGGCCAGCGGCAGCGCGGCCATGTCCGCGCGCAGCAGCCCCACGTGCAGCCCGGAGCGCAGGTCCGTGAGGTCGTAGCCCTCGAGCATCTCGGCGCTGATGTCGATGCCGATCACGGACTCGTAGCGGCGGGCGAGCTTGTCGAGCATGACGCCCGTGCCGCAGCCGAGGTCCACCGCGCGGGCGCCGCCCTGCGGCCTGGCGGGCGCGAGGCCCATGAGGATGTCGTTGCGCTCCTCCTGGAAGGCCTCGGCGAAGCCGTAGGCCGAGCGGCGCCGGTACATGTGCGCCACGTTGCGGTGCATCTCGACCTGTTGCCGGGCGTGCTCGGACAGGGCGCTCATGGTGGGCGGCAGTCTCGCACAGCGGGACGGGCGAGACCACACGCGGCAGCGGATGCGCGCCCGGGGCGACGGCGGGCCGCTGGCGCGCAGACGCCACTCCCATCGGCCCCGGGAATCCACCATCATGGCGCCGTGACCGCGAGCGCGCCCACCTCCGTGCCACCGGCCCGAGCCAGCGCGGTCGGCTCTCCGCGGCGGCTCGCGCTCGCGCTCGCGCTGCTCGTGCCCGTCGTGGTGGACCCGTTCGGCGAGGACACGCAGGGTGCCAAGACGCTGCTGCTCTCGCTGTGCGGGCTGCTCGCGCTCGTCCTCGGGGCGGTGGAGGTGCTCGCGCGGCGCCGGCGGCCGCAGCCGACCACGGTCGCCGAGCGGCTGCTGATCGCGCTGGGGATCTGGGGCGCCGTCTCGCTGCTCTGGGCGTGCAATCCGCAGGTGGGGCTCACGCGCGTGGCGCTGCTGCCGGGCATGGCGGGCGTGGCGATCGTCGTGCGCGAGCTGTGCGTCAGCCCGCGCCGCGCGCGCCTCATGCTGCTCGCGCTGGTGGCCGTGGGCGCCGTCGCGATGGCCGCCGACGCCGTGGCCGTGCTGCACGCGGAGCACGCGCTCGGGGACACCGAGCTCAAGCACGCCTCCGTGCTCTTCGTGCACAACAACATGGCCGCGAGCTACGTCACGCTGCTCGTGCCGCTGCTCGTCGCGGGCGTCTTCGGCGCGCGGCGGGCCGGGCACTCGCTGCTGTGGGGCGCCGGGCTGTGCGGCCTGCTGCTCTACATGCACCTGCTCGGCAGCCGCGCGGGCATGCTCGGCGCGCTGCTCGCCGTGGCGGTGGTGGGGCCGCTCTTCCTGCTGCGGCAGCGGCTGGCGCGATTCGCGCTGCCCGGGCGGCGCTGGATGATCCCCGCCGTCGCGCTGCTCGCCGCGCTGGCCCTGCTCCCGCTGTCGGACCGCGCGCGCGGCCTGGCGAAGGACAGCTTCTACCGCGGCGTGCACCTGCTCTCCTTCGACCTGGCGGACGTCTCGTTCCGGCCGCTGCTGTGGCGCAAGACCATCGAGATGGTGCGCGAGCACCCGCTGCGCGGCGTCGGCGCGGGCAACTTCGTGGTGGAGTTCCCGCGCTTCGAGCACCAGGCCGCGGCCAAGCCGCACGCGCACAACGACGCGCTGCAGGTGCTGGCGGAGCTCGGGCTCCCCGGGCTGCTGGCCTACCTCGCGCTGCTCGGCGCCATCGGCTTCGCGCTGCTCTCGGTGATCTGCTCGCCGCGCGGGGACGAGGCGTGGATCGCGGCTGCCGGCGCGCTCGGGAGCCTCGTCGCCTTCGTCGTGTGCGGGCAGTTCGAGGTGCCCTTCGCGCTGGGCGCGACGGCCGGCCACCTCGCGGTGCTCGCAGGCGTGGCCGGCGCGCTGCGCCGCATGCCGAAGGAATCCGGCCCCGTCCCCGAACGCGGCGCGGCGACAGCGGCAGCGGCGCGGGCCGGGCGCGCGCCGCGGGCGGCGGCCGCGGTCACGCTCCTCGCGTGCGTCCCGGCGCTCGCCTTCACGGCCTTCCACCTGCCGGGCAGCTGGCTGACCGCCCGGGCCGAGGCCCGCGCGCGCTCGGGCGATCCGGCCGGCGCGCAGGAGCTGTACGCGCGCGTCGCGGCGCTGGGCACCGGCGCCCCCGTGCCCGAGCGCATGCTCGGCAAGCTGAGCCTGCTGGCCGGCGACGGGCAGGCGGCGCTGGAGCACGTCCGCAAGGCGCGCGCCCTGTGGCCCTACAGCAGCGAGCTGGCCGAGGACGAGGGCGATGCGCTCACGGCGCTGGGGCGGCACGACGAGGCCGTGCTGCGCTACCGCGAAGCGCTGGAGGGCAGCCCGACGGCCACGCCCTTCTTCAAGCTCGTCTACGCGCTCGCCGGCGCGGGCCGCCTGCGCGATGCGGTGGACCTGCTGCAGTACCGCGTGCGCACGGACCGCACGACGACGCTGGACACCGTCCAGCGCCTGGCCGACCTGTGGCGCCGGCTCGCGCGCTCGACCACCGGTCCCGAGCAGGTGGAGGCTCTCGTCGCGACGCGCCACTACCTGGCCGTGCTGGTGCAGGAGGGGGAGCCCGCGCGCATCGCCGAGCTGGACCCGGTCTTCAAGGACATCACGCACCGGCTCCAGGTGCTGCCGGGCTCGCCCGCCTCGTGGTGGCCGGTGTACGAGCGCTTCCGCGAGCAGAACAGCCTGCGCATGCCCTGGACCGCGCTCTGGACCTCCATGGATGGCGACGCTCACCGGCTGTTCCCCGGCTACGTCGAGCCGCTCGGGCCCCCGATCCCCGATCTGTGGCGCGAGCCGCCCTGAGCGACCTCTGCGCGCCCTGGCGATGATCGTCGTGCGAAATGCGGGCCGAGCGCTTTTCCGCGGCGGGCCGTTCAAGTCGGCCCGCGCGCTTCCCGACAGGTGGTTCACTCTCCTCCTTCTCCCAGGCCCGGGCCTCCGGGGGGACCTCCCCCGGGGGCCCGGGTTCTTTTGATCGGCCGGGAAAAGTGTGCTGAAATCGCCCGATGGCACAGGTGATACCGCAGCACGGCAGCTCCCCCGTCCCCGGCAGTTCCCCGCGCGGCACGTCCCCGACGTCCGGCAGCGACGCGAACGCCGCACCTTCCTCCGCGCACGGCACGCCGCCCTCCGCGCACGCGCCGCCGGGCGCCAGCGCGCCGGCGCACGGCAGCGCGCTGCACGGCCCGGCCGGCTCGCCGGGGCTCGGCCGCATCGCCATCGAGGGCTTCACCTTCGATGACGTGCTGCTGCTGCCGCGGCGCAGCGACGTGCTGCCGAGCCAGGCCAGCACGCGCACGCGGCTCTCGCGCCGCGTGGAGCTGAACATCCCGCTGCTCTCGGCGGCGATGGACACCGTCACGGAGTCCGCGCTCGCCATCGCGCTCGCGCAGTCGGGCGGCCTCGGCGTGATCCACAAGAACCTGCGCCCGGAAGACCAGGTGCGCGAGGTGAGCAAGGTCAAGCGCTCGGCGCACGGCGTCATCGCGGACCCGGTCACGCTGCCGCCCGACGCGACCATCGGCGAGGCGCGCGCGATCATGACGCGCCAGAACATCTCGGGGCTGCCCATCATCGACGCCACGCGCGTGGTGGGCATCCTCACCAACCGCGACCTGCGCTTCCACCGCAGCGACAGCACGCGCGTGGCCGACGTCATGACGACGCGCCTCGTCACCGCGCCGCCGGACACGACGCTCGAGCAGGCCAAGGACACGCTGCACCGCAACAAGATCGAGAAGCTGCTGCTCGTGGACAAGGACGGCCGGCTCGCGGGCCTCATCACGATGCGCGACATCAACCAGATCACGCGCTGGCCGGACGCGTGCCGCGACGCGCGCGGCCGGCTGCGCGTCGGCGCGGCGGTCGGCGTGCACGACCTGCAGCGCGTGGAGGCGCTCGTGGCCGCGGACGTGGACGTCATCGTGGTGGACACGGCGCACGGCCACAGCATGAACGTCATCGAGACGGTGCGCGCCATCAAGCGCCGCTTCGACATCGACGTGGTGGCCGGCAACATCGCCACGGCCGAGGCGGCGGCGGACCTCATCGAGGCCGGGGCGGACGCGCTGAAGGTCGGCATCGGCCCGGGCAGCATCTGCACGACGCGCGTCGTCGCGGGCGTGGGCGTGCCGCAGCTCTCGGCCATCGCCGCGGCGGTGTCCGTCGCGGGGCCGGCCGGCGTGCCGGTCATCGCGGACGGCGGCATCCGGCACAGCGGCGACATCGTGAAGGCGCTCGCGATGGGCGCGAGCAGCGTGATGATCGGCGCGCTCTTCGCCGGCCTCGACGAGAGCCCCGGCGAGCCGGTGCTCTACCGCGGCCGCAGCTACAAGACCGTGCGCGGCATGGGCTCGCTCGGCGCCATGGTGGACGGCAGCAAGGACCGCTACGCGCAGGCCGACGTCACCGCGACGGACAAGCTCGTCCCGGAAGGCGTCGAGGGCCTCGTCGCGAGCAAGGGGCCGCTCGCGCCCTTCGTGTACCAGCTCGTCGGCGGGCTGCGCTCGGGCATGGGCTACCTCGGCGTCTCCACGCTGCCGGACCTCCAGCGCCACGCGCAGTTCGTGCGCGTCTCGGCCGCCACGCTCGCCGAGAGCCACCCGCACGACATCGAGATCACCAAGGAAGCGCCCAACTACCAGGCGAACCGATGAACACCGACAGCGCCAAGCCGCCCGAGTCCGCCTCGTCCCCGCGCGCGCCGCTGGCGCCCGCCGGCCCCCCGCCCGCCGGAGGCGCGGGAGCGCAGGCCGCGCGCGGCGCCGCGCCGCATCCCGCCAGCATCGCCGTGCACCCGGGCTCCGCGGCGCGCCGCGACACGATCGTCATCGTGGACTTCGGCGCGCAGTACACGCAGCTCATCGCGCGCCGCGTGCGCGAGGAGGGCGTCTTCTGCCGCATCCATCCGTGCACCGCGCCGGCGGAGGTCATCGCCGGCGACCGCGCGAGCCTGCGCGGCATCATCCTGTCCGGCGGCCCGGCCTCCGTGTACGACAAGGATGCGCCGCAGCTCGATCCCGTGCTGCTGCGCCTCGGCGTGCCGGTGCTCGGCATCTGCTACGGGCTGCAGGCCGCGGTGGCCGCGCTCGGCGGCGAGGTCAAGGGCGGCACCGGCCGCGAGTACGGCCGCGCGGAGCTGGTTGCCGACGGCCTGCCCGGCGCGCCGGCGAAGAGCATCGTGTGGATGAACCACGGCGATCGCGTCGCGAAGCTGCCCGCGGGCTTCCGCACGCTGGCGACGAGCGAAGGCTGCCCGTACGCCGCCGTCGAGGGCATGGGGGGCCGCTTCCTCGGGCTGCAGTTCCACCCGGAAGTGAGCCACAGCGAGTACGGCACCGCGATGCTCAGCCACTTCCTGCACGAGCGCTGCGGCTGCGACAACTCGTGGGAGATGGGCAGCTTCCTGGAGGAGGCCACGGCCACGGTGCGCGCGCAGGTCAAGGACGGTCGCGTGCTCTGCGGCCTCTCGGGCGGCGTGGATTCCTCCACGCTCGCCGTGCTGCTGCACCGCGCGCTGGGCGACAGGCTCACGTGCCTGTTCGTGGACAACGGACTGCTGCGCAAGGACGAGGCGAAGCAGGTCATCGACACCTTCCGCGGCGCCTTCGGCATCAAGCTCGTCGCCGTGGACGCGAGCGGCGAATTCCTCGCGGCGCTCGACGGCGTGACGGATCCCGAGCAGAAGCGCCGCGTCATCGGCAAGGTCTTCATCGACGTGTTCGCGCGCGCGGCGCGCGAGGCGGGCGACGCGCAATTCCTCGCCCAGGGCACGCTGTATCCGGACGTCATCGAGTCCGTGCCCGCGCACGGCGGCCCGACGCAGGTCATCAAGACGCACCACAACGTGGGCGGGCTGCCCAAGGACCTGAAGTTCCAGCTCGTGGAGCCCTTCCGCGAGCTGTTCAAGGACGAGGTGCGCCGGCTCGGCACGATGCTCGGCCTGCCCGACGCGATCGTGCAGCGCCACCCGTTCCCCGGCCCCGGCCTCGCCGTGCGCCTGCCCGGCCCGATCAGCAAGGCGCGCCTCGACACGCTGCGCGAGGCCGACGCGATCTTCCGCGAGGAGCTCGTGAACTCCGGCTGGATGTCGCGCAGCAGCCAGGCCTTCGCGGTGCTGCTGCCCGTGCGCTCCGTCGGCGTGCAGGGCGACAACCGCGCCTACGCGGACGTGCTCGCGCTGCGCTGCGTGCAGACGCTGGACTTCATGACCGCCGACTGGAGCCCGCTCCCGTACGAGCTGCTGGGCAAGGTCTCCAACCGCATCATCAACGAGGTGCCCGGCATCTCGCGCGTGGTCTACGACATCAGCAGCAAGCCCCCCGCGACGATCGAGTGGGAGTGAGCGGCACAGGCCGCCGGCCCGCTGTGCGGCTGCACGCGCGACCCCTCGCACCATCCGGCGCCGCGGTGAGGTGAGCGTGATGCCCGGGGAAGGCAGCAGGCCGTGAGCGAGGACGTGAAGCGGATCGCGCTGCACCGGCAGATCCGTGTCCTCTCGTTCCTGCCGGCCCTGGCCGTGACGGTGGCCACGTTCGCCGCGGGCTGGGGCGCGATGCGGCTGCTCGCGCCGGGGCGCGGGCTGCCGACGATGGACCGGCAGGGCGCGGGCTTCGTCGCGGTGATCGTCGCGACGTATTTCGTGCACGAGGTGCTGCACGTCGTCGTGCTGCGCGCGTGCCGGGTGCCGTGGGCGGCGCTGCGGCTGAAACTGCGCTGGTGGGCCCTCCTCATCGAGGTGAGCCCGCCGCCGCCGCCGCGCGTCATGCGCGCGGTGGCGCTCGCTCCGGCGATCGTGCTGAGCGCGGCGCTCGCCGTGCTCATCGCCCGCACCGGCAGCAGCCTGTGGCTGCTGCTGTTCTCCATGCACGCGGGCGGCTGCACGTGGGACCTCGTCCTCGCGCGGCGGCTCGGCCGCAGCGCGACGTCCGCCGGCGCAGATGATCCCGAGGTGCGCCGGCGCGCACGGCGCGGCGTGCTCGCGATCGGCCTGCTGAGCGTGGCAGCCATCGCGCTGGCCGGCGCGGCGCCCGCGCGCTGGATCGCGACGCGAGTGGTGCTGCGGCCCGCGCCGATCGAGGCCGGCGGTCCGGCGCAGGCGCCCGGGAAGCACTACCTCTACACGCCCGGTCCCGCGGGCCGCCTCCGCGCGACGTGGCGCTGCTACCGCTCGGGCGAGCTGGTCCTCGAGCGGCAGGCGGAGCGCGAGCTGCCCGCAGGCGACGGCGAGATCGTCGTGCGGTTCGCCGACGGCGCCTCGGCGGGAACTCTCGAGGGATCGATCGACCTCGGCGACGGCCACGTCGCCTCGATGGTCCTCGAGCTGACGCCCGAGCTTCTGAAGGTGCGCCTCTCGTCCGCGGACGAGGGTCTCCACCGGCTGAAGCCGGGCAGCAGGCATTCGCTCCTGACCGTCTTCGGGGGCGGGCCCGCTCTGGCCGCAGCCGGCGACGACGCGGAGAAGCTCTCCACCGCGCTGCGCAGCCAGACCTTCGACGAGTACGAGTACTTCGTGCAGGCCCAAGTCGAATTCCTGCGCTGACGATGCTCGCGTCGGGCCGGCCGTCCGCGCGTCGAGGGTCGGCGCGGAGCCGGAACGCTTGAGCGCGCGCGGCTCATGTGCGAGCCTGCCCAGCGTGCGGACGGCTCGTCGCCGCCGCGCGAAAAGAGGTCGCAGCGTGTCGCAGTCTTCCGCGTCGCATCCCGGGTTCCGAGCCGTGCCGCCGGCCGAGGGCCGCGGGCCGTCCGGGGACGAGGCGCGGCCCGCCGCGGCAGCCGCTCCCGAGGCAGCCGAGCTCTCCGCGCTGCCCGGCCTGCCCTGGATGCTCGATGCGCTGGCGGCCCTGTGCGCGCACGACACCACCACGGGCCACGAGGACCGCGGCCTGCCCGCGCTGCGCGAGCTGCTGCAGTCGCTCGGTGCGGATGTCAGCGTGCAGAGCGTCGCGCCGGGGCGCAGCAACGTGCTGGCCCGCTGGGGCGAGCCGGCGCTGCTGTTCTCCACGCACCTGGACACGGTGCCGCCGTACGTGGCGCCGCGCGCGGAGAGCGCGGCCTTCTTCGGCCGCGGCAGCGCGGATGCGAAGGGGCAGATCGTCGCGCAGCTCGCCGCCGTGCGGGCGCTGCTCGCGCGCGGCGAGACGCGCGTGGCGTGGCTCGGCGTGGTCGGCGAGGAGACGGACAGCATCGGCGCGCGCGCGGCGCTGGAGCTCGCGCCGCAGCTCCGCGGCCTGGCCGCGCTCGTGAACGGCGAGCCCACCGGCAACCGGCTCGCGACCGGCCAGCGCGGCCTGCTGCACCTGCGCCTGCGCTGCGAGGGCCTCGCCGCGCACAGCTCCACGCCCGAGCGCGGCCGCTCCGCGCTCTGGCCGCTGCTCGACTGGCTGCAGCGTCTCCGTGCCGGCGACGCCGCGCGACGCGCCGCAATGCCCGACGCTCTCGACTCGCGCGGCACGCACGGCACGCACGACACGCACGACACGCACGACACGCACGACACGCACGACGCACCTGCGGCGAGCGCCGCGTCGTCGTCCGGTGCGGCCGATCTCGGCTGCGAGTCGTGGAACCTCGGGCTGCTGGCCGGCGGGGAGGCGTCCAACGTCGTGCCGGCGCACGTGGAGGCGGAGCTGCTCGCGCGCACGCTGCCCGACAGCGGCTTCCTGCGGGCGGTCCGCGCCGCCGCGCCGCCGCTCGAGGAGATCGCCAGCGGCGTGGAGGTGCTGCTGCAGTCGCCCTCCGCGCGCTTCGACACGCCGGCGGGCTTCCCGTCCGCGCCGATGCCCTTCGGCTCCGACGCGCCGCAGCTCGCGGCGCTCGTGCCGTGCCGGCGCGTGCTGCTCGCGGGGCCCGGTCGCATCGAGGTCGCGCACGCACCCGACGAGCACATCGCGCACGCGGAGCTCGCGGACGGCGCCGCGCTGAACCTGCGCCTCGCGCGCGTGCTGCTCGACGACGGCCGCACCGGGGATCCCGGCGCGGACCGCATGGGCAAGCCCGGCGCCGACCGCGCCGGCGAGGGCGCCGACCGCGCGGCGGGAGCGGGCCGATGATCCCGGACGCGCGCATCCCCGTCTCGGTGCTCGGCGCGACGGGCGTGGTCGGGCAGCGCTTTGTCGCGCGGCTCGCACGGCACCCGTGGTTCCGCCTCGAGCACCTCGCCGCGAGCGAACGCAGCGTCGGCCGCGCCTATGCCGAGGCCTGCACCTGGCAGCTCCCCGACGACGCGGGACTGCCGCCCCCGAGCGGTCGTGTCCCGGGCACCGGCGGCGCCGGTGCCAGCGGTG
>Ga0193753_10001325_pt1 | contig 21398 bp, 15 predicted proteins | sample H1c2metaG_FD_144925 | JGI IMG/M metagenome (GOLD analysis project Ga0193753, IMG submission 144925) | Soil microbial communities from a riparian zone of the East river system, Colorado, United States - H1c2 | ecosystem: Environmental > Terrestrial > Soil > Riparian zone | place: USA: East...
TGCACGTGAACGAGCCCGGCCGCGCCGAGTGGGAGGGCTTCGCCAGCGCCACCCGCGCGGCCGCGGCCGGCGGCGCGACCACCATCGTCGACATGCCGCTCAACTCGATCCCGCCGACCACCACCGTCGCCGGGCTGGAGGCCAAGCTCGCCGCCGCCGCCGGCAAGTGCTGGGTCGACGTCGGCTTCCACGGCGGCGTGGTGCCGGGCAACCTGGCCGACCTCGAGCCGCTGTGCCGGGCCGGCGTGCTCGGCTTCAAGTGCTTCCTCCTGCCCTCCGGGGTGGACGAGTTCGGCCACGTCGGCGAGGCGGAGCTCGGGCCCGCGCTCGACGTCCTGGCCGACGCCGGCGTGACGCTGTCGTGCCACGCCGAGCTGGAGGGGCCGATCGTGCGCGCCGCCGACCAGCTGCTCGGCGAGAGCCCGTACCGCTACCTCACCTACCTGCGCTCGCGCCCGCCCTCCGCCGAGGACGGGGCGATTGCGCTCCTCATCGCGCTGTCGCGGCCGCGCCGCGCCCGGGTCCACGTCGTCCACTGCTCGTCGGCGCCGGCGATGGTCCTCCTGGCCGCCGCCCGTCACGAGGGCGTGCCGATCGCGGCCGAGACCTGCCCGCACTACCTCCACTTCACCGCCGAGGAGGTGCCGGATCGCGCGACCGAGTTCAAGTGCGCCCCGCCCATCCGCGAGGCCGAGAACCGCGAGCTCCTGTGGCAGGGCCTGGCCGACGGCGCGCTGACCATGGTCGTGTCGGACCACTCGCCGTGCACGCCGGAGCTGAAGCGCCGCGGCGGCGGCGACTTCATGGCCGCGTGGGGTGGGGTCGCCTCGCTCCAGCTGGCGATGCCGGCGGTGTGGACCGAGATGCGCCGGCGCGGGCACGGGCCCGAGCGCCTGGCCGAGTGGATGTCGGCCGCGCCTGCGCGCCACGTCGGGCTGGCCGGGCGCAAGGGCGCCATCGGGCGCGGGCTCGACGCCGATCTGGTGGCGTGGGATCCGGACGCCGCGTTCCGCGTCGATGGCGGCGCCCTGCACCACAAGAACCCGCTCACGCCGTATCATGGCGAGACGCTGTTCGGCGTGGTGCACACGACCTTCGTCGGCGGCCAGGTCGCTTACGCTGGCGGCCAGCACGCCGCGCACCCGCCCGGCCGCTTCGTGTTCCGGCCCTGAGGGCCGGGCAGACCTCGCCACCAGGACCGACCCCATGGCCCTATCTCACCTCATCGATCTGGCCAGCGAGCGCATCGGCGGCGCCGTCATGGCCGCCAACGACGAGTTCTTCGCCGGCCGCGAGAACCTGGTCCGTGCCGCCGCCCCGGTCGAGCGCGACGAGTACGTGCTGACCGGCAAGTGGATGGACGGCTGGGAGACCCGCCGCCGGCGCGAGCAGGGCCACGACTGGTGCATCGTGCGGCTCGGCCTGCGCGGCGCGATCCGCTCCCTCGTGGTCGACACCAGCTTCTTCCGCGGCAACTACCCCGAGTCGTGTCTGGTCGAGGCGTGCGACGCGCGCGGCGCCCAGCCGGATCTGGCCGAGCTCGAGCGCGCCGCCTGGTTCGAGCTGCTGCCGCGCTCGCCGCTCCAGGGCGACCACCGCAACGTCTTCCCGGTGGCCGGCGATCGCCCGGTCACCCACCTGCGCCTGCGCATCTACCCCGACGGCGGCGTGGCCCGCCTGCGCGCGCTCGGCGCCGTCCTGCCCGACTGGGATCGCACCGACTTCACCGGCGAGCTGGTCGACCTGGTCGCCAGTGCGAGCGGCGGGCGCGTGCTCGAGTGCAGCGACATGTTCTTCGGCGACGCCCAGAACATGCTCATGCCCGGCACCGCCTTCAACATGAGCGACGGGTGGGAGACTCGCCGCCGGCGCGGGCCCGGCAACGACTGGGCCATCGTCGAGCTGGGCGCGGTCGGGCGCGCGATGCGAGTCGAGCTCGACACCACCCACTTCAAGGGCAACTCGCCCGGGCAGTTCTCGCTCGACGGATGCCTGGCCCCGGGCGCCAGCGCCGACGCGCTCCGCTCCGACGCGCCGTGGTGGCCGATCCTCCCCCGCACCCGCCTCCTGCCGCACACCCGGCACTCGTTCCAGGACGAGCTGGCCCTGGCCGGCCCGCTCAGCCACGTGCGGCTGCAGATCTATCCCGACGGGGGCGTGGCCCGCCTGCGCCTGTGGGGCCGCACCGAGCGCAGCCACGCCCTCCTGGTCTCGCTCGCCCGCAAGAGCGCGCTGTCGGCGGCGGAGCTGGCCGGCGAGCTCGCCCGCGCCTGCGCGTCGCCGCGCTGGTCCACGCTGGTCGCCGACGGCGCTCCCTACCCCGACCTGGCCAGCCTGATGGTCGCGGCCGACCGCGTGTGGCGCAAGCTGGAGCCCGACGACTGGCGGGCCGCGTTCGCCGCGCACCCGCGCATCGGCGACCGGGGCGGCAGCGCGTGGTCGCAGCGCGAGCAGGCCGGCGCGGCCGGCGCGTCGCCGGCGGCCCTGACCGCGCTGGTCGACGGCAACCGCGCGTACGAGGCGCGCTTCGGCCACGTCTTCCTGGTGTGCGCGACCGGCCGCACCGCCGACGAGATGCTGGCCGACCTCGAGCGGCGGATCGCCAACGACCCTGCCACCGAGCTCCACGTCGCGGCCGAGGAGCAGCGACGGATCACCCGCCTGCGCCTGGTCAAGTGGCTGACCGGCGAGTGAGAGACGACATGAGCGCGATCACCACCCACGTCCTCGACACCGCGCGCGGCCGCCCCGCCGCCGGCGTGCCGATCACCCTCGAGATCGACGACGGCGGCTCCTGGCGCCGCCTCGGCCACGGCGTCACCGACGGCGACGGTCGCCTGCGCGACCTCCTGCCCGGTGGCCAGCGCGTCGCCGCCGCGGTCTATCGCCTGACCTTCGACACCGCGGCCTACTTCGCCGCGATCGGCGTCGATGGCTTCTACCCGGTCGTCCAGGTGGTCTTCCACCTGTCCCGCCCGGACGAGCACCACCACGTGCCGCTCCTCCTCAGCCCGTTCGGCTTCTCGACCTACCGGGGCAGCTAGCTCGGACTCGCGCCGCCGTCCTTGCCGACGCCGATCTTGTGGCGGGCGGCCAGCGCGCGCTTGACCTGCTTCTTGACCGGGGCGAGGGCCGGGTGGTCGGCGGCCTGGCGCGCGTAGTACTTGCTGAAGTAGCGCGCGCGCTGGACCGCGTTCTTGACCCTCTCGCCGAGCGGCTCGGGCGGGAAGAACCCGCGCAGCCAGTCGTTCACCTTGAGGTCGAGGACCAGGTGCACGCGGCCGATCGAGCTCTTGTTGTGCACGCGGTGCGGGTGGGTGAAGTCGCAGTACCAGAGCTCACCCGGGCGCATGATCACGCGCTCGTCGTCGACGAAGAAGTAGACCTCGTCGTGGGTGACGATCGGGATGTGCATCCTGACCTTGCCCATCGCCCAGCCGTCGCCGAGGTCGGTGTGCGTGTTGATGTTCTTGCCCGGCTCGAGGCGGAGCAGGCGGACGCGCTCCTTGGGGCACTCGAACCCGTCCACGATCTCCTCGAGGTACGGGCACGCCTTGAGGATCGGCGTCTTGTCGTACTTCGCCTCCCACCCGGCCCAGCGCAGCCCGGCCGCGTCGGTCTTTCCCTCCACCGCGTGGAGCGGCACCGCGCGCCACCCGCCGTCGTGGTAATCGCCGCGGTTCATGAGCTCGACCCCGTACCCGAGGGCGACCTCCATGTCTCGCTTCATGCGGTCGACGTCGTAGTGGCGCTCGAACTTGATGACCGGCTGCACGGCGACGATTGTACCAGCTCGCCGGCCCGCGCCGCGGCGGTCTATTTCGCCGGCAGGTGGCGGTCGAGGAAGGCCACCACCTTCTCGGCGGTGGCGATCTCGTTCTCCTTCTTGCGGAAGCCGTGCCCCTCGTCGGGGAAGACCAGGTACTCGACCGGGACCTTGTTCTTGCGCGCGGCCGCCACGATCTCGTCGCTCTCGACCTTGAGGACGCGCGGGTCGTTGGCCCCCTGGGCCACCAGCAGCGGCCGGCGGATCCGCTCGGCGTGGAACAGCGGCGAGATGGCGGTCAGCCGCGCCTTGTCCACCGCCGGGTCGCCCAGCTCGCCGTACAGGCTGTCGCGGAATGACGACCACCACGGCGGGATGTTCTCCAGTGTTCGCACCCAGTTGGTCACCCCGAACAGATCGACGCCGGCGTCGAACGCCTCCGGCTCGAAGGTCAGGGCGGCGGCGACCATGTAGCCGCCGTAGCTGCCGCCCATGATGGCGACCCGGCGGCCGTCCACCCAGTCGAGCGACTCCAGGTAGCGGCGCGCGAACACGCAGTCCTTGAGGTCGACGTCGCCGTGGTGGCGGTCGTCGAGGTGGTAGAAGGTCTTGCCGTAGCCGCTCGAGCCGCGGTTGTTGACCGCGAGCACCGCGTAGCCGTGGTTGACCGCGAACTGGAGGAGCGGGTTGTAGCCGTGCCGGCTCTGCCCGCCCGGCCCGCCGTGCACCCAGACCACGGCGGGGACCCGGTGGTCGGGCCCGGCGCCGCGCGGGCGATACAGGATCGCGGGGATGTTGAGCCCGTCGAAGCTCGGGTAGCGGACCACCTCGCCGTCGACCAGGTCGTCCTGCTTCACCCCCGGGTCGAGGTTGCTGGACAGCCGGTTCGCCTTGCCGCTGGCCAGGTCGAGGACGTAGAGGTCGCGCGGGGTGCGGTCGCTCGACAGGTAGAACGCCATCCGCTTCTCGTCCTGCGAGAAGACCGCGTCGGTGATGTCGCCGGGCGGGAGGTCGGCCGGCGTGACCTGGCTCTTGCTGGTCAGATCGTCGATCTGGAGCACGGTGCGCGCGTCCTGGTTGATCGCGCTCACCCGGTAGCGGCCGTTCTCCGAGAAGTAGACCGGCCCCACGTCCCACTCGGCGGTGACCTCGACGGCCTGGCGGCGCGACCGGAGATCGTACGACCAGGCCTGGACCTCCTCGCCGGCGCCGTCGGTGCCGAAGTAGAGCTTGCGCGAGTCGGGCGTGAAGCCGAGGACGCCGTTCTGCACCGGCGGCTTGTGGCGGGTGACCAGGACCGGGCGGGCCTTGCGGGCGCGCAGGTCGACCAGGTACACGTCGGAGTCGGCGTTGGTGTTGGTCTTGTCGAGGGCGAGCCAGCGCTGGTCGTAGCTGACGTCGCCGATCGCCCAGGTCTGCTCGTTCTTGAAGACCAGCGCGCGCGCGTAGCCGTCGACCGCGTAGCGGTACATGTCGAATGCCCTGGGGTCGCGCTCGTTGGTGGTGACGAAGAAGGCCTTGTGGTCGCGGCTCCAGCCGATGAACGAGGCCTTGGTCTTGTCGCCGGGGGTGAGATCGCGCGACTTGCCATCCGCCTCCATCGCGAAGAGGTGGGACTGCTCGTTGCCGCCCTGGTCGGCGCTGTAAAGGAAGCGGTCGTCGGCCGGGAAGTAGCTCACCGCGAAGATCGAGTCGGTGGTGGAGCGGGTGAGCGGCTCCGGGTCGCCGCCGGCGACCGGGACGCTGTAGACGTTGAAGACGCCGGTCTTGTTGGACGAGATGAGCACGCGGCTGCCATCGTGCGAGAAGCTCGCGCCGGCCATGAGCACGGTGCCGTAGAAGGTGCGCGCGTCGTAGCGCCGGGCGCCGATGGCCGGAGCCGGCGGCGCGGTGGTCGGGGCCGGTTCGGCGGGCGCCGGCGCGCTGGTCGAGGAGCCGCCGCATGCGGCCGCGGCGAGGAACAGCGCGAAGAACACGCGGGTGGGCGACATGGCACCATCGTACCCGAGGTAGGCGCTTCATGACCGGGGCCACACCGGGGGCGCTTTGCCAGGATCGCGCGTTGACCACCCGTCGGACCCGGAATCATCCTTGCTGGATGCTGCGCCCCCGCGCCCTCCTCGGGTTCCTGTGTGTCGGCGCCGTCGCCGCGGTGTCCGCCTGCGGCGGTGACGACGACGGTGGCGATCGGCCGGACGCCAGGCCGATCGGGGACGATCTGGCCGGCGCCCTCGGCGAGCTGCCGCACGTCGTCTCGGTGGAGGAGCGCATCCCCTCCTTCGAGGGCTACCGCTACTTCTACATCGGCTTCGATCAGCCGGTGAACCACGACGATCCCGACGGCCAGCACTTCACCCAGTACCTCACGCTCACCCACATCGATCAGCACGCGCCGCTCATCCTGGGCACCACCGGGTACGGCAACTACTACGGCGACTTCCCGATGGAGCCGACCCTCCTGCTGTCGGGCAACCAGATCATCATCGAGCACCGCTACTTCGAGCCGTCGCGACCGGACCCGACCGACTGGTCGTTCCTGCGCGTGGCCGAGAGCGCCGCCGACCACCACGAGATCGCGGAGTCGTTCCACTCGATCTACGACGGCAGGTGGATCTCGACCGGGGGCAGCAAGGGCGGGATGACCTCGATCTACCACCGCCACCTCTACCCGGACGACGTCGACGGCACCGTGGCCTACGTGGCGCCGTACAACCAGGCGGCCGGCGACACCCGCTACGACGCGTGGTTCGACGACGTCCTGCCGGCCGATTGCCTCCAGCGCGTGCGCGACGCCCAGGTCGACCTGCTCGAGAACCGGCGCGAGGGGCTGGTCGAGCTCGCCACCGCGCAGGCCGAGGACGACGGCCTCGTCTACTCGCGGGTGACCATCCCGGCCGCGGTCGAGTCCGCGGTCGCCGGCATCGAGTGGTCGTTCTTCCAGTACACCGGGGTCAGCGGGTGCGAGGACATCCCCGGGCCGTCGGCCACCGACGAGGAGGCGTTCGCCTGGCTGGTGGCGATCAACCCGCCCGACTCGGAGTCCGACGACCAGCTCGCCTTCTTCGAGCCGTACTACTACCAGGCGTACGCCGAGCTCGGCTTCCCGACCACGACCGACCCGCACCTGGAGGGGCTGCTCCAGTTCGGCCCCGAGGACTACGCCGGCACCGAGCCGCCGGAGATCCCCGAGTACGATCCGTCAGAGGTCGACGCGGCGGCCGAGTGGGTCCGCACCGACGGCGACCAGCTGCTCTTCCTCTACGGTGAGTTCGATCCGTGGACGGCGGGCGCGTTCGACCTCGGCTCGAACGACGGCGCGACCCGCTACACCGTCGCCCAGGGGACCCACCAGAGCGCCCTGGTGGATCTCCCGCAAGACGAGCAGGACGCGGCCTTTGCCCTGCTCGAGGACTGGAGCGGCGTGGCGCCCACCATCGCCCCGCTCGCCGCGCTGTGGCGGTTCGCCCGCCCGCGCGAGCCACGCCCACCGCTCCACGCCTTTGCCATGGCACGGCGGGCCCGCGCCGAGCGCCGCTGACCGAGGCCCATCGCCTCCGGCGCCAGGCCTACGCGCCCAGGTCGGCCTCGAGCGCCGCGACCACCTCGTGGAACTCCAGGCGGCCGCGCTCGCTCAGGCCCACGAGCGCGCGGTGGGCGTCGAGCATGGTCTCGCCCAGCTCGCGCGACGAGGGCGGCGGGCCGTCGATGGCGTCGTCGTGGTCGTCGCCGGCGTCGTCCGCACCGGCCGGCGGTTCGGTGACGATGTCGAAGATCTGGTCGAAGCTCATGCTGCGCAGCACGCTGTTGATGTCGTCGCTGGTCGACACGATGATGTTGTGCCCGCCGCCTCCGAGCCGGGCGAGCAGCCCCAGGTTGGTGCTGTCCAGGATCTCGGCGCGGGTCAAGTCGAAGATCCAGCCGCGCACGTCGCCGTGGCTGACCACGTCGTCGGCGAACCGCTTGATCGCCGTGGCCAGCGTGTAGTCGACTCGGCCGAAGTAGCGGAGCACGTGCACTCCCTGTGACTCCGCGTGGGTGACACGACCGCTACCCATGTCGCTCCTCTCGGCGCATGAACAAGAGCGCCACGTCGTCCTCGAGCGGGGCCGCCTCGTCGAGGGCCAGCCCGGCCACCACGTCCTCGATGCGGTGCGCCTTCCCGCACAGCTCGGCCAGCTCGGCCCGCTTGTCGGCGTAGGTTCGTCGCGTCGCGTCGCCGCGAGCGCGGTCGAGCTCCAGCACCCCGTCGGTGACCAGGAGCAGCCGCCCGCCCGGCTCGACCATCGCCTCGCCCTGGCCGAAGCAGGCCGGTCCCGGCAGGTTGAGCGGGCGCCCGGCGCGCTCCAGCTCGACCGCCCGGCCGGCGCCGGCCAGGAACGGATACGGGAACGCCCCGGCGCTGGCGTAGAGCAGCTGGCCCGACCCGGTGTCCAGCACCCCGTAGAACATCGCGACGTGCCGGTCGAGCTGCTGCTTCACCAGGTCGATGTCGAGCCTGGCCAGAAAGTCGATCGGCGACAGGATGGTCTGGTCGGCGCGCGCGGCCAGCGACTCCCTGTACTTGCCGACCAGCGTGGTCAGGATGGCGGTCACGAACGCCGACGCGGCGCCGTGCCCGGCCACGTCCGCGACGTAGAAGCCGAGCCAGCGCTCGCCGAGCGGGAAGTAGTCGACGAAGTCGCCGCTCATGAGCTGCGACGGGTACAGCCGGCGCGAGCAGAACACCGAGCCGACCCGCAGCCCGTCGCGCGGCAGGAGCTGGAACTGGAGCTGGCGCGCGGCGCGCTCGTCGGCGCGCAGCTCGTCGAGCGCGCCGGCCAGGCGCTCGTTCATCTCCTTCAGGCTCTCGCTGTACTCCCGGTTCTGGCGCAGGAGCTGGGCCTTCTCGATCCCGCGGCCGACCGCGCGGACCAGGAGCTCCGCGTCCTGCACCGGCTTGGTCACGAAGTCCCAGGCCCCCCGGCGGAGCGCCTGCACCACGTCGGCCAGCGACGTCTCGCCCGAGACCACGAGGACCGGCGTCTCCGGTGATTCCGCGACCATCGCGCTCAGGACATCGAGCCCATCGGTGCCGGGCATCCGCAGGTCGAGCAGCACCGCGTCGGGAGTCCGCTCGCGGAAGGCCGCCAGCCCGGACGAGCCGTCCTCCGCCTCGACGACCCGGAAGCCGCCGCGCTCGAGAACCCGCCGGAACGCCGAGCGAACCAGCCGATCATCGTCGATCGCCAACACCGTTGCGACGCCCCCAGCCATTCTGGCTCCCCCCGAGCAGGCCTGCCCTCAAGGTTACCAGGTTCGCGGACGCGCCGCCGAGCTGCTCGACGGCGCGCGCGGCGTGGAGCTGTGCAGGATCAGCACACAGCTTGGGTCGGCCCTTCGGGCCTTCAGCTCGGCTGGTTGTGCGTTCTCAGCACTCAGCTTCGGTCGGCCCTTCGGGCCTTCAGCTCGGCTGGTTGTGCGTTCTCAGCACTCAGCTTCGGTCGGCCCTTCGGGCCTCCTTCAGCTGGCCCAGGCCGGCCGGTCGCCGAACGAACGCTGATACAGCTCGCGGATGGCGCGTCGACCCTCGTCGCCGAGAGTGCGGGTGCCGGCGCCGCAGAAGCGACGGGCCAGCACCACCGGCTCCGCCTCGGCCAGCCACGCGCCGTCCTTCCAGGTGAACCAGCTGTGGCGCTCCTGGTCGAACACGAAGAGCGGCTTGTGCCAGTTGCGCGCCAGCTCGACCGCCCAGCCGGTACCGCCGCGGATGGTGCCGTCCTCCTGGATCACGCCGACCGCGAACACCTGTCCCGCAGTCGAGACCTGGTGCCAGATGGTCTGCAGGATCCGCCGGAAGGTCGGCGTCTCCGGATACGTGCGGTGCATCTTGCTCTGCAGATACACCTTGCTGACCGCGCCCTGAGCCAGCTCCTCGTCGGTGAGGTTGACCAGGCCGCGCGACCGCTCCGGCGAGCGACCCTCGAACGAGAAGTTGAGCTCGGCGATGCCCCAGGCCTGGGCGCACGAGCCGAACTCGGCCTCCGCCCCGCGCGCGCCGCCGGACAGGAGCGTGTAGGCGCTGTTGGGCAGGCGAACCGAGCGCACCGCCGGCGTGGGGGCGGGCGCGGGCACCGCGGCGCCGTCGGCCCGGCGCTCGACGATGCGCAGGGTGTCGGGGTGCAGGTGGAGGCGCGTGTCGGGCGGGTCCACGTCGCCGTGGTCCTTGAGCAGGCGCAGCTCCACGTCGTCGCCGTGCGGCTCGAGGAAGATCGCGACGTCGATCAGCTCGGCGTACGCGTCGTACGGCGGCATCAGCCGGGTCGGGTGATCGCCGGTGACCCGACGGTGGGTCTGCGCGCTCATCCACAGCTCGGCGCCGAGCAGCTTGGCGTAGGCCTTGAACGCCCCGATCATCGCGGCGTTCTCGCTCTGCGAGTGGCTCGTCCACGGGTAGCCGTCCACCAGGATGGCGGCGGGCCGGAACTGGAGGTGCTGCGAGAACATCGCGACCGTCTTCTCGAGGCGGTCGGGCCACAGGTCGTGGTCCTTGAACGCCGCGATCACGCGGCCGCGCTGGACCATCTGACGGGCCACGTCGGCGTCGTCGAGGTCGCTGTCGATGACCAGGTCCTCGAACAGCGCGTCGTACCACGACTGCACGTGATCGATGGTCTGGTCGAGGGAGACGTGCAGCACCGGGCGCTCGCGGAGAAGGTCGTCGAGCGCGATCTGGACCAGGCAAGCCGTCTTGCCCACGCCAGCTCGCGCCATGACCAGGCCGAGGTTGCCCTTGCCCAGACCGCCCCGGATCGACTCCTCGAGGATCCGGATCGGGCTGGTTTGGTTCACTTCCTTGCGGTACATGGTCGCGCCTGCCTCACTTCGAGGTGGATGACGACTTGGCCTTGGCCTTCTCGGCCGCCTTCTCGACGAGCTCTTGCGCGATGTGCTCTGGAACCTGCATATAACGCGAGAACTCCATGGTGAACTCCGCCTTGCCCTGGGTGGCCGAGCGCAGCGCAGTGGCATAGCCGAACATGTCGGCCAGCGGGACCTCCGCCTCGATCCGGCTCATCGCCCCGTCTTCTTGCGAGCCGATGATCATGCCGCGCCGCTGCATCAGCGAGCTCATGATCGAGCCGCTGAACTCGTTGGGACCCTCGACCGCGACGCGCATGATCGGCTCCAGGATCTTCGGCTTGGCCTGGTCGTAGACCTGCCGCCAGGCCCCGCGGGCCGCCTCCTGGAACGCGATGTCGGACGAATCCACCGTGTGCGAGTCGCCGTCGTTGACGACCACGCGCACGTTGACGACCGGGAAGCCGATGAGGCGCCCCTTGTCGATGCAGCCCTTGAAGCCCTTTTCGACCGCCGGCATGAACTGGCGCGGGATGGCGCCGCCCTTGGTCTCGTCGGAGAACTCCCACTCCGCCTGGGGGTAGGGCTCGACGTAGCCGCTGACCTTGGCGTACTGGCCCGAGCCGCCGGTCTGCTTCTTGTGCAGGTAGGTGAAGTCCGCCTTCTTGGTGAACGTCTCGCGGTAGGCGACCTGCGGCGGCGAGGTGATGACGTTGGCCTGGTACTCGCGCTTCATGCGCTCGAGGTAGACCTCGAGGTGGAGCTCGCCCATGCCGCGGATGATGGTCTGGCCCGACTCCTGATCGACGCCGACCCGGAAGGTCGGGTCTTCCTTGGAGAAGCGGCGCAGCGCCTTGGACACGCGCGGCTCCGATGCGGTGTCGGCCGGCCTGACCGCCACCGACACGACCGGCTCCGGCACGTGCATGGCGGTCATCGCCAGGTGCAGCTTGCCGTCGGTGAAGGTGTCACCCGAGTTGCAGTCGATGCCGAACATCGCGACGATGTCGCCGGCGCCCGCGTCGGTGATGTCCTCCATCTCGTCGGAGTGCATCTTCACCAGCCGGCCGATCTTGTGCTTCTTGCCGGTGCGCGCGTTGATGATGACGTCGTCGCGGCGCAGCGCGCCCTGGTAGACGCGCAGGTAGGTGAGCTGGCCGTAGCGGCCGTCCTCGAGCTTGAACGCGAGCGCGACGGTCGGCCGGGAGAAGTCGCTCTCCAGGGTGATCGGCGGGCCGGTCTCGTTGTCGAGATCGACCGCCTGGTTCACGACCTGGGTCGGGTCCGGCAGGTAGTGCACCACGCCGTCGAGCAGCGGCTGCACGCCCTTGTTCTTGTAGGCCGAGCCGATCATCACCGGGGTGAGCTTTCGCTCGAGCGTGCCCTGGCGGATGGCGCTGCGGATGAGCTCCTCGGTGACCTGATCCTCGAGCATCGCCGCGGTCAGGTCGTCGGAGAACATCGAGACCGCGTCGAGCAGCTCCTCGCGGGCGGCCTGGGCCTCCTCGCGCATCGCGGCGGGGATCTCCTCCTCGACGATGTCCTCGCCGTTCTCCCCGTGGAAGCGGAGGGCGCGCATGCGGATGAGATCCACGATGCCCTCGAACTTGTCCTCGAGGCCGATCGGCAGCTGCAGGAGCACCGGGTTGTGACCCAGCTTCTCGCGCAGCTGATCGCGTACGCGCAGCGGGTTGGCCCCGGTCCGGTCGCACTTGTTGACGAACGCGATGCGGGGCACGTTGTACCGCCGCATCTGTCGGTCGACCGTGAGCGACTGGCTCTGCACCCCGGCGACGGCGCACAGGACCAGGATCGCGCCGTCCAGCACTCGCAGGGAGCGCTCGACCTCGATCGTGAAGTCGACGTGCCCGGGGGTGTCGATGATGTTGACGTGGTGTTTCAGCCACTCGCAGTGGGTCGCGGCGCTCGCGATGGTGATGCCTCGCTCGCGCTCGAGCTCCATCGAGTCCATCTTGGCGCCCACGCCGTCACGACCTTTGACGTCGTGGATCGCGTGGATCCGCTTCGTGTAGAAGAGGATCCGCTCGGTCAGCGTGGTCTTCCCACTGTCGATGTGCGCGGAAATTCCTATGTTTCGCAGGCGCGACAGGTCGCTAAGCACGGGTGCGGCTCCTGAAGGGAGCGTACCCCTATCCCGTCCGGCGCGGGAAATCAAGCCTCTGGCGTGGGATACCCGAGTGAGTCCAATGAAAACAGTCTGCTCCATCGTCACGAGACCCGAAATAGTTCGCCCCGCGCCGGTCAACTCGGGTCATCGGAGCGGCCGATCGGGGTCGGAGTGACGCGTGGTATAGACGTCGGACATGCCCGCCAGAGTCGTCTGTGCCGCTGGTCTCGGTGTGCTCGCGCTCGCCGGAGCGGCGGGTCCAGCGCGGGCGGATGCACCCCTCCGGCCGCGCCCGATCAGCAAGCAAGTCTGGGTGGATCCGGTGCTCGACGTGGCGCCCGACGCGCTGGCCGCGGGGGACATTTCCAACATCCTCTTCGTCAACCGCTGCCCTGGCGGCTGCACCCTGACGCCGGGCAACAACGACGCTCGCGCCAACACCTCGTCGATCATCGACGGGACCGTCACGCTGAGCGAGTTCGGGCTCGGCGACGAGGCATTCGACGAGGTGATCGAGTGCCTGCGCGACGTGTACAGCCCGTACAACGTCGAGATCGTGACCGAGGACCCCGGAGCCGACACGTTCCACCACGAGGCGATCCTGGCCGGGACGCCCCAGGAGCTCGGGCTCGACCCCAACGTGGGCGGCATCGCGCCGGCCAGCTGCGAGCCGCTCAACAACGTCATCTCGTTCAGCTTCGGCAACATGGACGGGACCGATCCGGAGACGCTGTGCTGGACGCTGGCGCAGGAGTCGGCCCACGCGTTCGGCCTGCCCAACCACGTCTACGACTGCCTGGATCCGATGACGTACCTGCCCGGCCCGTGCGGGCGGAAGTACTTCCGCAACCGCGGCATCAAGTGCGGCGAGTTCGAGCCGAAGACCTGCGTCTGCGGGGTGGGCGAGCAGAACTCGCACGTGGAGCTCCTGGCCACGTTCGGCCCCGGCACCGCGCCGCCGCCGCCAGAGGTCGCGGTCCTCTACCCGGAGCCGGACGCGGCGGTCGAGGACGGCTTCGGCGTCTTCTTCACCGCGATCGACCCGCGCCTGGTCGATCACGTCGAGGTCTACATCAACGGGACCCTGTCCGCGACCATGCCCGGTCACAACTTCCAGAACCGCGCGGACGACTACAACATCGTCACGCCCGACCTGCCCGACGGCATCCTCGACGTCGAGGTGCGCGCGTACAACGACATCAACCAGGAAGCCGGCAGCGCGACCGTCACCGTGACGAAGGGCGAGCCGTGCAGCTCGGCCGACCAGTGCTTCGAGTTCATGGAGTGCAGCGACGGACGCTGCGCCTATCCGCCGCCCGCCGGTCAGTTCGGCGACGAGTGCGGGTACGATCAGTACTGCCTGGAGGGATCGTGCGCCGAGGTGGACGGAGAGCGCCGGTGTAGCCAGAGCTGCAACACGAGCGTGCAGGACGCCTGTCCGGGCGGGCTCGAGTGCCTCGAGCCGGGCTTCTGCTGGCAATCGGGCGGCGACGGCGGCTGCTGCGCGGTGGCTGGCGGCCAGGAGCGTGACGAGACCTTCCCGCTGGTCGCGCTGTCCCTGTTCGCCGGCGCGGTGCTGGTCCTCCGGCGCCGCCGGCGCGGCGAGAAGTCTATATAGTCGCGCGGGTGAGCGCGACACACGAGCCGCAGCCTCCGCCGCCCGAGCCTCCGCCGCTCGACCAGCCGTCGCTCCTGCGCGCGGTGTCGCGCTGGCAGGTCGTCTCGCTGTCGGCCAACGACGTCATCGGCAGCGGTGTGTATCTGCTGCCGGCCGCGGCGGCCCTGTCGCTCGGGCCGGCCAGCGTGTGGGCGGTCCTGGCCGCCGGCGCGCTGGTGCTGATGCTGGTGCTCTGCTTCGCCGAGGCGGGCAGCATGTTCGACGAGCCGGGCGGGGCCTACGCCTACACCCGCGAGGCGTTCGGCAAGTTCGTCGGCTTCGAGGTCGGCTGGATGACGTGGGTGGCGCGGCTGACCTCGACCGCGTCGCTGTCGGCCGGTTGCGCGCTGGCGGTGACCGGCGTTTGGCGCGGCGCCGCCGCCGAGCCGGGCCGCTCGGGTGTCATCGTCGCCGTCCTGCTCCTGCTGACCGCGATCAACGTCGCGGGCGTCAAGCACGGGGCGCGCACGGCGGTCATCCTGGTCATCAGCAAGGTGCTGCCGCTCCTGCTCATCATCGGGGTCGGCGTCTTCGCGATCCACTGGGACCGCGTCTTCCCGGTGCCGGCCCCGGACGCGAAGGGGCTGGGCAGCGTCGCGCTGCTCCTCCTGTTCGCCTACGCCGGGTTCGAGAACACCGCGGCGCCGGCCAGCGAGTTCAAGAACCCGCGCCGCGACATCCCCTTCGCGCTGCTGGTGACGATCGGCGGGGTGACCGCGATCTACACGCTCATCCAGCTCGTCGCGCTCGGCGTCGTCCCGGACCTGGCCCACTCGAACACCCCGCTGGCCGAGGCAGCCGGCATGTTCTTCGGCCAGTTCGGGGTCTGGCTGCTGACCATCGGCGCGGTGCTGTCGATCTTCGGGACGACCAACAACACGGTGCTGAGCGGGGCCCGCTATCTCTACGCGCTGGCCGAGCGGCGCCAGATCCCCGGCTTCTTCGCCGGCGTCCACCCGCGCTTCCGCACCCCGTGGGTGGCCCTCATCACCCAGAGCGCGATCGCGCTGCCGCTCGCCCTGACCGGCACCTTCGCCGAGCTCGCCGCCCTGTCGGTGATCGCGCGAATGGCGACCTACATCGGCACCGCGGCGGCCGTGCCGGTCCTGCGCCGCAAGATGCCCGTCACCGAGAAGACCATCCGCCTGCCCGGCGGCCCGGCCATCCCGATCGCCGCGCTGGTCGTGTGCGTGGCCTTCCTGACCTCGGCGACCCCGAGAGCCCTCCTGGCCGGCGCGATCACCCTGGCGGTGGGGGCGGTGATCTACACCGCCGGGCGCCGCGTCCACGTCGGTGGATGAGGCGGCCACCCGGCGGGTCGCGGGTATACTGACGTGGTGTCGCGCGCCACTGCCACGACCGCGAGCGCGGCCGCTGCGCGGGAGGAGGACCAGCGCATCTTCATGCGCGGCGTCACCTGGTCGGAGTACGAGGCGCTGCTCGCGATCCGAGGCGAGCGCGCCGGGATCCGCATCGCCTACCTGAAGGGCGACCTCGAGCTCATGACCCCCTCGATCGATCACGAGTCCATCAAGACGCGCATCGCCCGGCTCCTGGAGTGCTGCGCGGAGGAGCGCGGGATCGACCTCAACGGCTACGGGTCGTGGACGATCAAGAGCGCTCCCCGGGCGCGCGGCGCGGAGCCCGACGAGTGCTACATCGTCGGCGTCGATCGTAAGCCCGCGCCGGACCTGGCCATCGAGGTGGTGTGGACCCACGGGGGGCTCGACAAGCTCGAGATCTACCGGGGCCTGCGAGTGCGCGAGGTGTGGGTCTGGCGCGAGGGCGAGATCGAGGTTCACGCGCTCCGCGGAGACGCGTACGAGCGGGTGCCGCGCAGCGAGCTCGTGCCCGACCTCGACCTGGTGATGCTGACCGGCTTTCTCGACCGGCCGAGCCAGACCCAGGCGGTTCGCGAGTTTCGCGCCGCGCTGCGTCAGGGGTAGGGAGCGCCCGGCAAATCGGATCCTCGGCTGCTGCGTTGGATCACAGATGTCACGTCACTCCATGCAGATGGCTCGCGCGGCGGCGGTGGTCGCGATCGTCCTGGGCGCGGTCGGCTGGCCTCGGGCCGCCGAGGCGCGGCTGGCCTACAGCCAGTTCTCGAAGCTCATCCGCGAGAGCGAGCTCATCGTGCGCGGGCGGGTCTCCGAGGCTCACGTCGAGCCGGGCACCTTGCGCGGCCACGCGGTGATCGAGGTGGTGTCGGTGCTGAAGGGCGCGCGCCCGGACGGGCCGATCCGGATCGAGTTCGCCGGCGAGGTGCACGACATGCTCATCGACAAGGCCGGCGACGAGCGGCTGCTGTTCCTCCGGCGTGAAGACGGCAAGTGGATCGGCACCCACTACGGCCGCAGCTACTGGTGGCTGGTCCCGGCCGCCGACGCCGCGCTCGGCCCGGTCACGCCGCTGAAGTACCCCATCACCATGCTCAAGTTCGGCGGCAAGTACCGCCGCCTGCTCCGCCCGGCTCGCCTCGGCCCCGGCGTCGAGGCGACCATGGTGGCCTCCAACGGCGTCGTCAAGATCGAGAAGATGATCGCGCTGGCCGACGTCGAGAAGGCGATCGCCGCGGCCGCCGCCGCGGCGCCCGGGAAGCGCTGACGGCGCGCGGCCCGGGCGTCGGCGGGCGCGGCTGGCGTCAGCGGCCCTTGGCGAACATCTCGTCGACCGGGACGATCCGGATCGAGGTGGCGTTGATGTTCAGCGGGTAGGCGGCGATCTCCTCGTCCTCGGTGAGGATCGGCTTGGGCTTGGGGGAGTTGTAGGTCGGCTTGGTCGGGGCTCCGCTGGTGAGCTGGTCGCGGAGCTTCTCGGCCTGGCCGGTGGCGATGGCGATGAGGAGGTTCTCGCTCTGGAGGTTGCGCTTGATGGCGGCGTTGACCTGCTCGACGGTGAGCTGCTTGATCTCGGCGCGCAGGGTGTCCAGGTGCGAGGCGGACAGCCCGTAGAAGCGGTCGTCGAGGGCCCAGAGGAGGCGGTCGTGGGTCGACGGCGCGGCGTGGAGCAGGTACTTCGACAGGAAGCTCTTCGTCAGCTCGAACTGGTCGGCCGTCATCCCTTGCCTGGCCAGGTGATCGAGCTCTCGCAGGGCGGCTCGCAGGGCGAACACGGCGTTCTCGTTGGGCAGCGTGCGGATCCAGATCTCGTAGGCCTGCTGGCGGCGGCCGGTGCTGGGCGGCGGGGTCTGGCGGCGCCCGCCGTTCGGGTAGGCCTCGACGTAGGCGTAGTCGCCGTAGTTCAGGCCTCGCGCGCCGCGGATGACCTGGTAGAGGTGGCTCGACGAGTTGCGGTGCTCGCCCAGCCACGAGGTGACCAGGTAGAGCGCGGCGAAGTCGGGGTTGCCGCGGCGCACGGCGATCGGGAAGCCGAACGAGATCGACGCGTCGGCGCCCGGCTTGGCGACCAGGACCACCTGGCGGCCCTGCGGGGCGTTGACCGCCGGGGCCTCCGGCCGCGCGGCCGGCGCGGCGGCGGTGAGCGCCGCGCGCGAGCCCTCGAGCCCGGTCCGCATCTCCTCGCTCCAGCCGCCTGCCAGGCCGAACACGACCCGGTCGCCGGTGTAGTGATCGCGCCAGAACCCCTTCACGTCGTCGAGGGTGATCGCCTTCAGCGACGCGGCGGTGCCCTGCGGCGGGTGGGCGTAGCCGGTCCCGGCGAACAGCGCGCCCATGAACGCGGCCTTGCCCAGCTCCTCGTCCAGCGCGTAGCGCAGGTTCTTCTCGACGAAGGACAGCGCCTCGGAGCGCAGGCGCTCGAAGTCGGCCGCGTCGAACGCGGGCCGGGTGTACGCGGCGACGAAGAACGGCAGGTAGGCGGCGGCCTTGTCGCGCGGGGCGCGGCCGGAAAGGACGGTCATCTCGCGGTCGACCGAGATTTCGTAGTCGGCCGCCATCGGGTAGAGCAGGGTCAGGATCTGGTCGTAGCGGTGCGCCTGGGTGGCGGCGCGCGCGACCATCTGGCCGGTCAGCCAGGCCAGGCCTTCCTTGCCGGCCGGATCGTCGTCCGAGCCGACCTGGAACCAGGCGGCGAAGCTGACCGATGGCTCGTCGGTGGCGGGCAGGATCACGCTGGGCGCGGCCTGCCCCGGCCGGGTGGGGGCACCGGGGGGCTGCGCCGGCGCTCCGGGCGTGGCCGGCTGGCTCGGCGCGTGCGAGGAGCACCCGGCGGCGAGGGCGGCGAGGAGGAGGGCGCGGCTGGTCGCGGTCATCGTCTTGGCGGCTTTCGTCTTCATGGTGATCACTGCCCCTTCTCGCGCAGGATGCCGACCGTGCGGCGGCGCGGGTCGAGCAGCTTGTCGGCCGACGCGCGCACCGACTCGGGCGTGACCTTGGTCAGCGCGCCGAACAGCTGATCGACCACCGCCACGCCGCCGGTCAGCGCCGCGTAGCGGGACAGCTGATCCGAGACATCCTCCGGCGTGGCCAGGCTGAGCAGGAACTGGTAGCGCATGTGCGAGACCACGTCGGCGACCTTCCGGGCGTCGGCCAGCTCGGTGCGGGCGCTGGCGATGGCGGCCTCGAGGGCGGCGCGGACCTCGTTCACCTTGGTCGGGTCGGACACGACCGCGTAGATCCCGAACAGACCGGGGTCGCGCGAGCGGCTGGGCTGGGCCTCGAGCTCCTGCACGATGCGCTCGTCGAGCACCAGCTTCTTGTAGAGCGCGCTCGTCTCGCCAAAGGCGACCTCGGCCAGGACCTGGCTCGACACCCAGTCGAGGTCGTCGGGCGCGAACGCGCCCCCCTTGTAGGCCAGCGCGATGATCGGCAGCGTCTTGCCCTGGTAGGTGACCTCGACCTTGCGCTCGGCGGTCTGCTCCGGCTCGCGCGGGATCTTGGGCGGCACGTAGCCCTTCTTCCAGCTGGACCAGTACTTCGCGGCCAGCGCGTGACTGGCCGCCGGATCGACGTCACCGACGATGAGCAGGACGGTGTTCTCCGGCCGGTAGTAGCGCTGGAAGAACTTGCGCGAGTACTCGAACTGGCTCGGCATCGCGGCGATGTCCTTCTCGTAGCCGATCGTCGTGTGGCTGTAGGTGTGCTTCTTGAACGCGACGCCGACCAGCTTCTCGATCAGCTGGAACTCGGGCGATGCGCGGGTCTTGCGGTACTCGCCGTACACCGCGCCGGCCTCGGTCTGGAACGCCGGCTTGGCGTAGAACAGGTTCATGAAGCGATCCGACTCCAGCTCCATGACTCGCTCGAGATCCTCGGCCGCGATGTCGAACTGGTAGACGGTGAGATCGTCGTCGGTGCTGGCGTTGGTCGCGGCGCCCATCTGCGTCACCACCCGCTCGCGCTCCTCGGCCGACATCTTCTTGGTCCCGCGGAACATCATGTGCTCGAAGAAGTGAGCGAACCCGGTGTGGCCGCGCTCGTACTCGTCGCGCGATCCGGTGCGAACCACGGTGCGGATCGAGGCCAGGCCGGAGCCGGGCATCGGCACGACGATGACGGTGAGGCCGTTGGCCAGCTTCTTCTCGTGGACCGGATAGGGGAAGAAGGTGCCGGACGGCGCCTGGGCCGCGGCGGCGCGGGGCAGGAGCAGCGCGGCAGCCATTCCCGCGGTGATGAGGCAGCGAGGGATCGACATGGCGCGGACTATGCCACGCGCGCGCCGCGCGCGGCTATCGCCGGAAGCTGCGCGGGTCGAGCCGGTAGCGGCGCAGCCAGCGGTGGATCTGCACGCGCGCCTTGCCGGCCGCGCGCGCGACCGCGCTGATGTTGCCCTTGTGCAGGCGAAGCAGCTCCATGAGCTCGTCGCGCTTCTCCTGCTCCTCGGGCGACAGGGTCGGGGCGGTGTCGTGGCTGCCGGTCGCGGCCGGGCGCTCGCCGCGCACCGACTCGGTCAGGTGCTCGACCTTGACCACGCCTCGTCCGGCCAGCGCGGTGGCGATGCCGAGGCAGGCCTCCAGCTCGCGCACGTTGAGCGGCCACTCGTAGCTGAAGATCGCGCGGGCGGCCTCGACCCGCAGGCGGATCTGCTCGACCCCCTCGGGCGCGACCCGCGGCAGCAACGTCGCGATGAGCAGCCCGATGTCCTCGCGCCGCTCGCGCAGGAGCGGCAGGCGCACGGTGAAGCCGGCGATGCGGGCGAACAGATCGCGGCGGAACTGGTCGCGCGCGACCAGCGTGGCCAGGTCGTGGTGGGTGGCGGCGACCACCTGGATGTTGACGCGGACCGGCCGGCTCGAGCCGAGCGGGGTGACCTCGCGCTCCTGCAGCACGCGCAGGAGCGCGGCCTGCGACGGCGGCGACAGGTCGCCGATCTCGTCGAGGAACAGGGTGCCGCGGTCGGCGCTGCGGATGAGGCCGAGCCGGTCCTGGGCCGCGCCGGAGAAGGCGCCCTTCACGTAGCCGAACAGCTCGCTCTCGACCAGCGTCTCGGGCAGCGCGCCGCAGTTGACCGCGACGAACGCGCCGTCGCCGCCGGCCATGGTGTGAACCGCGCGGGCGAGCAGCTCCTTGCCGGTGCCGGTCTCACCCTGGACCAGGACCGAGACCGGCGCGCGCGAGACCTGGACCAGGTCGCTGAACGAGCGCACCAGCGAGGGGGCGAAGCTGAGCAGCCCGGGCGCCGGCACCGGCACCTCCTTGGCCTCGCAGTCGCGCGGGAACGGCACCATCGGCGCGCCCTGCCACTCGCGGAACAGGAAGAAGGTGTGGCCCATCTCGAACAGGTCGCCGTCCTCGAGCACGGCGCGCTCGTGGCGCTCGCCGTTCAGGATGACGCCGTTCTTGGAGCCGGCGTCCTCGAGGATCCAGCGGCCCATGTCGCGGACCAGGCGGGCGTGGACCTGCGACATCCGCGAGTCGGGCACCCCGAGCGCGAGCCGGCGGGTTCCCTCGCGCTCGCTGCGGGCGGAGCGGCGCATCGGCGAGCGGCCGACCACGACCTCGTCGAGGTCGGCCAGGGCGTGGCGCGACGACGAGGCCAGCGGCCGGTCGCACTCGAGGAGCAGGTAGATGCACGGCCCGCCGCCCTCGATGGAGTCCTCGCCCTCGAGCTCG